>BS_KBA_SWE02_21mDRAFT_10000095_pt1 | contig 28557 bp, 41 predicted proteins | sample BalSeasSWE02_21m_FD_9196 | JGI IMG/M metagenome (IMG submission 9196)
CTAAAAAATCCATTTGGTAAATCTTTATCTTCATTTTTAGATTTATTGATATAATAAGTAGCAATTGTATGCCCTGGATTTCTTGATCCTGAATGAATAGTAACAACAACTTTATCCTGTCTATTAGTACCTATTTCTAGAAAATGGTTGCCTGCACCCAAAGTTCCAAGTTGGATATATTGTTTTGAATTTACTTGTTTGTTTAAATCTTTATCTCCTGATGCTGATTTAAACTGTTGATATTCAATTGCAAATTCCCTACATTGTCCAACTCCAATAGGAATTTTTTTGTAAATCTTTTCAAAAATCTTTACTTTTTTATTCCAATCACCAAGATCATTTGCATCCATATCTGTTACTACACAACACATACCACAACCCTGATCAAATCCGACGTATTCAGGTGATATAACATTATCAAGTAATGCAACTCCACCTATTGGTAATAGATATCCTGTATGACAATCAGGCATAATAACAAGTTTTTTTAAAAAATCTAATTTTAAAGCATTATAAATTTGCTCTTGTGCACTCCATTCTAAAGTTTCTAATGGTATTAAAGTCTTTAATTTTTCTAAATGTGCCATTTATTCTCCTCTCTCAAATCCAGCTGGTGGTGGTAAAACTCTTTTATGCCTTATTGGTTGATCCATAGCAATTAATAAAGCATTTTCAAAATCATCATAAACTTTCTGATAGTAAGTATCTTTATCAAAAACACACCAACCATTATCATTGCCAAGTTGTTCAACATATGCTATAACAATATTATTATCTAATTTATAATGACAAGAATCTATTCTTTCTATTGTATGTTTCATTATCTTTTCCTCGGCATCTTTACTGGAAATTTTCCAACAATTTTTCCACAATTTATACAGTAAGAAATATTTAAAAACCAATCACCTCCAATATTCATATCAGATGGAACTCCATAATTATGAGATTCTATACCATCAGGATATATAATATGACACTTACTATTACAAGGACCCATAACTTTCATTATTGATTGTTTATCACAACATTCCATAATATTCTCCTATACATTCTCTAATACAAGCGATTCACAAAAAGTTCTTAAATATAATTCAAAATACTTTTCTCTATCTATATCATCTGTATCTAAAACTTTAATCATGTTTTTTGAAATTTGAGTTTCTCCATAACCTTTAAAAAATACACTAAATTGTTTTTTCCCTATAGGAATGCAATATAATCTTGAATCAGAACTCTCTAATATTTCATCTTTAATTTTTTGTAATCCTATGAATATAGACTGTTTGTTAGCGAAGTTTAATTTCAAAAGTTTTTTCAACATTTCATCCATCTCTGGATATCTATGAGGAACTCCTTTAATATCAATTTGATCATAAGACTTTGCTAAATATTTTTGTCTATCAAATGAAATTAACATATATTCATAATATTTTTGCATATCTATTGGAATATATGCATTAGTTGTTTCAGTTAATCTTCTTGTAACAATTATACCATCATAAGCATTTAATATGAGCTCTTCTGGTTTGATATTATTACGACTGATGTATTCGTTTATAATTGAAATAGTTGAAGTTCTTAAAACAGTAGATATTCTTGGGTTGTTTCTCATCAATAAACCTATTTCTGTATTTCTTTTTAGTTTATCTTTCTTGTCTATTAATGACAAATCAAATCCAAGTTGATCCAAGATTGTATAATGACAAGCCGATATATCATAAAGATATACATCTTTTAAAAATAGTTTGCAAGTTTTATTGATATCCATAATTTACCTTGTTTTTTAACGTTTACCTCGTAAATATTTATCCTATATCATTTTAACTTATCTTATCCAATTCAAATGTGGAACATATGGTGGTAACATAATTTTAGATCTTTTTTCTAATGTTTTTTGACCCCATATATAAGATGTAATTGAATTCTTTTTATATATTCTTAATTCATCTTCATTGATTAGTTTTTTTCCAATTATAAAATCAATCCAAAACATTTGACCAGAACCATTACAATATTTACATTTGTTAGTAGGTTTATAATATTTTTTTATTTTATAATATTTAACTAACCCATTTCCTTTACAATGTTTACAATATACTTTTCCTTCTTCTAAAGGTTTCTTTTTTCTTTGTCTCATTTTTTAACCTTAATTGAATATCTAGTAAAAAATCTTCTTCTGTTTCCTCTCGTTTGCCAGTAATCATTTCTATCCAATCAAATTTTCCAGTTCCTCTACACTCAGAACACCATAAAGTTCCAATTGTTATCTCCCCATTTCCAGTTCCTTCACAATATTTACAATGAATCTCTCCAGAAAATAATTTAGCTGTCATTTCCATAAGAATCTCCTTGAATATGTTCTTGTCTTTTTTTTAATTTATCAAATATATCTTGTTTAATTATATCACTTGTACCATTACATTTATCACATATTATTTCTCCTTTTTTTTAATTTCATTATCATCTTAACCTTGCAAATTCTAATAATTGATCATGTTTTAAATCTTCAATTTTCTTACCAACTATTGCTTCTATCCAATCTAAATCTCCTTTACCAAAACATTTTAAACATGTTCTAGAATAACCTAATGTATATTTTTTTCCAGATCGTGAATCCATAGTAACTGGATATTCATCTTTTTGATAACCAGTTCCGTTGCATATACTACATTGTATTTCTCCAGTTTTCATCTTTATATCCTTTTATTACTTCAGATGAATGATCAAGTAATTCTAACTTTAATAAATAAGTATGTTTCCCAACAATATTATCTACATGATTTAATTGTCCAATACCACGACATCTTATACACATTTTTGTTTGAAATAAAATTACCCCACTATGAATATCTATAAGATCATGAAATTTATCATATTGTCCAGAACCACCACAATCTTCACAATCAACCATTTTTTCTTTCATTTTCATCCTTTCAATGGCTACAATATAAATTAATATATTGTAGCCATTTTAAGTTTAACTAATTAACCAAGTTAAAATATCATCAATTTGAAGTAAATGATTGATATCTCTAATGTTAGATTGTTTACCAAGTAACCATGTTATTGCTGATTGTTTATCAGTAATTTGATCCAGTTCTTTTAGAACTTGTTTATAGTTGATTTGTAAACCTTCAAGATCTAATTCTGCAAGAATGTTTGCCTTAATATAGTCTATGTTTGGTGGAGTAATAATAACACCTGTATCTTTTTTTCTGAGTTTTATTTTTTTATATGGAATTAATTGATTATTTATAGAAGCACAAAATATTATAATTAATCCAGTTTTAATACCATAACATTTTAAAATTATACTTTCAGAAATTAAATACATGATCTGAAATCCGTTTCCGTAAACATCCATATCATAACCAGGAATATCTAATACAGGAAATATATTTGCGTCTTTAATTAATTCTAAATGTCTAACTGGATGATTATCATCATCAAGTTCATCTTTAGGATCAAGTACAGAACATAAAAGACGTTCATCAGATTGTACCCCCCTTACCTGAATTTTAAGTCTATTTACTCTACTAAAATTTTCATTATTACTTTCAAACCATTCAGATAACATTATAACACCAACTTCAATGTTACTGTTTGATTCTATAATTAATGATTGTTCTGTTTGAGCATTTAATTCTTGTTTATTAGATTTTATATTTTCATGAGTTTCGAAATCAGTTGCAGAAGTTTGTACCCCTACTTTCTCATTTCGAATTATTTGAGCTAAATTATCATTCATAAAAATTATACCCCCTTAATAAACTCCCTTACATGGCTCACAAGAAAATCTTTGTTGTCCAGCATTTATATAAGTTACTTTGTATTCATGACCATGTAACATAAACTTTGCTCCAATTTCAGGTAATGGAATACTCTTTTTAACAGTTCTAACAAGTGGTTTATCGACAAACTCCATATCAATTTTTTCTTTTTTATCAACAGTTAATTCTCCAGTAGCAACTAAATCTGGCATACTTACACCAACACTTTCAATATCATCTTTAATTGTTTTTAATACAGTTTCAACATCTTTTTCTTCAACCATTTTAAATAACTCCTTTTTTTTATTTATTCCATTTTTCTTTAATACCATTATCTCTCCATAATGAAGGATTGATTTCAGTAAATGCTTCTAACGCCGCTCCTGCTAAAGCAAATATTTTGATCAATTCTTCATATGTTTTAACCGGCACTGTATTTGGTTTATCTATACTACCACTCTCTTTAGCTAATATTAACCAATCTGGTATAGAATATTGCCATCTAGAAACATAAGACTTTTTTGCTTTTTTTAAAGATTCTTCTATTATAAGAATCAAACTCGCTACATTTAAATTTGGATCTAAACCATAATCTCCAAAGATTGATTCTTCATACTCTCTTTCTTTTTTATAAAGTTCAATTACCTTTTCTCTATTCATTTATCTCCTCTCTGCAAATAGTAGCTATTGGGATTGTTTCACAATTCATTTCAGATTCATTCTCAACACCTTCAAATTTAAGAAATTCTTCTTTTGCCTCATTATTTAGATCAGAAAGTAATATAGTAAAGGTTTTCATAAATTATTCAATTCCTTCTATAAAATCTTTAGACATGATTTCAGATTTTACTTTAATCCTTTTCCTGATTGAAACTGAAAATTCTCCAACACCTGGTTGCATTAATTTTAAACGATCCCATTCATTTTGTTTTCTTGGAAATTTAAAATTTCTTTCCCAAGTAGTTCCGCCGGATAACCATGCGGGCATCTTTTCTTCACCATTCGTCTTTATTCCAAATTTATAGAAAGCGTATTCAGTTATTCTACATACAAATCTTAAATTTGGAATAACTGTATTATTCCAATATCTTCTTTCCTCAGTTAGTTCAATAAGATTTTCCTGGGAATCTTCAAGTTGCGGATATTCCCCATTCATTGGAAAATCAACCTCAACTTCTAAAGATTTAAATTTAACAGATTTGCCTTTATCCTTAGATGATTTTGGCCATTCTTTTTTAGCACCTTCTTCTCCAGATTTAGGATATTTAATACCATTATCAAGCATCCTTTTTATCTGTACATAATGATCAGCAGCTTGCTCAGTTAGTCTCTCAATTAAAGATTTGGTTATAAAATAGTATTGTCCGTACATACTAATCCATCTGTTTGGATGAACAAAATGTTTGAAGATTACTTGGTTTCCTGTCCAAATATTATTCTCAGTTAGAAACTTATTTTCTTTAGCAGAAGGATCCCACTCAATTCTGTCCCATCCCTCATACCAGTTTCCATCTGGAGTTGTTAAAGAGAAAGTTCTTGGTTCACCAACCGATTCAGATTTCATAACATTCATATCCATGATTCTGAGAGAGAAACTAAATACATCCTTGTTTGAAACTAAACCCATAATTTTTCCATGACGATTTTCCTTTGATGAGATTCTTTCTCCTTCTTTGATTGTTGTTGGACGCATAGATTTGTATTGTGGAAGATTTATAACTGCTCCTCTATCCGCTAACCCTGATAGAAAGCAAGCTAAATCTAAATCAGTCCCTTCAAAAATTCCATCAATTAATGCAGGTCCAGGTTTTCTAGTATACATATTAAGAGACCAGTACTTTTGCACTACATCTATAACATCAATTTGAGGCAATGTTCTGTCCATAACAAACTGCATTGTTGGATTTTCAAGAATGTTTGATAAAGTCTTTGCTACATGTTTCTTTTCAGTCATTTTTTCTCCTTTTATATTTCTTTTTTTAGTGCAGATACTCTACTATAAGTTATATGATATAACTCACCTTTTAATTTTCCTGATGTTATTAAAGCTATTGCATAATAATCTTTAAATGTTCCGTTATTCTTTTGTTTGATAATTCTGTAACGTTCTAAAATCACTCCAAATTCTTGATAAATTTCCTTTTTAAACATACAATGATTAAATTGAATTATATCTCCTTTTCTTATTCTTAATCGATCACTATCTACTATTTCATAAGTTCTTGGATATTCATAATGATTGTCGTTTGGAATAGGTTTTGTTCTATAACGATTATAAAAAAAATTGGCAATTGAATATACAGTTTTACCCAAAGGAAGACCGTAATTCTTTTCTTGAAGAGATAATCTCACCTTCATAATAACTCATCCCTTTATTATATTTCGTCAATAATTCAAAAAATTCTTTTTCAAATGAACTATTAAAGAAATTAATTTTAGTTTCTTGTTTAAATAATCTCCACAAAATATCAAAACAATCTTCTTTAGTTTTTATTTCTTTACTAAAAAATCCTCCATTTTTTATTAATTTCATATGACCTAAGGTATCAAATCCTATAACCACCTCACATTCAGATGTTGATAATAAAAAATCATTAATATTCATTTTTTCCTTTCTATTTAAGAGATTATCCATTTAATAATAATCTCCTAAATATATTAATAATTAAGTTTCACTTTATGCTTAATTAGTATTTCTTTAATAGCTTTTTCTAGTTCTTGTTTGATCGAAGCATTAAACAATGTAAATGGTGTTAGAGTTTTTTTCATATCAGAAGAAAAATAAATATTTATAATGGTATCAATAACTTCAGCTAATTCTGAAGGTCCTTTTTTACCAACTCTTGATTTTGCAATATATAATTCATCTTTTAATTGATATAATATAAAATCAGCAGTATATAACAACTCTTTTGAAAATATACTAGCAGGGTCTATTCCAATATGTTTTTTACTTTTGCAAATTAAATCTTGTAATCTACCCATATTGTCTCCTTACAAAAAGAATTTATAATCAAATCCATTTTGAATACCTTTCCAATTAACAGCTATAGCTTCTGATGTATGAATACTTTCTTCATGTGTACATTTTACTATCCAGTCTTCTACTGGCATTTTATCCAATTCAAAACTAATTTGTCTAATTGCATCCTCAACAAATATTGGATTTTCCGCCGCAATACGAGCGATCTCTTGCTCATCTTTCCGTTTAATAATAGGGTATGGTATTGTTTTTATTGCTCTCTCAACAGACTCTATAATGTCCTCCAACCAAATATAAGAGTCTTTCTTGCCTTCAATTAATATCTCGGCAAATGATCTTTGAGCATGAGGAAATCCCATAATACCTTTTTCTCTAAGATCATTTGATAACTCTGCTGAACATGGACAATAACTCGAATACTGTGTTATTATACCTTGAAAAAACTTAAAATATTCTCCCCTTAATTGTCCTTCAAACCTACATTTGTGATATATTGGAAATGAATTATCTGATAATATTGATTTTCTAACAATGGGATAAAGAAAATCAAATCTCATATAACTTTCTGCAGATTCAACATTTTTCTTTAGATCAGTCAAAATAACTTCAATTAAATTTTTTTTTAAAGGTAAATCTAAATATTTCTTTAATGTCCTAATTAATCTTGACATTGAAATTCCTTTAGTTTTTTCATCAAGATTAGTTCTCATAGAAACATTAGCAACCATTGATTTAAATCCACCATATTTTGATTCCATGATAAATGGAACTTGAACATTAGCAACCCCAACTTCTCTAATTGGTATTTGAATCTTTGGTAATGTTCCTTGAATATCTGGTAGAATGTTTGTCATTTATTTCTCCTTTAAATATTATCTCTTTAATCCAATTGCTAATAAATTAGCATGTAATAGTTTCACAGATTCTGGCACTATAGAATCTTCTTTATCTTTATCAATATTACCTAAATCTGAATCTAATTGATCTCTAATATATCTATTTTTAAGATCAATACAATCAGATTTTGTTGTAAGAAATTCTCTTAGATTAGAAGTAGCTTCATGACCAATTAATGTTGCTGTCTCCATTTCTCCCATTCTCTGACCACCTTTTTGTTTAATTCCAGATAATGGTTGTAACGTTTTTCTTGCATAAGATCCAATACCTCTAGCTGCAAGTCTAGTATCAGCTATATGAACCATTTTAAAGAAATATTCATAACCACATGCAATCTTCTGATTAATCATTTGATTTGATTGAGGATCAAAAATATCATATTTAAAATCTGTATTAGTATATTCTAACGCCTCCCTAATTTTAATCATATCAACAGATTCAAATGGAGCTTGAATAATTGTTAAATTATCAATCCATTCATCATTAATTGTTAAAGGTAATTCAGCTTTAAATTGTTCGTAATACCAACCAATTTCAGTACAATCAATAATTTCTATATAACCTAAAACATAATCCTTCACAAGAGTTTGAATTTGAGTTTGATCTAATTTATGCTCTAAAACCGATTTATCCTCCCCATGAATTATTTTTTTCATATTAACTTTTAGATCAAATAATGACATACTTAAATGTAATTCAAATAATTGTCCGATGTTCATCCTACTTATAGTTCCTAATGGATTTACAATAATATCAGCATGTCTCCCATCAGGCAACATTGGCATTTTTTCATGTTCAATAATTGTAGATATTACTCCTTTATTTCCATGACGATTCCCTATTTTATCACCAATTTGTATTGGTCTAAAAAATATTCCAAACATCTCTACTCTTATACCAGGAATTTCTTCTCCTTTCAATTTAAACTTTCCTACATTATTATGCAAATCTAGACTGTTTTCTTTAATAAAAGATTTAACTTGTTCTTTTTCAAGATTTTCTTCAATAATAATTCTAATCTTTAATTCATCATCCTGTTGTTTCTTTATCACATTATTAACCCAATCATTGAATTGAGGAACTTCTGTGCACCATTGATTAACAAAAATATTAACCTCTGTTATAATTACATCATGTTTAGAAACTAAGATGGTTTCATCTTTAAAAATATCATAGAAATCCATTTGTTGATTAGGAATTTCTTTCATTATTGCATATGGAGATCCTTTTGAAATTCTATCCCCAACTTTTGGTAGTGGTTGAAATTCTCCTTCTTTTAAATTCAATAGAACTTTAAATATTGGTATTTCAAAAGATAAATCATCAAAATGTACAGATGTTAATATTCTTTCATTTTCTAATCTTTTTGATATTATGATTCCATCCTCATAATTATAACCATAATAAACCATAACACAAGTTAAAAGATTTTTTCCAATATTAATACTGCCATCTTTACAAAAATTACTTTCCGCTAATATTTCTCCAGCTTTAAAGCTATCCCCTTGTTTTATATTTACATTAAATACATCAAGATTAGAAATATATATCTTTCTATAAGTAATATTAAATATTTCTATTGTCTTATCATCATATAAAGCAATTATATAATTATCATCAAGATGTATTACTTTTCCTGCTTTTTTAGCAATTTTTGTAAATTGAGTAAATTTTGTATATAAATTTTCACATCCAGATTTAATCATTGGTTGATCAAAATTCTGTAACATAATTGCTTGTCTCATTTGAGATGATGCCATTTGCAATCTAGTCTGATCATCATGTTCAAGAAATGGAACTAACGATACAGGAATTGAAATTGGTTGTTTATCTAAAAATTGTTCACTAAACCTCCCATTAGCATCTAAATGTACGTTAGGAATAAGATTTTGAAGCACTCCACATTTATCTCTATCAGGTGTGTCTACAGGACACAACCTACCAAACATAGTTGGCATGATATCTCTTAAATGTTCTGGAACATTTTGTGTACTGAAACCTCCTGGTCCAACCAAACTTGTTCTGCTTAAGTTTGTTAGTTCATCTATAGGATTAATAGCAAAATCAAATCTAACTATTGGTGATACATTACAATCAGATAATATTTGAGTAGAATTAATATTAAATTTTGGCTGTCTTGCTGTTCTGTTTGACATGCACATATCAAAAACTGCTTTTGATATTTTTGCTAAAACAACATATTCAAAACATCTAATTCTTTTATTTCTTAAATCTGTATCATCCAGGTTTCCATTATTTATAACTTTAAGAATTTCCTCTATAATACCAGTTTCAAAAAACTCTGCTGAAATTGGGTCTACTTCTAAGATTAAATCTAAAGCATATATTATATCCTCACCTTTAGCTTTAGCATTATACTTGGAATATATTTCTCCTATTTTTCTAATAATATCATCTTGTGTTATTCCTCTATTATCATCATAACTTCTTTTCAAATCGTAAATTAATTTTTTATAAATTATAGCTGGATCATCTTCTATTAAATTCGGTGGATCCGCCATATCAGATAATCCAAATCTTTCATTTACTTCATCAATTCCATAATATCCAAATAAAAGTAAATTTAATGGAACGTTTCTGCCAAGAATACTTAAATGAATATAAGGTTCTGTTTTTTGTTGAAATAGCATTAATGTAACAACATTAGTTCTTATTTTAATATTTTTTCCTCTAGTAACAACAGGAATATCAAATAATTGAAATAATGGAATTTTCTTGCGCCCGTTAATAACTATATAATTGCTATCAATTAATGTTGGTATTTGCATTGATAGATCAATTTTTGAAGTACCTTTTTGAAATCTAATGATTAGATTTTTCTTAATAGTTTTTGATATCTCACCACTAGAAAATCTAGGCTCCTTTAATCTGTATTCTATTAGATCAAATCCTAATTTTTCTGCTGGGATTAGTATTTTTCTTACATTTTCTAAAAGATCGTCATACTCATGTTGTCTAATACTAAAAATATGATTATCATCACCAACCTTGTAAATCGGATTTTCTATTGTCAAAGTTTTTCTCCTATTTTATTTTCTTTTATTAATAAAATTTAACATTTATATTGCTTCTCCGCATAAAATTTTATCCATTACTCCATGATATAACCCTGAGTCTAAAATACCTTTTATTATATGTTTCTTTGGATTTGAAAATGCTAAACCCATAAGCCAGCTTTCGTTTGAGGGCACCGTCTGCACAGAAATATATTTAGGAACTAACTCACTTCTGTTACCTACTAATCTCCATTTTTTATTATTAAACCACATCAGTTGAGATACAACACATTCAAAATGAACATGATGTATAGTTCTGCTAGAATTATAACAAGTATAGAGTTTAGCAACTAAATTTTCTGGTGTTGTTCCTGCAGGAAATTTATGAAGAAGTTTAGATACAGTTGATAAATCAGCTACAATATCTTGTTGTTTCATCTCTGCACTTTCTTCTTCACCTTCAACAGTTTTATGTAAAACAGCAACACCACTAGTATGAAATGTGCGCAGAACTAATTGTGTATTACACTCCCCTAAACTCTGAGCTGCTATAACACCAATAAATTTACTATCCAACACATCATATAAATCTCCATAACATTTTTTACATATATTAGGATTTTTACAATATATTGGACTTCTTACATAAATAGTTTTACCTACATAACCAAGATAATTAAATTCAGTCATCTTAATAAAATTATCATTTTCTTTAAACCATTTACCAATTAACATCAATGCTTTCTTTTCATTATCAACCCAAATTTGTAATAAATCAGTAGTGCCACAATCTTCATTATTTTTATCAAGTTGTAGATTAGCACAAGTAAATATTAATTTTCGTGATAGATAACCGGAGGTTCCTGTATTCAAAGCAACATCAAGCAATCCTTTTCTACTTCCATATGTTGAATTGAAAAATTCTTTTGGAGTTAATCCATTAATAAAGCTATTTTTAATAGGCTCTTCAATAATATTTCCTCTAAAGTTTGAGATAAACCCTCTAGTTAAAACTATTTGTCTAACTTGGTCCCAACTTCCTCTTGCTCCAGATTCAACCATATAAGAATACTTAAAGTTATCTCTAAGATATTGTGTAGTTTCTTCTTTTGAAACCATATCTAATTGCTCTCTTATATTATCACTTTCATATAATGAATCTCTTTTTTCAATACTACCATCTATAAAACATTCATCTAATGATAAAGTTGCTCCAAATAATGTAGAATATTTAAATCCTAAAAATTTAACTTTATCAAGAACTTCAGCTGTAATTTCATTTGAATATCTATGGTTAACATCACTCAAATAGAAATTTATTTGTTTAGATTTAACTTCTTCATCAATAACTGGATAATCTTCTGGGAAACAATCATTTAATAATTTTCTGTCAGCTTTAATAGTTTTACCCTTACATTCAACATCATATTGTAGATCTTGAAATATTTTATGTGTAATAGCATAAATGCCTAGTATAATATCTTGACTAGGTGATGTTGATAAACTACCATTTGATGGATTAGTTAAATTTCTTATAACTAGTAATCTATCAAGAACCTCCTGTTTAGTTACTTCACTAATTGGTATATATACAGCCATTTGATCTCCATCAAAATCTGCATTAAATGGAGGACAAGATAATGGATGTATCTTTATAACATTATCTAAATTTATTTTAATTTTATATCCTAATAAACTTAATCTATGCAATGATGGTTGTCTATTTAACATACACACTTCATTTTTTGCAATTTCTTTACATATATTAAATAATATAGGATTTTTCATTTCTATACATTGATCAATAAAATCAATTGCAGAATTAATTCTTTTAAATTTTCCAAGAGAAATTATTTTTTTTGATATCTTTAATTTGAATAACTCAAGGAACATTAGATATGGTAAAGAACATTCCTCCATATTTAATGTAGGATCTGGAATAATAACAGCTCTTCCTGAAAAATCAATTCTTTTTCCTAAAATATTATCTCGAATTAATCCTTCTTTCTTAGACATTTTTTCAAGAATATAATTATATAATTCATTTACATCCCTTTGTAACTGTCTATAATAATTATAATATAAAACTCTGTTTATTCTTACATCACATGGTGTTTCATACATAGCTTCTTTTTTAGTAAGTATTTGAGTATAATATCTATTAAGCTTATCTGAAGATACCTGTCCTTTTTTACTAACTTTTTTTGAAGCTGGTCTTAAGTCTGGAGGTAATACTATAACTTCATTTATTATTAACTGATCAATATTATCAAGAACCATTTGCCAATCAATTTCCTCTGGAAACTGCTTGAGTCGGTTCGTAGCCATTTGTGTTACTAAAACTCTTATAGCATTAGTTCCAGTAATAGAATCATTATTAATATTTTCTGGTTCTAATTCCACCAGATCCCACTCCCCAGATTCTTCATCATATTTAATAGAAGAATTTTCATTTTTTATAAGATTATCTAAAAAAGGTTTCATCTGATTACCACCCAGTTCAACTATAAGATCATAAAAAATAGGATTTACTACTGGTATAGGTAATACAATTTTAGAAAATCTACTTCGTCTAACATTACTATTAACAACATCAACACCACATGTAGAACAAGTTCCCCCTGAACCTGAAATGCCCCAATATGTACCGCATTGGCAAGTATAATTTTTTAAAGGACCAAAAATTTGTTCAGAGAATAATCCTTGAGAATGAAATTGTTTTTTATCAAAACTTCTAGTAGTTGTAACTTCTTTTAAATTCTCACAAAATTCTTCAAAATTCAATAATGATGGCATATTTATTCCTCTTCTTTAAAATGTTTAATTACGTATTTAGCAATTACAACAAAATGTTTCTTCATCTCCTTTGATAATTTTAGATTAAAATTTGGCATTAACTTTAACATTGTTTCAGCAACTAATTGTTCTAGTTCTATATGTTTTACAAAATTTGAATTGTTTAATTGTTCTATAAATTCTTCAAGAGGAGTAAACCTTTTTACTATTTGCTCTGAAGTTGGAGTTTCCATTTCTAAATTTTCAAATTGAATTTTTAATTCTTCTAAAGAAAATTCAATATCTGATATTGCATCTTTATTATTTTGTACATTTATTTCAAGTTCTGAAAATTCTGCTGTTCTTGTTTCCCCTAAAAATTTAATATCCTCTAAAACTGTTAAATCTAACAATCTTTTATCTATAATTAACTTAATTTCTTTTTCCATTTCTTCACTTAATATATTCACTGTATAATCTCCCTCGGTAATGGTGGTTTTGTTTTTAAATGTTCTCTTAATGGTAAATGATGTGGATCATCTAATGACCAACTCATTAACATATACTGAATTGAATTGTCTGAATATATATTGTATTCAGGTTTTTTTAATTCATTGTTTGCATATCTTTGCATTAGTCTGTCACTAATTAATTTAGAACCAATCGTGTCTGTTGGAAGACAAAATTTTGAGTATTTAGGAGGATAGTTTATATTTAATGATTTATTCTCTCCACCCCATGCATTTGGATGACAACTTTTATAAATTATAACATCTTTAATTAATCTATCTTTTTTATTATTTACTATGATATAATATTTTTTAATTTGATAAGAAGGATGAGTACTTATTATATCATATTTTTTGTGTTTGTACATAACATATCTTGGTTTAATAATTAGTCCTGTTAAAGATTCGTAATATTCTTTTCCTTTTATCATAATCCTCCTATGCAGCTCCAGTATCAGGAAGTAATTCAATATATATTTCATCTTGATCTTCATCATTAACTTGAATAGTATAATACTCTTTTTGTGGGATTATATTTTGAACTATTTCACTTAAAGTCCTTACTGCATTGTTGTAGTGAACTATTTCATTTTTTGCTATAGTTTGTACATTACTACCAATACAACCCTCCTGTCCAACTATAACTGTTAATTGTTTATCTTTATTAACATGAATAAGTTTTGGTAAATTTTCATGAAGATTTCTAATCTTATCTTGTCCCTTATGATAATCCAAAATAATATCGGGTCTGGTATCATATAGATTGATAGCTTTAGTAGCTTGTTGTTTAACTAAATCTATAGGAGCTTGATAAACTAATTGTTTTCTTATAAATTCTTTTAAAATATCATCATTAACATACTGTGCAGCTATAGAAGCTGCTGTTGATAATTCCATTAAAGATAAAAGTTGAGTATATTTACCTGTTTGAATGTTAGCAACAATGTGATTTTTTTGGCAATCAATAACCAAAGTCCTATAAGATATATAAAATCTAACATCAATTTCTCCTTCTCTACTACAAATTTCATCCCTACAATCAATAATTAAATCATTCTCTGGTAAATAAATTTTTCCTTCAATATATTCAATTGGGAAAATTTTTATATTTAGAAGATCATTTCTAATAATTCTTTTTATTGCATCAACCTTAAATTGTCCAATATCATTCCTTTTATAAATAGATTTTCCAACATTCTTAAATTCTACTATATCAGGATCAATTAGTATTAAAGTTTGTAATCCTTTTATTCTAGATACATTTTCAGCAATAAATCCACCCAAAGAACCTAATCCTATTATTACAATACTTTTATACATAATATTTATATCATCCTTTATGTTAAAATTCCTCTTTTTTTTTCATTTTGAAAATTTATAATGTTTTTAAAATCTTCTTTTACCATAGTGATATTTTTTATAAAAGTTTGAGCTCTGCCGTAAATACTAGGGTCTATATCTTTAATATAATAAAATACAAAATTAATACATTCATTATCTAGAAGTATAATTTCAACTTCTTTTAAATATGTTGTTACTTGTTTAGCAATTTCTTCATATTTATCTATTGTTGGAATGTTATTTAATATCATTGAAATATAATTAAACACCTCATAAACTGTGTCATTTCTTAAACATTTTGAAGCCTGATATACGCTTTCATTATGTCTTGAATTTATTGGTTCTGTATCTATTTTAAATAATTTTACAATTTTTCCTTCAATATTAGCAGTATAACTTTTGTCATCTTCTCCTATTAAATGCATACAAACCTCCTTTTTTTATAATAGGGGATGTAATAAACCACCATCCCCTATTATAAAATCTAATTATTTTCTAACTATCCATCTATCCCTTACGTCCAGCAGGTTTGATATACTCAAGAACATCACCAGCTTTAAGAACATAAGTAGAAGAAACTTTATTTCCTCCAACATATCCATCAGCAAGACTATCAATATTGAGAACTTCTTTAAGAAATGATTGAACTGCAGCGACTGTTTTCCCAACAACAGGGAATTCTTTTTGATTAGCACCAGATTGTACCTTAATAGTAGTTGTAGTTTTATCACCAGTCTTTGCATGTGGTTTAGTAAGAATACTTTCTAGTTCAAACTTAACAGCAGTTACAGGAGATTCTGTTTTGGTTGAAGCAGACTTACCAATACTTGAAGTTGTAGTATTACTAGTTGTATTATCCATATCAGAAAGTATTGCTTTGATAGTATCTTCTTTTCTCTTTTTAGAAAATCCAACAATTCCTCTAGATCTAACGATTCCACGTAATTCAGCAACAGTTTTTTCATTTAAAGTTTCATAAGTTTCGCTCATTTTAATTCTCCTAAATTTTAATTTTCGAATTTCTTTGTTTAGATAAAACAGCCATTGAAGATATATCAAAATATACTTCACCATGTTTTGTAACATCTTTTTCTTTATGAATTGAATAGAACATCCAACACATTATTGTTGCAACTGTTAAATTAGTGAACAATAGCTGTGGTTCGGATTTAGATAATTCTTCACAACTCATATCTTCTGGAGATTGATCCTCTGGAAATTCAATCTCCGGGTGATACTCTGTTAATGATGCCGTTACATTTATACCTCCTTCTCTTTTAAAAAGTTGTACGTTACCATCAGTGTATTCATTACCACCAGAGATAACTGTTATATTATTAAGTGTTTGACAATAATCAGAAATTATCTTTCTAGATATATGATTGTCAACACACAAAAACACAATAGAATTTTCATGAATTATTGAACTAACATTGTCTTCATTAATAAATTCATTAGTATCTTGAAAATTCACATTTGAAAATTTGTAGTTTAATTCTGTGGATTTAACAGTTGCTTTATCTCCTAATCTAACAAAAGTTTGTCTTGCACTATTTTTATTTTCATAATAATCTCCATCAACCAAATTAATAGATGTATTTATACCATCTGTATAATTTAAATATCTAGAAATATTATCACACAAAATAGAACCTACTCCACCTAAACCAACAATAACAATATTCATATTTACTCTATTCCTCCATTATCTAACGGGTTATCATTTAAATAAAACGGACTTTTAACATTTTTAAAAATATCATCTTCATCATCAACAACCAATCCTAATTTCTCTGCAGTTTCATCATCAAGATTATCTAATAACTCTTGCATCATCATATCTGACTTATGATGTTTGTATGGACACTGAGCGCATGCATTCCACTCAGTTTCATTTACATCATAAACTCCTGTAAATAAATCTTCATTCTTACGAGGTTGATTTATTGAATGTCGATAAAATCTGCTGAGATTACTAAAATCTATTTCTTTAGTCGTATGTATTATTTTTGGTTTTAGTTTATCCACCTTTTTCATCCATTTGCTTGGATAACAAACATCTTTTTCTTCAACATTTATTGAATATCCGAGTTTGGTTTTTGGTTTATTTACTGTTTGAGCTCCAGTCATCCAGTTATAGTTTTGATAAGTAGTTTCTTCTTCATATTCAATTATTTCAAGACCATCAATATAATCTAATGGGCTCACCATAAATCTTTCACCGCTAGCCATAATTGAACAAGATATATCAAAATTTTCTTTATTCATATGACCAAGAGTTATATGCAAACCATCCCAATTTGATTCATCTCCATAATCAGTTCCTGAATGAAATGCTGACATACTAGAATGACTATGAATAGTTCCAATTCTCAAATAATTTTTATATGAATCTTCTCCATTAACATATTCAACACTTGCTCCAGATACATCTTGTTTTGGAACATCAATTCTATAAGTTTTTCTTTTTAAGTTATAATGTAATATAACATTAACTTCTGCATGATATTTTTCATATACATCTTTAAAAAACTTTAATATCTGTGCAAATTGTTTTGTTTTAATTTTAGCAACATTTAAAGTTGCTTTAGATTCAACCGCGTTTAAAATTGAAATTGAATCAACTTTTGTCATTGTATCAAAATGATTCATTGTTTTCTTTAAATATATCCCATCTTTTGCAATTATATAGAATATAGAATCGTCTGGCATTTCACTTGATCCATCATTTATCCATACTGGAAACATCTAGAAATCCTCCATAAATTGTTCAGTTATAAATCTAATATAAGAATTATTATTTTTTATAAAACCTCCTAAATAATTTGGAAATGCGTTTATTAAATTTATATTTATATTTGAAAATCTTGGTATTAAAATTCCATATCTTTGATATGTTTTAGATAATTCATTAATAGATAAATGAGTATAATCATTTAAACTACCATCAAAATCCATAAACCCATAGTTAAAACAGTTATAACGTGGTTTATTTGTTAAAAAATATATTTTGTTATAACTTCTATTAGATTGAGTAAAATAATCTCCACTTTGCCACTTAATTTTATCTAGTTCAATCGGGGAATTTTTTATTTTTTTCCAACTAACAGATTTTAGTGGATGTACAGTAAATTTTGCCATAGTATCTTCATTCATCCATAATGTACATAGATTAGAACAAAGCGCCATCGGATATTTTGTACCATCATTAATAAAAGCAATAATACTATTGCTATCCTTTTTAGGAAAATTAGGTATTCCAACAATATTAGCTTTTATTTTATCCCCTGAGTTCCAACCCCCACAATGAGAAGAAACTTTTCTAATAATACCTACATTAACTTTAGATCTTATTAAATTAATAAATGGTATTCTAAAACTAGAATTTTTATTCAATGAAGTACTACATACATACAAGATTTTATCATTATCGTCATATTCAAATTTATCTATAGTAGATACTGTTAACATATCTTCTGGATTATCCCAATTAGCATATACGATTGGGTCTCCAACTTTAAAATCAATATCATTATATGGATTTGAAATATATAATCTTGTTTTATTATTAAATAATATATTATCTAAAAATTCATCACGATCTTTACTTTGTATTAAAAAATCATTAAAATTATATCTAAAATCTATTGAAATTCCTTTATTTTTAATAATGTCAACACCATCATTAAATAATTTTTTATTGTTCATATATAATGTATCAAAATTGCATATAACTGTCGGTATTTTTAAATCAGTTAGATTGTATATAAATTGTTCTATATTGTTATCAAGTAAATCATCATATTTAATACTTTTAGTTCTACTATCATGGGAAAAAACAAAATTTAATATAATAGTTCCTCTACTATTTACAGTAACCGATTCAAATATTAATTTATATGATAAATACATATTTTGTCTATGATTATTGTTATATAAATATTCATTACCTTTAACTAATAGTACATCATTAATATATAATTCATCAAAATTAATAACTTCAAAATCTAAATTTTCCAGAAGATAATTATCTGAACCAATCTTCGCTTCAATTTTTCCATCACGACCCAATCTAAGTGATTCAATCTTTTTGTATATAACACAATCAGAATTACTCAATTTACAACTTATAATACTTTCTGGTTTAATAACTTTCCCATTAACAATTACAGACTCTAGTCTATTTACCTTGTAAATGCTTGAATAATTGGCAGAAAATTCATTGAAAGGAATACTAATTATTTCATCATCTACATCCTCTAATTCAATATTTGTTATTTCTTTTTCATTACCAACAATAGAATATAAATAAAATTTCTTTTCTTTAAATAAGATTTCATCCCCAACTGAAAGTAAATCGCTTTTTATTACTATTGAGTTAGCATTATTGGTAAATTTAGTTTGGTGAGTTAACATTGATGAACTAGCTGTTTTTAAAGAGTTTCTAATTATTTCAAATGAATTATTAATTTCATCACTATTAATATATTGATTTTTTAAATGTTCAATAGTTTCAAAAATATTTTTTTTATATTGAATCCATTTAACATTGTAAATAAACATTGGATCTATTTTTGTAAAATACATCCAAGTTAAAAAATCTTGAACTTCAAATGCTTCAGATAAATTATATTCTTGAATATTTTGAGTATAATCATTATTATATATATTCATCCAAAATACTTCAATAATATTTTCAACAGCGTCAAATATATTAGAAAAAGTTTCAATTCCGCCTCCTAAACACATATGTTGAGAACCAGGAATGTTATATAAAGGTGCTTTAAATAAATAATCTAACAAACTTGTAATTGGGTGAAGTCTAAAATATGGTTGTATTGATACAAATTCATTGTTTTTATTTAAACAAATGATAAAAACAATATAAGGAAATGATAACTGAAAAGAAGAAGCTGGTCCTTCATAGCCATAATATTTATATTTCTTTGCGTATTCTTCAAAACCATATTCTTTTAATTTACCTGTAAGTCTTAATTTTTCTATAAATGGATTCATATCTATACTAGCTCGTATAGTTCTAACCATCGGAGCTTCTTCTATAATTAAAATCTTTCTACCACTTCTAAATGTTTCAAAATATTTACATCCAGTTGGGAGAATTTGATTATTAATTATTAAATTAGATTTAATATTATTAAAGAAATCTGAAGTTCTGATTGTTCTATTTCTACATTTAGTAATATGTTCAACTATATGTTTTTTATTGTATTCCATATTATCTCTTAAAAGTTCTAAATCATCACTGCTCCCAATTTCACTTGTATATTGTCTTCCTATAATAATTTCTCTTTCCATGTTATTCAAATTATTCTCCTTTCAAAAAAACCATTTTTTCAGAAAATTCTTCCATTATCTTTTTAGGCAAATGTTGTTTAACCTCCCAAGCCTTAACTCTTTTTGGTGTTTGTGTAGAACTATTTTTTAAACAAGTCCAATGTGAAATAATATATTGTTTCTGAGCTTCTCTCTCTAAACAAATATAGTTTTCATATTTTTTAGATTTTTCACAAAGAACATTTAATGATAAAAATATATTAGCACCAACCGGTCCCTCATATTTATCAGGTTCTAAAATTTCCTCTTTTGTAATAACATCACAAATAATTCTTAGCTGTTCGTCAACATCACTCTTTTTCAAAGAGTCTAATAATTCTTCTAAAATAGTCATTTAATTTCCTTTCTAATAATCTTTTTTGAATTTTTCTTAAAAATTGATTATCTATGTTTCTGTTAGAGTTATTGAGGCTTTTAATAGACCTTTCTTTAAGTTCACCATTTATTATTATCCTGCCTAACCTATATCCTATTGGAATTATAAAAGGTTTGGTAGGATTTAATTTAATAAATTTACTCATTTTTTCATTTTAAATCTTACTTGAGCAGGTGTTTCTAACCATTCACTCCTTTCAAATGGTATAGTTCTCCAATCTTTTTTTTCAAGATCAAATACATGAACCATTTTATGTTGATAAACTAAAGCAAATATTTTTGCCATGTTTACATCTTTAGGTCTTTTTCCTTCCGGAATTTTAGAGAAGTCTAATGTGCATTTCATAATTCTTTCAGTTCCATCAAGTTTTCTAAACTTAACAGTAACCTCTTCCTCTGCCTTAATTTTTTGGTAGAATTCTATTGCATTTCGCAATATGTTGTCCTCTGACATTATTATTCTCCTTATAGAAATCTAAAATCTTGATTTTCCTTAGATTTAATACTTTGAATTGCAACTAACCCTTCATGCTTTTTAGGAACTTTAAAATGTTTTATAATTTTTTGTTTAGCATCCCAAAGACTAACAGCTTCAATAACTATTTTCTTATTATTATAAAATCCTTCAAATTTTGTCAAGACTTTTTTTCCTTTTCTTGTATATTACTTGATTTTTGTTTCTTTTTACATATGAAAAATCCTGGATCTCCAAAACCTGGTGGACAAAAATGAGATTCCCTTAAACCACAATTAGGACAAATTCCATCACTAAATTTGTGTTTCTTTTTTTTATACTTTGGAATCTTTTTCCTATTTTTTTGCATTATACTCATCATATCCTCCAATAAACTACTTCTGTATCAAGATCTGTTTCAGCAAAAAGTGAAAAAGTGTAGTTCTATGTTTTTTTAATAAAAAGTGTTGCTGTATTATAATAAACTCTGGCTGAGGAAGTGTAATTATATGAGAACTTACTTCATCACATAATTTATTACAACAAGGCAACACTATACAATCTGGATTTACTTTATTACATATTATCCTTAAAGGATTTATAACTATAGCCATCTCATTTTTTGACAAAATCATCACACTGGTTTTTTCTCCCAACATGTTCTTTTTTGAGAGTACAGTATGAAGGATTGTTTGTATGTTTTTTGCAATTTTGGCACTTTTTTATTTCGTTTGTCATTTTGCTTCTCCATTGTTTTTTGAATTAAAATTTTTCACAAAATATTCTAAACCTGACCATAAACCACTAGCCACTTCTTTACGATCATCCATTGCACTCCAATAATCAGAATTACAACCAGTTGTTACAATAATTTTTACATTAGAATTCTGATGGTGATAATTATAAGATCTAACAAATCCAATTCCTTTAAGAGTATCAGGAATCCATCCATGATTAATCATAATTGGATAATGCCATTGATCTTCTGTTTTATGTTCAACTTTGTTTGCTTCATTAAAATCCATCTCTAACCTCTTTATGAATTAAGTTATCAACATTTTCAGATTCCTCTGAAATCATTAAGCTCATGATTGGACAACTCCAATCACAACCTTTGCAATAATTTTGTTTATCAATTCTAATAAAGTCTTTATATGAAGGATGAAGTTTTCCATTACTCATAATACCATCATATGCTTTCAAATTTGGAGTTACTACACCACGAATTCTCAAACATAAGCGCAAGCTCCCGTCAGCATCAATAGTCATATTATGCACATTATTTTCTAAACCACAATTAAGATTAGCTGGCAGTATATCCCAAATCTTCATTAATAATGTATCAGCCATATGAACATTTAACTTATCATCTATTATTTTTTGAAAGATTCCTTTTACTTTATCAGACTTTGGAACTAGTAATTTTTCATCACTAACATTTGAGAAATCATAGTACATATTCTTTTTGATATCAACTGTTGTTATATCACTATTAATTCCCATATCTGTTAGCATTTTAACAAGATTGTATAAATGATCTATGTTTGTATTATCAACTGTTATTTCAGCAACTAAATCATTTATTTTACCTTTATATTTTTGTAATCTCGCTATTCCAGCAACACATTTTTTATACCTATCATTATCTGTCTCTGAATCATCATCGAGTATTAAAGGATCAATAGAAGAAGTTAATCCTTGAATGTAAGAGGTTTTTGATATTAAATCTTCAATCATTGGTTGTACTGCATCTGTATTGTTTGTAATGATTGTATAATGTATATCATTATCATTACAAAAGTTTATAATCTCTGGAAGGTCCTTGCGGAAAAGCGGCTCGCCACCATACAAGAGGTGGAAAGCATCTGGATTATGTAATTTAATTTTTTTTAATGTTTCAATTACATATTCAGTAGTCATTTCTTGTCCTATGTAATGTTTTATTTTAGGATAACTTTGAGGTTTATTTTGATAATTTTTAACAATTGCGCAGTAACTACAATCAAGATTACATCTCCTGGTGAGAAGCCATGAAATTATTTGTACTTTATCTATAATCATTATCTATCCTCCCCCAATGGAACAACAGATAATGAATGTTTCCATGAACCACTTATCATTTTAGTNGAATATGTTACATATACCATAGTCTGATTTAGTTCATCATAAAATCTTGCTATTTTTAATGTTTTCCATCCAATAGATTTTTTTAAATTTATAACTTCTTGATTTGTAGTTTTTACTATATTTGTTATTTTACCAGTTAATCTAGTAGCAACAGAATTGTTAGAAGGATCACTCGCCAATGGAACACCTGTATCAATTGTTGTTAGATAAATTGTTATGAATGGCATATCAGGATCTTGAAATGAAAGAATTTCTATCTTATCTTTAAACATAATTCCGCCTAAAGAAATTTCAGCCATTCTTCTAACTTCAGTAGCATAACTAATAGATACAAAACTCATTATCAAAACTATAATTATTGTTGTAATTTTATTTTTCAATTCTATTACTCCTTATCTAAATTCTCATTTATTTTAAGACCGTCAGGATACATTTATAATTTGACATCTTTCATATATCCTCTAATGTATCGTTCTTTCATTGATACAGAATTGTTTATATGTATTATATGACTTCTTATATCTTCATATAACATTGATACAAGATCTATCCTTACATTATCATTGTCATCTCTTATTCCATAGATTTGATCTATTTTGGTTTTTTTTGGGTCATAGTTTTTTGCAAAAAATCCCTTTAGTATATCAGAAACAACTACATATAAACAATCTGGTGCAACCTCTTTTAATTTTGTAGCTGTATCATTTGCGTTTCTTGCCATTGATTTATCCAAATACCTTTTATTTTCTATAACTACCAATGGGTATATACTATGCTTTTTCGTTATTGGAGAATGCATTGGTAAACCAATAACGAAATCCGCAGAATGTTTTTCTATATTTAAACATTCTTCAAAAATAATTTTACTTTCCTTCTTTAAATGATTAAAAGGTTTTAAACTTATACCAGTAGGAATAGTTCCAGATCCATATATCATAGGAGGTACAACTAGACCTTTGTAGAAAACCCCCATTGCTTCTTCAAGGATAGAAGGATAAAACTTGGACTGACTATTATTCCTTATTTTTAAGAACTTTGGGTTTTTAAATATATTCAAATATTCATTTGTATATTTAACCATATCAGATAAATAAGTATTATCTGTCACTTTAACAGATTTTCTCTTGATTCTCCATAGAAGGTATTTCTCCTTTATTTCCTCCAACAATGGAACTTCATTTGGATAACCTTTAATCCTTGCTTCTATTTTTGCTTCATGTGGAAATTGTTGCATTTATATACCTCGTATGTCTTAATGGATCAATAAAGTTCGTAATAACTAATTCTGATTTTTTTTCAGATAGGTTTTGATTTACTTTTGGTCTATTTGCTGCTTGATAAATTACATCTAATGTAATTGTGTTAAATTTTGAGTACAACTTTCTAATTTCTGGAACATCATTATATGATAAAATAAATCTTCCTTTGAAGTCTTCATGAAGAATTTTAGCTAAATCATTATGTTCATTGTCTGTAAATGGTTCAGCATATCCTTCTACTCCGTAGTATGGAGGATCTAAATAAAATAACCATTCTTCACCATTATACTTTTTAAAAAATTCTCTAAAGTCAAGATTTTCTATAACAACATTTATCATTCTTTTTGAAAATTCTAATAAGAGTTTAGGCATTCTGCTGATTATTCTATTTGGATTTGTTAATCTATCTCTTTTAATAAATGTACTCATATCAGAACTGAATGAGTTGCAATGTATATAATAATATTTTACAGCTCTATCAAAAGGATCTAAATTTTGTAAATCTATCTTTTTATATAAATCAAATGTTTCTCTTGAAATTATATCATAACGTAATCTATTAATAAATTCTCCTGGAAAATCTCTAATAACTCTAAAGAGATTTACTATATTTCCTTCAATATCATTATAGATTTCTATTAAAGATTCTTGTTTATTCAACAAAATCCAAGATGCTCCACCAAATACTTCTGCATACATTTTGTGTTCTGGAAACAAAGGAATAATGGATTTAACTAATCTACTTTTTCCACCCTGTCTTGATATAACACTATGTATCATTTATCTTTCTCCTTAAAATCCATTTTCTATTATTTCATCACAACTTTTAACAACATTTGGAAAATGATCATGACAAATACCTTTTATAATTTTTAGTTGCCAGTTGGTTATTTCATCATCATCATAATTAGGAAATAAATCTGCAGCAAATATTTCTTTTGAATCTATACCTGCTGCTTTATCAAATTCAAGCATCATTTCCTCCATTATAGAACATTGTCTTTCTTCTTCATCTAATTTTTCTATATCAGAAGCTATATTTGATATTTTATATTCAAAAGTTCCTGGTACTATTTCAATACCTTTTGTATAAAAATCAATAAGTCCTTTTGTATTAATTACATTATATTCCATTTTTTTAAATTCCTTCTTATCTAAATTCTAATACATTGTCTGCTTCAATACTATCTATATGACGATGTGATATTATACCAACCCACTTATCTTTAGAAGCAAGTCTAAGTAAGTTAGATGCGTATCTTATATTCTCATCGTCTAAAGCATCAAATATTTCATCAAAAAGGATTATATTAACACTTACATCTTGAACATTAGCTTGTAGATCTGCTAAAGTTAAAATTGTTCCAATATCAACCAATCTTGTTTGACCACCAGAGAATTTAACTCTTGCATCTGAATGTGTTAATGTATCAAACACATTTACAGATATTTTATCTCTAAACTCTTTAGCATCTTTGGTTGCTTTTAATGTATCAAATGTTACCTTATAACGACCACCACATAATAATTCCATATAATGACCAATTCTTTTATTCATAAAAGGTATCGCTTCATCAATTAACATACTTTGAATACCTGATGCTGAAAATCCTGTTTTCCAGAAATTAACCATTTGAATCTTTTTATCATATGTTGATCTTTCTTTAACAATAGATTCCATCTCTTTTTTAGCAGATGCTATTTTAATATCACAATTTTCAATTAAAGTTTTATCAAATTTAGTTGAATTAGTTGAATCTATAGTTTGTTTATAATCTTCTTTTTCTTTTTGAAAATCTTTGAGTTGAGTGTTATATAAATCAACTTCTTTCTGTAATTCTCTTAAATTATTTAATTCTTTATTTAACACTTCAATCTCTTTTTCAATTTTCATTCTTTCATCTACATTTTCTTTATGAATTACACTTACAGCATCATTCAACATTTGCATAACTTTGACAACAGCAATATTTTTTCTTTCAACAAATTGTGATATTGATAATTTATTAGATTCTTGCAAATCTTTAATTATTTCAACATATCCAAAGTCTTCTTCTTTCTTAATGTTATTCCAAGTAGTTTCCTTTTCTTCAAGAACTTGATAATTAATACTTAAAGTTTTAACTTTTGATTCTATATCTAAAATTTGTTTTTGTTTTTCTTCTTGAATTGTTTGTAAATGTTTTATACATTCTTCAGTTATTTCTCTTTTACAAGTAGGACAAGTACCTAAACCAGAATCTAAATTAAGTTCATTAATTTCTTTTCTAATAAAATTAATTGTAGTATTTAATTTAGCATTTTCATTATTAATAACATGTTTTTCATTAATTATAATAGTTAACTGTTTTTGAATTTTGTCTAATTTTTCATTTAATTTTGTTTTTTCCTCGTTTAATTTTTCTCTCATTTCATCAGATGCCGAGTTAGACATTTTAAGAGTAGTTTGTTCTAACTCGGATAATTTTAATGCTTTTTGAGATTCTATAGATGAAATCTTAGACTCATTTTCTGAATCCAAATTGTTTAATCTATGATTAAAAACACTAATTTTATTTGTTATTTCTTGAGTTTTAACTGAAGTATCTTCTGGGAGATTTTTTTGATTTGTTAAATGATTTAATATAGCTTGTTCAACAATCTTTATTTTATCATTTAAAATATTTAATTTTTCAATTTTCTCATCATTAAATAAAAGTTCTTTAATCACAAAATCATTTTTTTGAGTTACAAATGATTCTACTAAACCTTCTTTAACAGCTAGGTTTTGATTTAATTGCATAACCATTTGTTCAATATCTTTTAATTCTGTTCCGCATTGTTTCATGTATAAAACAAAATCATCTAAAGTTAATATCTTTCTAAAGATTTCTTTTTGTTCTGAATCTGGGAGATCTGTAAAGAATGTTTTCACTTTTTGAGCAAATAGTAATGTATTTGTAAATAATTTATAAGGCATCAATAGTTTTTCAATTTCAGGTACTACTTCATTATGACCTTTTTTATAAGGTTTAGAATCAGTGCCGCGAGTTATAGTCGCTGAATTACCAAGTCTTGTATACTTAACATATCTATCAACTCTATATAAAACATCATCAACTGTAAAGATAGTCCAAGTATGACAATTTTTTCCAGTTTTATTATTTAAAACATCATCACCACGACCTTTTTCACATTGTCCATATAATGTAAATGGAATAGCTTGAAATATAGATGTTTTTCCTATCCCATTGGGTCCTGTAATCATTGTTATAGATCCCTCTGTAAAATCAATTTCTACAGGATCAATATGATTACAGAAGTTTTCAAGACCTTGCTTTAAAAATTCAATTTTTTTCATTTACACCACCATCCTTCATAATTCAATTTGATCACTTAATCCCCAAATATCTCCAAACATTTTAGTAAGACCTTCAAATTCTGTTGGTTTATTTAATTTAAACTTTCTTGCTGTTTTAACACCAAACATTTCACAAAGAATTTTTCTTATCTCTTTATGTGTTAGAGCTTGTTTGATATTAGCAACTATAGGATCAGCAAACTTTTTAATATTTTTTGAATCTCCAAGTTCTATAAGCATGATTATAGCAGTTGGAATGTTTAAATAAATCATTTTTTGTTTCTGTTGTCCATCTGCTTCAGTTGTATTTTTTTTTCCACCACCTAAACTTACATCAGCCATTTTTTATTCTCCT
>BS_KBA_SWE02_21mDRAFT_10000096_pt1 | contig 28328 bp, 31 predicted proteins | sample BalSeasSWE02_21m_FD_9196 | JGI IMG/M metagenome (IMG submission 9196)
CTTACAGCTGATCTATTTGAACTGGGTATTTTTTCAGTGAATGGTTGTTTGTTACCATACGTGTTTTCCATTTTTATAATGTAAACAAGTTTGGCTTTTTCGCCTAGTTCTTTGGTTAAGGATACTTTAAGGATTTTGACATAATGCTCTTCAAGCCATTCATAAAAGAATTTACTAGGAACTTGAATGCTCAAGGCATTATCTGCAAGTTTAACTGCTGTTATTGGTTCGAACCAAGTTTTATATGCTTGCGGCTGAATATTATCTTTTATGAATTCAAGACAGTTATTCCATACCGATTGCGCAGTTTTACTCATTAATTTTGCTTTATGGTTTGTTAGTTAGATTATAAACAAGAGAAGTTTATTCTCAATCCCTTTTTAGTTTGACAAATATGTGAACAAATTTCTTAAAAAAAAAATCATTTACTATTGAATATTAAGAATTTTTTCCTCATGTTTAACCTTTAGCCGAAAGTACAAAAAAAATATTTAACGATATCTGTTTTATGTCATGAAAAACCAAATAAAAAGCGATGAAATACAAATAAGAGTCCGTTATGGAGAAACGGACCAAATGGGTGTCGTTTATCATGGGAATTACGCATTATATCTAGAGATGGGTCGAATTGAATGGTTGCGAAAATTAGGGGTATCTTATAAAAAAATGGAAGAAAATGGCATTATGTTACCGGTTGTTTCAATGTCTCTAAACTTTAAAAAATCAGCCTGTTATGACGACCTAATTAATGTAAAAACCCAACTCAAAAATCAGCCTACGGCGAAGATAGAATTTGACTATGAAATCACTAGTGAGAATGGTCAGATTTTAGCCTTAGCAAATGTGGTTTTGGCTTTTATAGATATGAAAACGAATAGACCTGTGAGAGCGCCACAATATATATTAGATGTTATAAATAATTAAATCTCTTTAATTTCAACTTCGTACAAATTTTCAAATACTTCTAAAACAGCTTGAGACTCTTTTTTTCTGACAGATAAAGTAATCTGGCAGTCTAATTCTAACTTTTGATTGATAATATTTAAGTTTTTTTCCTTGATGACCCTCATGACCTTATTCATGTTTTTATATTCAAAGGTTATGAGGTAATTAATGTTTATGGTTTTTTCTATAATTTCAGCGTGTTCTAATGCTAATTGTGCGGTAGTTTTATACGCATTAATCAATCCACCAACACCTAATTTCGTTCCTCCAAAATATCTCACAACTACTATTAAAACATTGGTTACTTCAAAAGATTGAATTTGTCCATAAATGGGCATGCCGGCAGAATTATTTGGCTCTCCATCATCATTTGTCCTAAATTGTATAGATTCAGTTCCTATTTGATAGGCATAGCACCAATGTCTTGCCGTATGATGTATTTTTTTTAATTCTGCTATATGGGTTTTTACTTCGTCTTCATTTAATACAGGAAAAACATATCCAAAAAACTTACTGTTCTTATCCTTAAATAAGACCTCTTCAGATGGTTTGTCAATGGTTCTGTATGTGTCTCTTTCAGTCAATTGTTAAAATAATTCCTTTTTTGTTTTAAAAAGGGTTGTAATATCTTCAGTTGATGGATTTAAATTCCAAAAATGATAACCTAATTGTGCAGCTGCCTTGGTGTTATCATTGTTATCATCTATAAATAAGGTATTTTCTGCTTTTATTTTGTTTTCTTTCAAGACAAATTCAAAAATATCAGCATTAGGCTTTCTTAAATTAATTTCATGCGACAGATAGAAAGCATCAAAGCAGTTTTTAAAATTTTCGTAAATAGCAATATGAGTTTTAACCCAATCAATGTGAAGTTCGTTGGTATTACTCAAAAGGATAAGTTTATAGTTTGATGTTTTTTTAAGATTGATTAAAAATTCTAAACGATGTAAAGGAAAATCCTTCAGCATAAAATTCCAGGTTTCAATAATTTTTTCTGTATTCAGATGAGTAAAATTTTCTGAATAAAATTCAATAAATTCTCCCGTAGAAATTAAACCTTGTTCATATAAAGCATTAACAGAAGTAACTTCTTCTGGAAGGTTTTTCAGTTTTAATACTTTAAGGCTATTATTTAAGGCGCCTTCCAAATCAAGGTTTAAGAAAATATTCCCAAAATCGAACACTATATTTTTAATCATTTAAATATATTTTTAAGATATCCTGTTTAATAGATTTTTCTGAAATTAACTTACCCGATAAAACAGGCGCCTCAATACCTTGTTTGAAGAATATATCTCCGACAAAAACCCTGGCTTCATCCCATAAGTTAGTATCAATAAACGATTGCAGGGTTTGACCACCACCTTCAATGATCACAGAGGTAATCTCATTCTCAACTAAGAGGTTAAGAATATGTTGCGCTGTATTATATGATGATTCTTTTAATGGATTGTCACTGATAATTATGGTTTTTGCCTCATTATTGAAGACCTTGTGATTTGAAGTTAATTTATTTTTTCTGTCAAGTACAATTCTAATGGGGTTTTCTCCGGTCCAGTCTCTAACGGTTAAACTTGGGTTATCATCTAAAACGGTTTGAGTTCCAACTAAAATAGACTGTTCCTCAGCGCGCCATTTATGAACTAATTGTCTGGAATATTCATTAGTAATCCACACGGGTTGTAATGTGTCTTTGGATACAGGAGCAATAAAGCCATCTTTTGTTTCGGCCCATTTTAAAATAACATAAGGCCGTTTTTTATTGTGAAAGGTTAAAAAACGTTTATGATGTTCTTTGCAGGCGTTCTCTAAAACACCTACAATGACATGGCAACCTGCCTTCCTAAGTCTTTCAATGCCTTGGCCTGCTACTTTTTTATTATCATCAACACATCCAATAACAATCTTAGGGATATTATGTGTAATAATTAAATCACTGCATGGTGGGGTTTTTCCATAATGGCTGCAGGGCTCAAGCGTGACGTAAAGTGTGGCCTGTTTTAAAAGTGATTTATCTTGAACAGAATGTATGGCATTTACTTCTGCATGATTTCCACCATATGTGCTTGTATAACCTTCACCAATAATAACATCTTCATGAACAATAACACTGCCAACCATAGGATTAGGACGTGCAGTTCCCAAGCCATTTTTAGCAATTTCTATACATCGTTTTATGTATTTTTCATGTATATTCACACCGCAAAAATAAGACTAAAAAATGGGGATAAACAATTTCATTATAAGAGAAATTCAGCCTGATGATAATGCGCCAATTGAAAGTGTTATCAGGGCCTGTTTTCATGAGTTTAATATACCATTAGTTGGTACAGCGTATGAAGATGAAGAAACACCACATATGTTTGAATCTTACCAAAATGAAAATGAGGTCTATTTTGTAATAGAGGCTGATGGCGAAGTGCTGGGTGGTGGTGGCGTTAAAGCGCTAAAGGACTATGATTCAAAGGATGTTTGTGAAATCCAAAAAATGTATTTTTCACCAAAAATTAGAGGTAAAGGATATGGTAAACTTTTGTTTGATAAGTGCATGCAAAAGGCCAAGGAACTGGGGTATAAAAAATGTTATTTAGAGTCAGCCCCTCAACTTAAGGCGGCTATTCATATATACGAATCTTTTGGATTTAAGCATTTAAATGGAGCATTAGGGAATACCGGTCATTTTTCATGTGGCGTGTGGATGATTAAAGATTTATGAAATTAAAAGAGACAAAGGAATTCTTCCAAAATGAATTAGCAGGTTTATACAATGTTGAAGAAATTGATAGTTTCTTTTATATACTTATTGAATTCTATTTAGGACTGAAACGTATTTCATTAGTTTTAAAACCTGAGTTGACTTATTCTGAAAAGGTTATGGAACCCATTTTAACAGCGTTGGAAGATCTAAAAAAGGAAATTCCAATCCAGTATATTCTTGGTGAAACGGCATTTTTTGGATTGCCTTTTAAAGTTAATTCACATGTCTTAATACCAAGGCCTGAAACTGAAGAATTGGTAGACTGGATTCTTAACATAGAAAAATCAGAATCCATAAATAATGGGCTTAAAATATTAGATATTGGAACTGGTAGTGGTTGTATAGCGGTGTCATTGGCTAAAAACTTAATTCATGCTCAGGTTTATGCTTTAGATGTGAGTCATGACGCACTTGAAGTTGCTAAAAGAAATGCCGTATTAAATAATGTTTCTGTTGAATTTATTCAGGTTAATATGTTGCAGCCAGAAACTTGGAATACAGAATTCAAAAATTTGAGATTTGATATTATTGTATCTAATCCTCCCTATGTACGTGAATTAGAAAAGGCACAAATGAAGTCTAATGTGGTAAATAACGAACCCCATTTAGCCTTATTTGTAAAAAATGAAGATCCCTTAATATTTTATAAAGCCATTACGCAATATGCTGTTGATAATTTAACCCCTAAGGGTCATTTGTTTTTTGAAATCAATGAGTATCTTGGAAAACAAATGAGACTATTATTAAAATCATTTGATTTTAATGCTATAGAATTAAAGCAGGATATTTTTAAAAAGGACAGAATGATTAAAGGAATAATTAGTAAATGACTATAGAAGAACAAATACAGAAACTGAGAAAGGAATTAAGTGAGCATAATTACAATTATTATGTTCTGGATAGTCCAACCATTTCAGATTATGAGTTTGATTTAAAGCTTCAAGAACTTCAAAGTTTAGAGGCTAAGTATCCGGAATTTTATGATGCTAATTCTCCAACACAAAGAGTAGGTGGTGAGGTAACTAAGAGTTTTGAAACCGTTCCTCATGAGTTTCGCATGTATTCTTTAGATAATTCGTATTCAAAAGAAGATTTAAATGATTGGGAAACCAGAATTAAAAAGCTCATTGATGGGGATATTCAATACACTTGTGAACTTAAATATGATGGTGCATCCATCAGTTTAACTTATGAAAATGGGCTTTTAGTAAGAGCCTTAACCCGAGGCGATGGTTTTCAAGGTGATGATGTCACAGCCAATGTGAAAACCATAAAATCAGTGCCTTTAAAACTGAAAGGTGATTTTCCTCAAAAATTTGATATTCGTGGCGAAATTGTATTGCCATTTGAAGGGTTCCATAAAATGAATGAAGAACGCATCGAAATAGGAGAGGAGCCCTATCGAAATCCAAGAAATACTGCCTCAGGAAGTTTAAAACTGCAGGATAGTGCCGAGGTTGCAANGCGTCCCTTAGATTGTTTGCTATATCATTTAATAGGTACAAATCTTGGTGTGCAAACACATTTTGAAAGTCTGGAAAAAGCCAGGCAGTGGGGTTTTAAAGTGCCCAACGCTGCAAAATCATTAAGTTCCTTAAATGAGGTGTTTGAGTTTATAAATTATTGGGATACCCATCGTCACGATTTACCTTATGAAACCGATGGCGTGGTTATTAAAGTTAATAGTTTGGCACAACAGGAAGAATTGGGGTATACTGCGAAATCTCCGCGTTGGGCTATGGCCTATAAATTTAAAGCGGAACAAGTTTCAACCAAATTGAATAGTATTTCTTACCAAGTAGGACGAACGGGAGCCATTACACCGGTGGCCAATTTAGAGCCAGTTGAATTAGCAGGAACTATTGTTAAGCGCGCCTCTTTGCATAATGCTGACCAAATAGAAAAACTTGATATCAGGGTTGGTGATGAGGTTTTTGTTGAGAAAGGCGGAGAAATTATTCCTAAAATTATTGCGGTTGATTTAAGTAAAAGGAAGTCTGATTCAAAACAAACAGTTTATATTACACATTGTCCAGAGTGTCAAACGGCATTGGTAAGGCAGGAAGGAGAAGCACAACATTATTGCCCTAATTATAATGGATGTAAACCGCAAATCATAGGGCGTATTCAACATTTTATTTCTAGAAAGGCCATGGATATTGAAGGCCTTGGTGGTGAAACGGTGGCTTTATTAGTGAATGCAGGTCTTATTAACAATTATTCAGATTTGTATGAATTAACAAAGGAGCAAGTGATACCATTAGAGCGGATGGCTGAAAAAAGTGCAGATAATTTAGTGGAAGGTATTAATAAGTCAAAAAGTATCCCATTTGAACGTGTTTTATATGCTTTAGGGATACGTTATGTTGGTGAAACAGTAGCTAAAAAACTGGCCAAGCATTATAAGAGTATTGAAGCATTGTCAATAGCTACACAAAATGAATTAATCGAAGTGGATGAAATTGGAGTGAAAATTGCGGAAAGTGTTCAGGCGTTTTTTAGATCAGAAGCCAATATTAAAATAATTGACAGGTTAAAGCAATTTGGTTTACAATTAGAAATATCAGCAAAGCAGTTAGAAGGTCAAAGTGATAAGTTGAAAGGAGAAATAATTGTTATTTCTGGAGTCTTTGAAACACTGTCAAGAGATGAATTAAAAAAACTCATTGAAGATAATGGGGGTAAGGTAAGTAGCTCCATATCTTCAAAAACAAGTTTTATTGTTGCCGGAGATAATATGGGTCCCAGTAAAAAACTAAAGGCAGAACAATTAAATATTTCTTTAATTAATGAGCACGAATTCCTACAAAAAATTAAATAAAGAATACATTATAACGATTAAATGTAAATTTTTAACGTTTAATTGCAAATAATTTTTTATATTTGATTTTTAATCATAAAATATGAGTCATGAATAAGTTAAAAGTCATGGTCAGTTTAGTATTATTGGTTTATATAGGATTTGTTATTTTTCAATTTAGAAGTAATGAATTTTGGGCTAATGCTTTAGATGCTATACTATTACCTTTAATCAGTATTGCCTATTTTAAAGAGAACAAAAGACCCAATTTGTATTTTTCTTTATTTTTGATTTGTTATTCTGTTTCAGACTTAATGATTTTTATTGTTGATTTTATTCCATATGCCTATTTTTATTATGTAGGTAATGGTTTATATATAATAGCCTACACGGCACTATTTATAAAAATTATAAAATCACTTTCATTTCAGTACATCATTTTAAATTTTAAATTTCATCTCGTCGTTTTAACCGCACTAAATATTTATATAGCCTATGTTTTACAGGATATCGTAAATCCTTATGTTGGAATGACAAATGAATATTTTGTAGAAATTGCCTATAATGTAAGTATGCTGTTAGTACTGACGGCTTCCTTGCTGAATTATTTATACAGAGATGATAAAAAATCTTTATTAATTTTTTTAGGATCTCTTTCGATTGTTTTTTCAGAAGTCTTAGGGGTCGCATATATGTATGTTGACCAACAAAACCTATTGAATTTCTTGGTTACTACTCTAACCTTATTAGCTTTTTATTTTTATTTTACACAATCAAATTTAAAAAATGAAGAAGTAAAGCAGCTCGCTTCATAAAATTATTTTTTNTAAAAGGAATCTCTTTTTTATAACCGTATTATTTTACACTATTTTATTTGTCACATAAGTAATAAGTAAATTGCATATATGATCTGCTTTCTTTAATTGTTAATAAAAAATGTATTACAACGATAATAATATTAATTACATCGATTAAAATAATTAATTTGTTATATTTGAATGACCTAGATAATGGTATTGAATTATGAAAAAGATATTTAATTTAAGTATCAACAAGGTGTTTTTAGGTGCTTTGTTACTTTTAATGGTTTTGAATATTACAGGAACTTTTAGTGAAGATGCCTTGTTATTGAATTCCACAAAACCTTTGTTTGTTCCGGTGTTTTTAATTTTCTTTTTAATAAAGGATAAAACTATTAGTGTTCCTTTTATATTATTCTTATTGTTTTCTTTTTTAGGAGATTCAGTCTCCATGTTTTTTTCAAACGATACCTTTATTAAAGCATCTAGCGTGATGTATTTTTTAAGTTATTTGTCTTTGCTTAGTTTTTTGATTCCAAAATTTAAATTAATAGAGTTTAATAAGGTTATTACCTTTTATCTGCTGGTGGTTATTATGATTAATATGTATTTTTTATATGCCGTTTACCAAATATTAAAATCTATAATACCAGATAGCTTAGAGCTCTTTTTATTCGGAATGAAAAGTATTTCCTTAATAGTATTAGTTATTATTGCCTTGGGAGTTTATTTGAATTCAGAAACAAAATTATCCATATTGTTTTTAATCATGGCTATGAGCTTTGTATTTAGTGATATTCTCAATTATGTAAGTCAATATTATGTTTACCATTGGAGTTTTTTAATGCTAGACAGAGTATTGCACGTCATTGGTTTATTCTTTTTATTTAATTATATTATTGAATACAATAAAGTTCCTAAAACAAAGGCTGTAACGGAAGAAAAATTTATTACAAAAAACATCTTAGTCTAAACTATTATAGACGTGCCATTGGCAGTTATGTTTTTGTCAGAATCAAAATAAAAATCAATTTTACCTAAATTTATGCCGTAACATCCCACTTGATTTACCAGGATGTTTTTTCCTTCAAGGTTTTTTACAATGGTTGGTTTTGGCAAAAAAGTATGGGTATGACCACCAATAATTAGGTCAATGTCTTTTGTCGCTGCTGCAAGTTTTAAATCACTTATTTTATTAATCTCATTTTTATAATGATATCCCAGGTGGGACAGGCAAATTATTAAGTCACATTGCTCTTCATTTTTTAATTTTCTTGAGATGTCTTGCGTCACTTCAACAGGGTCAAGATATTTGGTTTCTTTATATAAAAATGGGTCAACCAAGCCATCTAATTCAATTCCAATACCAAAAACCCCTATTTTAATAGTGTCTTTTTTAAAAACTCTGTAGGGTTTAACATGTGCATCCATTGCCGTATTTGAAAAATCATAATTGGCTGATAAAAAATCAAATTTAGCATGAGGCAGTTGTGCGTAAAGACCATTGATACCATTGTCAAAATCATGATTTCCAATGGTAGCAGCATCATATTTNAGCATACTCATTAATTTAAATTCAAGCTCGCCGCCATAATAGTTAAAATATGGAGTACCCTGAAAAATATCACCTGCATCTAATAATAACGTATTAGGATTTTCCTTTCTAATGGATTCAATTAAAGTAGCCCTTCTGGCAACACCACCTTTATTCGCGTTTCTGCCATCTTCAGGACCAAAAGGATCAATATGACTGTGCACATCATTAGTATGAAGGATTGTTATTTTTTTTGATGCTTTACCGGATGTAAAAGATGATAAACCTATTCCTCCAATCGAAATTAAGGCAGTTCCAACGGACGCTTGTTGTATAAAATCTCTACGTTTCATTGTTTATCATTTTGTTTAATTTGAATAAATCTGTCATCAATCACCGGATTAATGGTATCCACTTTTTTGAAATAATCAATAAGTAAATTTCTTATTTTATAATCTAAATTATATAATCCCTCATTAGGTTTAAAAAAGGTCATATTACCTCCTCCGTTATATAAATAATCATTGGTTGCCACATAATAGGTTTTATTAGTATCTATATTATGACCCTTAATAGTAGCGCTTAAAACATTAAAATTTTTATCTATAGATAATTTAAGTTGAGATATAGGATGTGCTACTTTATTTTGAATTAAATAGTTAATTAAACTATCTATTTGGCTTCCTTTCAGTGATACCACAACTAAACTATTTTCAAAAGGCATAAGTTCAAAAGCAGTTCTAGCAGTGATATTACCTTTTGAAATTATAGAGCGAATGCCGCCATGGTTTAAAATAACTAGATCAATATCTTTTCCAGTTCTTGATTTAAAAACAGGGTTTGCCTGCTCATATACCGCATCTGCCATAAAATTTCCAATGGCAGTATTAAAATCCCCATCACTTTTTGAATAAGTATCAACAGCATAAGCTAAAACACTATCTAAGTCTTTGGTAATATGATCTCGATAAGGTTTGATAAAAGTCTCAATGTCTAGGTTAGATTGTAGACTATCATTAATAGTGATTTGACGTCCTTCAATTCTGTAAAGATGTTTATTTTGTTCTTTACAACTTATAGCAGATAAGACTAATAGTGATAAGATGAATTGTTTATAGTTCATAATTTAAACTAATAAATTTTACAAATATTTTGTAAGTACTTTTGTTACCTTTGCCCAAAGTATAAAGATAAATGATTTTAAAGGTTTTTAAAGAAAAATCTAATTTAAGGCACTTAGACAAAATTTTATCAAGTCGTGATGTTAATGTTTCCGATAGTAAGATAAAAAGTTTAGGAGTTATAATGCATATTAATGAGATTGATGACTTTGATTTATTTAGAAAATTGGCTGAAAATTTAAATATTCAGCCGTTTAATTTAAAAATAATTGCCTATTCAAGTGAAAGTAAGGAAAAATCAAACTCATGGGATGTTTGGTTTAATGAAAAAGATTTTGGTTGGAATGGAACCATTCATAATGTTGAATTGCAATCATTTTTAGACACTGATTTTGACGTTTTAATCAGTTATTATGAGGAAGAGATATTAGAGTTGAAATTAATAACCGCAAAGTCAAAAGCACAATTTAAAATTGGTATTTTTCAACCGGATAGTCGTTTAAATGATTTAATTATTCAAACTAAATTAAATGACTTCAGCACGTTTAAAAAGGAACTTTTTAAATATTTAACTATATTAAAAAAAATTAAAAATGAATAGTAAATTTCTTGGAACTGGCGTAGCTTTAGTAACACCATTTAAATCTGATTTAAGTATTGACCATGATGCTTTAGCTAATATTGTAAATTTTAATGTAAATAATGGTACAGATTATTTGGTGGTTTGCGGTACAACCGGAGAAAGTGTAACTATTACTAAACAGGAGAAAAAAGAAATAATTGCTACCATTACAAAGGCTAATAAAGGAAGAATACCTATGGTTTTGGGCATTGGTGGAAATAATACGGCTCAAGTTATTGAAGAAATAAAAGAGACCGATTTAAGTGTTTTTGATGCTATTTTATCAGTATCACCTTACTATAGCAAGCCAACTCAAGAAGGGCTTTATCAGCATTTCAAGACTATTTCAGAAGCGTCACCCATTGATGTTATTTTATATAATGTACCTGGAAGAACTTCAAAAAATATGGAAGCAGAAACAACCATAAGATTGGCTAAAGATTTTAAAAATATCATTGCAGTAAAAGAAGCCGGTAATAATGTGGCTCAATATTTAAAATTGCTTAAAAATAAACCAGATGATTTTCTGGTGATTTCAGGTGATGATGATTTGGCATTAGGCGTTGTTTTAGCCGGTGGAGCTGGTGTGATTTCTGTAATTGGTCAAGCTTTCCCAAGAGCATTTTCAGATATGATTCGTCTGGGTTTAAAGGGAGAGGCAAAAAAGGCATATGCGATGCATTATAAGATGATGGATGTTATTGGATATATTTTTGAAGAAAACAATCCTGCTGGAATAAAAGCCGTATTTGAAGCTTTGAATTTATGCAGAGATACTGTTAGATTGCCATTAGTTCCTGCGTCAAATCATTTGAAAGACAAGATTAGGAAATTTGTACTAAACTTTTAAGTTGGGAAAAAAAATAAAAGATCCTGGGTTAGGAAAGGCCTCATCACAGCATGCCAAACGTATGATGAATGCGGACGGCTCTTTTAATATAGTACACTTAAATAAACCCCGAAGATTATCTGATGCTTATCATTATTTGGTAAATATAAGTTGGTTTCATTTTTTTGCATTAACCTTTTTAGTTGGGTTTTTAATAAATGCTCTTTTCGCTCTTGTATACTTAAGTATTGGTATTGAAGAAATTGTGCCCTCTACAGGCCATGTTATAAACGATTTTATTAATGCCTTTTTCTTTTCAATGCAAACGTTTACCACTGTGGGTTATGGTTTAATGTCTCCGCTTGGTATTGCCAGTGGTATTGTATCTTCAATTGAAGCCTTTTTAGGGCTCATGCTGTTTGCCTTTGTAACAGGTTTAATATATGGTCGTTTTTCAAAACCAAAGGCCGCTATAAAGTTTAGTGAAAATCTGATTTTAAGAGATTTTAATCATACCAGAGCCCTTATGTTTAGGCTTGTTAATAGTAGAAAAACAACCATGATTTATCCTAAAATTGCAGTCACTCTTTCTCTTTCTACACGCAATAATTTAGGTGATTATGAAAATAATTTTTATACCCTTAACTTGGAAAGAGATACTATCAATTATTTACCAACCACATGGACCATTGTTCATGAAATAGATAAGGAAAGTCCTTTTTTTGAATTTTCTAATAATGATTTAATTAAACAGCATGGTGAGTTATTGGTCATGATAAGTTACTATGATGAGTCTTTTAATCAAGAAGTGCATCAAATGCATAGCTATGTACTAAATGAAATTAAATTAGATTATAAATTTGTAAAAGCCTATTATTACAATGATAACGGTCAAATGATTCTTGATTATAAACTTTTTGATACCATAGAATCAGTAAAAAGTTAAATATAACTTAAACCCTATGATTGAGATTAATCAAGGTTTATTTTAGCATTAAAATTATATTTTTAATTTCCATTATAAAACCTTAATTTTGCATCCTGTTTTTCAATATATGAATAAGATTCTTTACATATTTTTATTGCTAGTAACTTTAAGCTCTTGTAGCGAGTATCAAAAGGCCTTGAAATCTGAGGATACGGCTACTATGTTTAAATTAGGTGAAGAATTATATAATGAAGGCAAGTATGAAAAAGCAAATAAACTTTTTGCACAAATTGTGCCTAGTTATAGAGGGAAACCACAGGCAGAAAAACTAATGTATTTGTATTCTCAGTCATTTTATAAAATGAAAGATTACTATATAGCCGGTTATCAGTTTGAGCGTTTTGCATCCAGCTATCCTCAAAGTGAAAAAGTAGAGGAAGCTTCTTTTTTAAGTGCCAAAAGCAGTTATATGTTATCCCCGGCATATACTAAAGATCAAAAAGAAACAAAACAGGCCATTGAAAAACTTCAGGAATTTATAAATTTATTTCCAGAAGCAGAATATGTGGTAGAGGCCAATACCTTAGTTAAAGAATTAGATTATAAATTAGAATTGAAATCTTTTAGTATTGCTAAACAATACGATCAGATTTCTGATTTTGAAGCATCAATAAAATCTTTTGATAATTTTATATTTGAATTTCCTGGCTCTGTATTGCGAGAAGAGGCTTTGTTCTACAAATTGGATGCATCATATAAACTTGCTCTTAATAGTGTTGAAAGGAAAAAGGAATTGAGGTTAAAAAGTGCTAAAGCGAGCGCAGATTTATTTAAAAAATCATATCCTAGTTCAAAATACATGGAAGATGTAAATGACATGGCAAGTAAAGTTGAAGAAGAATTAAAAAATTACGGTAATAAAGATAATATATAATGAAAATAGATTTAAAAAAAACCAATGCGCCTGTTAATACTGTAACGTATGACAGAAATCAAATTGATGAGGCTACAGAAAATATCTATGAGTCTATCTCTATAATTGCAAGACGTGCTGAGCAAATTAATTCTGAAATTAAAAAGGAATTAATTGATAAGTTAGAAGAATTTGCTACTTATAATGATAGTCTTGAGGAAATTTTTGAAAATAAGGAGCAAATTGAGGTTTCAAAATTTTATGAAAAATTACCAAAACCTCATGCATTAGCCGTTCAAGAATGGTTAACAGATAAAATTTATTACCGAAATACTGAGGAAGATACTCAGTAATAAAATGCATTATGTCAATATTAAGCGGCAAAAATATACTTTTAGGCATTAGTGCCGGTATAGCCGCTTATAAAACGGCATCATTAGTAAGGTTGTTTGTCAAAGTTGGTGCTAACGTAAAAGTAGTTATGACACCNGCTTCTAAAGACTTTGTGACGCCTCTTACCTTATCAACCCTTTCAAAAAACCCGGTGCACTCTTCATTCACTTCAGATCAGGATGATAATCCGGTATGGAATAATCATGTAGATTTAGGTCTTTGGGCAGATTTAATGCTTATTGCACCAGCAACTGCCAATACTTTGTCAAAAATGGCAAACGGTATTTGCGATAATTTGCTTTTGGCTACCTATTTATCAGCAAAATGTCCGGTATATTTTGCGCCAACAATGGATTTGGATATGTATAAGCATCCAAGTACCTTAGATTCATTTAAGGTTTTAAAACATTACGGTAATATAATGATTCCGGCAACTAGCGGGGAATTNGCAAGTGGATTAGTGGGAGAGGGNAGAATGGCTGAACCTGAAGCTATTGTGGCATTTATTGAAGATGATATTTTAGGTAGATTACCTTTAAAAGGAAAGAAAGTACTGGTTACTGCCGGTCCAACTTATGAAGCTATTGATCCAGTTAGATTTATTGGAAATCATTCAAGTGGAAAAATGGGTTATGAAATAGCAAAAGCAGCCGCTAATTCAGGCGCTGAGGTTATTTTAATCTCTGGTCCAACAAATGAAACTATTGCCCATAATTTGATTAAAATAGTTCCAGTTGTATCAGCAGAAGACATGTACGTTGCTACCCATAAATATTATGCAAAAACCGATATTGCAATTCTTTCAGCAGCGGTTGCAGATTTTAAGCCAAAACATNTAGCTACTCAAAAAATAAAAAAGAAAGTTAATACGTTAACAATAGAACTGGAAAACACAAAAGATATTTTAGCCTCTTTAGGAGTTTTAAAAAAACATCAGTTTTTGGTTGGTTTTGCTTTAGAAACAAATAATGAATTAGAAAATGCAAAAGGGAAACTAAAAGCTAAGAATTTAAACTTAATTGTTTTAAATTCGTTAAATGATAAAGGTGCTGGCTTTAAAACTGAGACCAATAAAGTGACTTTTATTGATGATAATGAAAATGTTTACCAGTTTCAATTAAAATCCAAGGCCAATGTTGCTGCAGATTTAATAAATGAAATCATAAAACAAATCAATGCGTAATATTTTATTTCTTCTTTTTTTTTCGTTTGGTTTAGTCAGTTTCTCGCAGGAGTTGAATTGCAGTATTGTTGTAAATGCACAGCAAACTGGCAATGAAAATCAAACAATTTTTAAGAATTTAGAGAAACAATTAACCGAGTTTGTTAATAATACTAAATGGACGAGCAAAACCTTTGGGCCTCAAGAAAGACTGAGTTGCAGTATGGTTATTAGTATTAATGAATATAGTGGAGAATCATTTCTAGGAACTATTCAAATGCAATCTTCAAGACCAGTTTATGGGTCTTCTTATAGCACTCCTCTATATAATATAAATGATAAAGATTTTAGTTTTAGGTATTTAGAATTTCAAAATATTATTTTTAATCCTACCCAATTTGAATCTAATCTGGTATCTGTTATTGCATTTCATGTGTACATGGCATTAGCATTGGATGCTGATTCATTTTCTAAAAACGGGGGCGATGTTTACTTGAAGCAGGCACAAACTATTGTAAATTATTCTCAACAGGAAAATTATAAAGGATGGAAGCTTGAAGATGGTTTGCAAAGTAGATTTGCTTTAATTGACAATATTTTGTCTCCAACATTTAAAGAGTACAGAGAAGTTATGTATAGCTATCACAGAGAAGGATTAGATGTTATGAGTGACAATGCAAAAGAGGGTAAAGAAAAAATTGCTGCATCCATAAAACTTTTTGAAACAATGAACAGGCGTAGACCTAATTCGTTTTTGTTAAGAACCTTTTTTGATGCCAAATCAGATGAGATTGAGCAAATATTTACTGATGGCCCAAGTGTGAATGTTGCCAGTGTTCAAGAAACCTTGCAGAAAGTGGCTCCTACTTATGCAAGTAAATGGAGAAATATTAAGTTTTAAGTTGTTTTGAATTTAAAACTAACCTATCTTTAATTTCATAAAATTTAATCTATTTATCGCACTTGTTAACATCGCTTTCTATACAAAATTATGCTTTAATTGATGATCTTCATGTCGATTTTAATAATGGATTATCTATCATTACTGGTGAAACTGGCGCAGGAAAATCAATTTTGCTTGGTGGCTTGTCTTTGATACTTGGAAAACGTGCAGATTTAAGCAATTTAAAAGATACGTCTCAAAAATGCATTATAGAGGCCGTATTTGATGTGTCGAATTATAATCTTAATGCCCTTTTTGAATCTGAGGATTGTGATTATGAAGACACCACAATAATAAGAAGAGAAATTTTACCTTCTGGTAAATCCAGAGCCTTCGTTAATGATTCTCCCGTTAATTTGAATAGTTTACAAATCATTGGAGAACAATTAATTGATATCCATTCTCAGCATCAAACATTGCAACTGGTTAGTAATGAGTTTCAATTTCAGGTTATTGATGCTTTAGCAAATAATGAGGCTTTTCTTAAACAATTTGAATCGGAATTAAAGGATTATAAAACCTTACAAAAGGAACTTAAAGAACTGCAAAATTTTCAATCAGAAGCTATTAAAGAGCATGATTATAATTTGTTTTTATTAAATGAATTGATAGAAGCAAATTTAAAGGATGGAGAACTTGAATTGCTTGAAGAAGAAAATGAAACTTTGAGTAATGTTGAAGACATTAAGGAAAAATTGTCAGAATCCTATCAGCTTTTGAATGATGAGCAGATAGGAGTTTTAATATTGCTTAAAGGTTTAAAGAATAATTTTCAGAAATTAAAAGACTATTCTTCAAAGTATGAAGATTTGTATAATAGAATTGAGAGTAGTTTAATTGAAATGGATGATGTTTTTAATGAAATTGATGAAATACAAGAAACCCTAGAAGCCGATCCAAAGCGCTTAGAAGAGGTGAATTCAAAATTGTTACGCATTAATAATTTAATGCAAAAACATGCCGTTAGTAACATTTCAGAATTGATAAGTATCAAAAACAGCTTGGAGGATAAGGTGTCTGTAACTGAAAATTTGGATGGCACCATTCAAAAGAAAAAGGCTGAAATTGAAACAAAAAAGGGTGAATTAGATGCAAAGGCAAAAAAAATACATGATAATAGAACAGAAGTGATTCCTGCATTAATTCAGCAATTGCAATCTATTTTAGGTAGTTTAGGAATGCCCAATGCCCAATTTAAGATTGATTGCGAATTAAGTGATAGTTTTTATCACAACGGAAAAGATGAACTTTCCATTTTATTTTCGGCCAATAAAGGAGGTCAATTCAACGAATTAAAAAAGGCTGCTTCTGGAGGTGAATTATCAAGAATAATGCTGGCCATTAAATCGGTACTTTCAAAATATATAAAACTACCAACTATTATTTTTGATGAGATTGACACTGGTGTTTCTGGTGAAATTTCTAATAAAATGGGTGATATTATGTTACTTATGAGTAAAACAATGCAAGTTATTTCAATTACACATTTACCACAAATAGCTGCCAAAGGGCATACTCATTTTAAAGTCTATAAGGAAGATGTCAATGAGGTTACCAGAACGAATCTTATGAAACTTAATCATGATGAACGTATTGTTGAAATTGCACAAATGTTGGGTGGTATAGAAATGTCGTCTTCAGCTATTGCGCATGCTAAAGAATTACTTAATTAATTAGTATCTTTGAAATCAAATTGAGATAAAGAGAATACAATCATAAACTAACTAAAAAAAAATGTCATACAATTTACTTAAAGGAAAGAAGGGAATCATTTTTGGAGCATTAGACTCTAATTCAATTGCATGGAAAACTGCAGAACGTGTTCATGAAGAAGGCGGGCAATTTGTATTAACAAACGCCCCTGTAGCAATGAGAATGGGACAAATAAATGAATTGGCTGAAAAAACCGGGTCTCAAATCATTCCTGCAGATGCAACTTCTTTAGAAGATTTAGAAAATTTAGTTGCAAAATCAACGGAAATTCTTGGTGGTAAAATTGATTTTGTATTGCATTCCATTGGTATGTCTATCAATGTGCGTAAAGGAAAACATTATACAGATCAAAATTATGACTGGACACAAAAAGGAACAGATGTTTCAGCCATGTCCTTTCATAAAGTTATGCAATGTTTATATAAGGCTGATGCTATGAATGAATGGGGAAGTATTGTAGCCTTAACTTATATGGCGGCACAGCGCGTTTTTCCTGATTATAATGATATGGCTGATAATAAGGCCTATTTAGAAAGTATTGCCCGAAGTTTTGGGTATTTCTTTGGAAGAGATAAAAAGGTTCGCGTAAACACTATTTCACAATCACCTACGCCTACAACGGCTGGTAGTGGTGTAAAAGGNTTTGATGGCTTTATTGCTTATGCAGATAAAATGTCTCCACTGGGTAATGCTACGGCCTTAGATTGTGCCAATTACACGGTTTCTTTATTTAGTGATCTTACTAAACGTGTGACTTTGCAAAACCTTTATAATGATGGAGGTTTTAGTAATATGGGGGTTAGTGATGCCGTTATGGAAACTTTTATGAAAGAATAAATTTTAAATAAATATAGCAAACTGGCCACCAATTAAACGGTGGCTTTTTTAATTGGTTTAGTTACATTTGTGTTATGCAATTACAGTTTTCATTTATTATTCCAGTTTATAATCGACCTGACGAAATACAGGAACTTTTACAAAGTTTTACTGAGTTGGAGGATCATAGCGAATATGAAATAGTAATTGTTGAAGATGGGTCCGTTATACCTTCCACAGAAATTATTGAAACGTATAAATCCAGACTCAATATTACTTATTTTTTTAAAGAGAATACGGGGCCGGGTGATTCAAGAAATTATGGAATGAAACATGCCAAAGGCAATTACTTTATCATTTTAGACTCAGATTGTATTTTGCCATCAAATTATTTAACTGTTGTTTCAAAAAGTTTGAATGACCATTATGTAGATTGTTTTGGAGGTCCAGATGCTGCACATAAATCATTTACCAGTTTGCAAAAAGCCATTAATTTTTCAATGACTTCATTTATAACTACCGGAGGCATTAGGGGAAACAAAAATAGTGTAGATACTTTTCAACCCAGAAGCTTTAATATGGGACTGTCTAAAAAGGCATTTGAAGCTTCAAATGGTTTTGGAAGTATTCATCCGGGTGAAGATCCTGATTTATCAATTCGACTTTGGGAATTAGGTTATAAAACTAAGTTACTTCCTGATGCTTATGTTTTTCATAAACGCCGAATTTCTTGGAAAAAATTTTATAAGCAAGTGTACAAATTTGGAATGGTGAGGCCCATTTTAAATCGCTGGCATCCCGCCACAAAGAAAATCACCTATTGGTTTCCTACTTTATTTAGTTTAGGTTTGTTAGTCTCTGTGGGGTTGTTTTTTGTTCAGGTTAAATTGGGAATATATGCTTATATGTTGTACTTTATAATGACTTTTATTGTGGCTTTATTTTCGACAAAAAGTGTAAAGGTGGCATTACTTTCATTAATGGCTATTGCAGTTCAATTTATTGGTTATGGCTATGGCTTTATTAAATCTACAGTATTGTTACATTCTAAAAATAAACCTGAAACTATTTTTCCTGAATTATTTTTTAAGTTAAAATGATAAAAACGTTAAGATCAAATATTATTACAGGTATTAAGAATAGAAAAATTAATGTCTTTTTTTTATTCCTGCTCTTGTCATTTTTAATTTTAATTTTTTCAAAATTATCTAAGGAATATATTAACACGAGAGTTTTTAATATTCATAAAATTAATGTCCCAAAGGAATATGTTATTTTAAATGATTCAAATGCTCAATTGAATATTGTTTTCAAAACCTATGGTTTTAATTGGCTTAAATATTATTTTTCAAAGCCAGAAATCACGGTTGATTTTAATAAAGATGTCACAAAAATGGACTCTTTATTTGTTTTCAATAAGTCCAGAGTATTTTTGAATAGTGAATTAGAATTTGGGAACCAGGTTGAACTGTTAAATGTGAGTCCAGATAATCTCTATTTTAGATATGATGTTAATTTGATTAAAAAAGTGCCGGTGGTTGTGAACGCTGATATTAACTATACTGCCGGTTATGATTCATTTAATTCTTATAAAATTTTTCCAGATTCTATTCAAGTGGTAGGTCCAAATTTATTGGTAGAAAATATTAAAAGTATTCATACTGAAAAAATTATTTTAGAAAATGTAAAAAGTAACATTGATGAAACTATAAAATTAAAATTACCTAAAAATAATAAAGATTTAATTTTTTCTTCTGATGAAGTTGATCTTACCGCAGAAGTTGAAAAATTTACTGAAGGCAGTTTAAAAATTCCAATTACTTTAATCAATGTTCCGGAAGGTTTAAAAATAAAATATTTTCCTAAATCTATAAATGTAATTTACTATACTAGTTTAAATAAATTCAACGTGATTTCAGTGAAAGATTTTAAAGTGGTTTGTGACTATAATAAAGTGAGCAATAACCAAACCTTTTTATTACCCGAGTTGGATAAAATAACTCAAAATGTAAAAAGTGCTAAAATAAATCAACAACATATAGATTTTATTATTACGGAATGAAAATAGTGGGTCTTACAGGCGGAATAGGAAGTGGAAAAACAACAGTAGCCCAAATGTTTAAAGCTCTTGGAATCTCCATATATATAGCTGATGAAGAAGCTAAAAAATTAATGGCTTCATCAAAAGTTATTAAAAAGAAACTGATTGAATTATTTGGAGAAAAGGCATATGTTAATGATATATTAAATAAATCTTTTATTGCTGATTCTATTTTTAAGAACAGATTGCTTTTGGAAAAAATGAACGCCATTATACATCCGCGTGTGGCCGGTCATTTTAAGAAATGGCTCTTAAAACAAAAATCTCCTTATGTTATTAAAGAAGCCGCTATTTTATTTGAGAATGACGGTTACAAACAATGTGATTTAATGATTACGGTAACAGCTCCAAAAGAATTAAAAATAAAACGTTTAATGAGGAGTCGAGATAATATGACTGTAGAAAAAATTGAGGCTATTATGAATAATCAATGGAATGATGCGGAAAAAATAAAACTTTCACATTATGTCATTGTTAATTCTGAGCTAGAAAACACCAGACAACAGGTTGTTAAAATCCATCAAAAAATNATAGATAATCTTTAGTAAATCTTAAATTTTAACATTTTTGTTAATGTAAGGTTAAATCATAAGACAACTAAATGTTAAAATGTTAATTTTGAACAATGAGCAAGAGAGTTTTTGTCCTATTGGTTCTGTTAATGAGTATGTCTCTTATAGGAATCATATTTGTTCAGGCATATTATATAAAGGACTCGGTAAAAAATGAACGAGAAAGGTTTTCTTTTAATGTAAAAAAGGCCATAAGTTATGTGTCTAATGCCATTGAAGAAAAGGAGTTAAATACGTATTTTGAACCTTATCTTAAATTAGTAAATGATAATAAGGTTGATTCTGTAGCAGTATCTCAATTGTTTATTTATCAACAAAACAATAATACAAAAGAGACACTTATTTATAAAAGTGGAGTTTTAGAAGAGAACTATAAATTATCTTCGTCGCTCTTTGACATTGGTTTAGATAGTATTAATATCAAAAATATTATTGGCAGTTCAAATCTTGAGGTTTATAAAAACGAAGATATTTCGGAAAAAGATTTGAGTAAATCGCCCATTGTAAATATTATAAACAGTGGTCGGTTGATGGATGCTGAAAGAAATTATTTTGAGAAGCATTTTAAGGCTTACACAAAAACAATTCCAGTATATCAACGTGTAACTAAAGAACAAATTGCCAGTCTTTTAACTAAGAAGCTTAAAGAAGATAATATAAACATTGATTATGAGTTTGCCATTTATGGCAATGATTTGGCCACTAAAGTGCATAGTGATAATTTTGAAAAAAATGTAGAATCCACTTATAGTGTGCCTATTTTTTATGATGAAAACAATCAAAGTAATTATAAGCTATTAGTGAGTTTTCCAAATGACAGAAAATTTATTTTATCATCTATTATAGGCATGATTTTGTTATCTGTGATTTTTACATCCATTATTATAATTGCCTATTCAAGTGCTTTGTATCAATTAGTAAAACAGCGTAAAATCTCTCAAATTAAAACAGATTTTATAAACAACATGACGCATGAGTTTAAAACACCAATTGCAACTATAAATTTAGCACTTGATGCCATAAAAAATCCTAAGATTATTGATGATAAAGAGAAAGTTATTCGTTATCTTAATATGATTAAGGAGGAAAACAAAAGGATGCACGCCCAAGTTGAGAACGTATTAAGAATATCTAAACTTGATAAAAACGAGCTTAATATTAGTAAGGATAGAGTTAAGTTACACGACTTAATTTTAGATGCTATAGCACATGTAGAGCTAATTATAGAAGACAGAAAGGGGTATATTAAAACATTTCTAGAGGCAGATAAATCTTCTATTTTGGCTAATGATACTCATTTTACAAACGTAATTGTGAATATATTGGATAATGCTATTAAGTATTCTCCAGAAGCGCCTGAAATTGAAGTTTACACAGAAAATGTTGGAAATAACATTTTATTAAAAATAAAGGATCACGGAAGTGGTATGAGTAAAGCCGCTCAAAAACGTGTATTTGAAAAATTTTATAGAGAATACACTGGAAATATACATAACGTAAAAGGTCATGGTCTGGGTCTTGCGTATGTTAAACGAATTGTAGAAGACCATCAAGGTCATATAAAAGTTGAAAGTGAAAAAGATAAAGGAAGTACATTTACCATCAAACTTCCTCTAATAACATAATTATGGAAGAACAAAACAAGAAAATTTTATTAGTAGAAGATGATCCTAATTTCGGAACGATTCTAAAAGATTATTTAATGATGAATGATTATGACGTTGTTCATGCCAAAAATGGCATGGAAGGTTTTGAAAAATTCAAAAAGGATGATTTTGACTTGTGTATTTTAGACGTTATGATGCCATATAAAGATGGTTTTACATTAGCTAAAGAAATTCGTGAAAAAAATAAAGAAGTGCCTATTGTTTTCTTAACTGCTAAAACCATGAAAGAAGACGTGCTGAAAGGCTATAAGGTAGGGGCAGATGATTATTTAAATAAACCTTTTGATAGTGAGGTTTTGCTTATGAAGATCAAAGCGATTATGCAACGCAAAGCCACTGAAACCATTTCAGATAGTAAACAATTCGAATTTAAAATAGGAGATTTTGATTTGAATTCTAAATTGCGTTTTTTGAAATATAAAGGAGGTAACCCTGTAAAATTATCGCCAAAAGAAAACGAATTGTTACGTTTATTAGCTTTACATGAAAATGATTTAATGCCAAGAGCATTGGCTCTTACCAAAATTTGGAGAGATGATAATTATTTTACATCAAGAAGTATGGATGTGTACATTGCAAAATTGCGTAAGTACTTAAAATTAGATGAAAAAGTAGAAATACTTAATATTCATGGAGAAGGCTTTAGATTAGTTGTTAATAGCTAATTTTTAAAAAATAATGAATAAAAAAACCAGCTATGTAGCTGGTTTTTTTGTTTAATGTAAATTGATAACATTTACTTGCAATCCGTAATATCATATCCATCTCTAAAATATGTTGACTGTATTGGGTTTTCATCCTGTGACCAATCAATAACATTATTATCGCATTTAAAATTTGGGACTTGTCTAGAAAAGTTGCCAAAATTTAAGTCCACAACTACGGTATCTCCTTCATAATACCAATCCAACCCAGTTATATTTGGATTCTGCTGCAAAAATTCTTCAAGTGTTGGAAAAACGCCGTTACCATCTGAATAAATAGTATATAGTTTATCTGACGTGAATTCGTACCTTATTTGATTTTCAAAGCCAACAAATATCCATCTTCCAATAATTGTTTTATCTGGAATATCTTTTGAGTCATCACTTGAACATAGAGCAAGTGTTAATACTAATAAAGCAAGAATTAAAAGGCGAATTACATTTTGCAAAGTAAAATATTTATTGAGAATTAATTAAATAATTTTTTTTAGAAAAATAAGAAAAATAATTTATTGCAGCTAAATTTTATGTGATACGCTTAGATAACCAATCTTTAAGTTCATAAAAATTTTGAGGTGCCACACCATGTCCCACAGGAAATTCTGAGTACTGATGTTTAATATGTAAGCTATTTAAAAAAGAAGGTGTTCGTCTGGCCCAATCTACAGGAATCACCTGATCCACACTTCCGTGTGAACAATAAAAATTGAGATGAGAATAATCTTTAATTTCAATATTTTGAGGCAAAATATCTTTATTAATATAGCCACTTAAAGCAATGATGTTTTTTACTTTTTCAGGGTAGGTTAAAGCAACAGCATAACTTAAAATGGTTCCTTGACTAAATCCTAAAAGTGTGACATTGTTCTTATCTACAGGATAAGCACTCGTTGCTTCATCAATAAATTGAGCAATAAGATCACGAGATTCTCTGGCTTGTACATTATCGCTCCATTTCCCCTGAACGGCATCAAAATTTATGGCATACCAGGCATTTCCATAGGGTTGCATGGTATAAGGGGCGCGTGCAGAAATAATAAACAGTTCTTCAGGTAATTCACTTGCAAATGAGAACAAATCATTTTCGTCACTACCGTAACCATGCAGCATTATTAATAAAGGGGCATTTTCTGCTAATGAAGAGGTTCTTATTATATGATGTAAGGATAGATTATTATTTATCATTTAGTTTCCAATACTAGCAAATAATTTTTGAAAAAAGTCACCTATTAACGGAACCGCTTGAGGTTTGCCAGCAACAGCATTTATAAATCCATAAATGAAAAGTACCCCAAAAAACATATAAAAACAAAAAGTGATTAACCAACTGTCAAAAGCGCTAATAACATAGCCTAAAACAAAAAAAGTAAGCCATAAACCTATTGCTTGTCTTATATGAAAAGCGGCAAAATCACTTTTTTTATCCTTATTTGAAAAAAAGGCAATAATAGTTCCGAATATTGTGAGGTAGCTTATTACTGCAATATTTTTCCCGTCTGCAATATCTTGATTGTCCATCATTATGATTAATTTAGCGAAATTTGGTTATTGGAAATAATACCATAGACTTTTCCTTTTAATTCCTGATTTTCAAAAATAGCATTTTTAGATTTTGATATAATATTATTTACCGAAAATGTATATTTCGTATCAGGATTAAAGAGCGTGATATTTAATTTGTTGCCTATATTTATTGGAGTTGGTTCAACTCCAAATCTTGTTTTACCTTTTGTTAAAAGTTCAACTGTTTTCTTTAACGTGAACAATGATTGTAAGGCGCCAAAGGCACTTTCTAAACCTATAGTTCCATTAGCAGCATGGTCAAACTCAATTTTTTTGTGTTCTATATCAATGGGATTATGATCAGTAGTAACCATATCAATGGTACCGTCTTTGATGCCTTCTAGCAATGCTTCTACATCATGTTTGGTTCGTAAAGGCGGTAAAACTTTATAAGATGTATTGAAATCTGATAAGATGTCATCTGTAAAGAATAGATTATGAATAGCAACGCTGCAACTCACATTTAACTTCTTCTTTTTGGCTTCTCTTATTAATGCCACTGAACCGGCAGTTGAAATGGTTGGAATATGAAGCTTACCGTTCGTGTATTCTAACAAAAATAAATCACGAGACACTTGTAAATCTTCTGATAAGTTAGGATTGCCTTTTAAACCTAGAGAAGTACTTGTGATGTTTTCATTCATAACTCCTAATCCGGTAATAAGATGATCCTGAGGAAAAGAACAAACTAATCCATTGAAATTACTGGCATATTGCAACGCTAATTTCATGAGGTTTGGATTTTTAATAGGCTTTTTATAATCATAAAAGGCTACAGCTCCTGCGCTTTTCATATCGAATAATTCAGCTAAATCTTCACCGTTCCCATCTTTTGTTAAAGCACCTATAGGCAAAAGTTTTACGGCATGGTGTTCCCCTTTGGAAGTTATAAAAGTGATGTCGGCATTACAATCAATCACAGGATTGGTATTGGCGTTCATAGCCACCGCAGTAAAACCTGATGCTGCTGCAGTTTTAAGTCCGTTTTTTATCGTTTCGCGTTCTTCAAATCCCGGTTCGCCAAAACAAACACTACTATCAAACCAACCTTGAGAAACATGTAAGTTTTCAAAAGTTATTTCTTGATATTTTTTAGGATTCTTTAAATTATGACCGATTTGAGAAATAATGCCTTTTTCAATCAATAGATCTTGGGTAGTGTTGTGGAATTCACTTTTCGGATCTATTACTTTTGCAGATTTTATAAGTATGTTCATTTAAAATATTTTAATATGAGCATTTCAATCATCAAGAACGCTAATGCAAAAATAACAAACCATTTCCATAGCTCATTAACTTTTGTTTCACTTTTTAATGCGTTAAAAATATCAGTCACAGAATTACTTAAAGTTATATGTTGTAAAGACGACAGGTCTTGATAAATTAAATGACTTTCCTTTCTATTATAATTATAACTTACATTTTGAAGGCTTTCAGCTTTATCCTTTACAGAATAAATATTGGAGACGGAAGGCTCTTCATTGGTTGTTATTACAATTTTATTATTATAATACTGCTGTCTCGGTATTAAAACTACTTCGCTAGTAACGAGCGATAAAATATCATCCTGATGTAAATTTACAGAAAGATCAAAAGAATTTTCATTCCCAATGATATAATACAATTCAGGAGTTTTAAGACTGAACCTTCCTATGTTATAAAGCGTTGGAACAATTAGGGGTGAATTTTTAAAATTGGAATTTGGCGAATTAAGTGGTGCAGAAAATATATAGGCATTGTTATTCTCAAATAAAAAGGGCTTATTGTCTTCATATTGAAGGATTGCTGAACTTGGAATTTTAGAGACATTATAAAAACTATTTACTTTTGGATATTGAAAATTTGTAATTCTTTTTTCAAAAACGCCATGCGCATATAAAGGGTGTGAATAGTTTATGGTTGTTACTTGTTTTTCAGTTTTTGAAATAGGATTAAAAACCGTACTATAATTTAATAAGAATGAATTATATGTATCAATATCAATATCTTCGGAAGGAATTATCATAAGGTGTCCACCTTGTTCTGAAAACAATTTTAAAACACTTATCAGGCTTCCTGGAATATTTCTTAGTTCATTTAGTACAATCAAGTTTTGTTCACTAATCAGATTGTAATCAAGTTGGTTTACTGGAGTAGACGTAAAGTTAAATTCTTTCTCATTATAGATACGTTTTAAAAAAGAATCATCTGCATTGTTTATAGTGAGAACATTTATTTTGGGCGTTTTATTAATATTAAAAAACAAACTGTTGTCGTATTGTAAATCAAGATCTTCAATAATGATTTTACCATTAATAATCTCATTTTCTGGTATTGAAAAGGAGGTTATAGTTTCCTTTTCAAAATTCACTGAAGTTTTAGCAATTAATTGATTATTATTAAATAAAGATACCGGTAAATCAGTAGCAAATTCACCGGAATTTTTCAAAATGATTTTTAAATCAAAGGAATTGTTTGAGGATTCTGAAATGTAAGCTGAATCAATAGAAATATTATTCATATTGACTGGTTTAAGTTGGACTGCGTGAATTTTGAATAACGAGTCATTTTCCGGATTAAATTCTGTGTTATTTCTTTGAAAATCTGATATTAACAGAATGTTTTTTACCGTTAATGAAGGTTTGAAGAGCTTTTTAGCCTGCAATAAAGCCGCATCAAATGACAATGATTTTGATGAATAATCAAGGTTTAATAAATCATTTTTTATCGCTTTTATAGTCGTGTTTTTAAAGGTTGATTCATTCGTGATTAACGAAATAGTTTCATCTTCGGGAACATTACTAATAATATCTTGAACGGCACGTTTTAATAATTCTCCTTGATTGCCTTTAGATTGCATACTGAACGAATTATCCAAATAAATAACAGTTTCACTCTTAGTGTTTAATAATTTACTTTTTGAGGTATATGGTTGTCCTTGATTGCCTTTAGATTGCATACTGAACGAATTATCCAAATAAATAACAGTTTCACTCTTAGTGTTTAATAATTTACTTTTTGAGGTATATGGTTGCGCAAATGCAAAAATAATGGCAGCCAGAAGTAACAATCTTGTGAGTAATGTCAGCCATTTTTTTAATTGCGAGCTTTTTCTGGTTTGAATAGCTACTTCCTTCAAAAAAGCAACATTAGTAAAGGCTTCTTTCTGGAATTTTCTGAATTGAAATAAATGAATTATAACAGGAATTAGCAGTAAAAATAAAGCATAAAGAAGTTCTGGATGTTTAAACTGCATTTCTTTTTAAATTTTTCTCTGATGACTCTTATTGTTTTTTAGCTGTCAGATGCACTTCGTTGGAGAGCACATAATTCATAATAGATAAGATGGCTTTTCGCATTTCAAACCTACATAATTTTTTTCATTTATTGAGTATACAGAATTCTAAATATTATAAAAATAACCACATTTATTAAGATTATTAACTTGTAAAACTATTAACATAA
>BS_KBA_SWE02_21mDRAFT_10000097_pt1 | contig 28253 bp, 22 predicted proteins | sample BalSeasSWE02_21m_FD_9196 | JGI IMG/M metagenome (IMG submission 9196)
GCCATATAATATAATTCCGATTGGTGTTTTATTGTTTCGCCATCAGCATTTACACTTTGCCATTCAGGTGAAATAATGCCCAATGTTGTAAAAACGCCGGGCAGCATATAAGCCATTAATAAGGCTGGAATATATTTGTAAAACTTTTTCCAAAAACTATTTTCGTTTGAAGAAGTGTAAAAAACAAAACCCAATGTGAGCATTAAAATTCCAAAAACTATTGTGTCTTGTGTAATAATTGGTGTCGTATCCATGTGTTATTTATAATTGGGCTAAATTAACTTTTTTTATGAATTATGTCACTAAAAAAACGTTTTCGTTGTTGTATATTTGCTCGATTAAAATACTAAAAATGAAATATATAAAAATCTATTTATTAGGAATGCTGATGTTGGTTACGGGCTTATCGGCTCAAGTAACTACTAAACAGTCAATTGCCAACCAAAATGAAATAAAAGACACAAGAGATATACAAGGCGGAATGTGGATTCCATCTTTGTTAGAGGGTGTAAATGAAGCTGAAATGAAGCAGTTAGGAAGTAAAATGACAGCTAAAGATATTTACGATGTAAACAATTCTAGCCTAAAAGATGCGATTGTACATTTTAATGGCGGTTGTACTTCTGAAATTATTTCTCCTAACGGACTTTTATTAACAAATCATCACTGTGGCTATGGAGCTATTCAATCGCATTCTTCAGTTGAACACGACTATTTAAAAGATGGTTTTTGGGCGATGAATCTTGATGAAGAGTTGCCAAATCTTGGTATGACAGTAACTTTCATCAAACGAATTGATGATGTTACAGCTCTGGTTTTTGAAGGTGTTACCAATGAAATGGAGGAAGCTGCTAAACAAAGTTTAATTGATCAAAATATTGACAAAGCAACCAAAGCTGCTAATAAAGAAGCTTGGCAAAATGCCAATGTAAAATCGTTTTACGATGGTAACCAATACATTTTATTTATTACTGAAATCTACAAAGATGTGCGCTTGGTAGGTGCTCCACCTTCTTTAATAGGGAAATTTGGTGCTGATACTGATAACTGGATGTGGCCTCGTCATACTGGAGATTTCTCTATGTTCAGAATTTATGCCGATGCAAATAATCTTCCAGCAGAATATTCAAAAGACAATAAACCTTACAAACCAAATCATTATTTACCAATTTCGTTAGATGGTGTTGAAGAAGGTGATTTTACTTTGGTATTTGGTTTTCCAGGTCGTACCAATGAATATTTACCTGCAGTGGCTATTGATCAAATTGTAAATGTATTGAATCCTGCAAAAATTGAAGTGCGTGATAATGCTCTAAAAATCACCGATTCTTATATGCGTAAAGATGCAGATATTAAAATAAAATATGCTTCAAAATACGCTTCAACAGCTAATTATTGGAAAAAATGGATTGGTGAAAATCAAGGTATTGAAAAATCAAATGCCATTGAGAAAAAACGTGATCTAGAAGAAGAATTTTCAAAAATTGTTGAAGAAAAAGATTTGGTAGGCTATCAAACATTATTGTCTGATTTTGAAAGATTATATCAAGAAATTGAGAAAGTGTCTTTAGCGAGAGATTATTGGATGGAAGTAGCATATAGAAATGTTGAACTTTTAGGAATAACTTTTAGAGCTTTTCAAATAGAACAGGCATATTTAAAAGGAGGAGATCCAGCATTTGAAAAAGCAAAAGCAGCAACTTTGAACAGGCTAGAAGGTACATATAAAAATTACAGTGTAATTGTTGATGAGCCAGTATTTAAAAATCTGATGAATTTATATGCTAAAAAAATGCCTCAGGAATATGTGCCTTTAAATATAAAAGGAGCAGATTTTAATGCAATAGGAACAGAAATTTATAAAACTTCAAAATTAACAAGTTTATTGGGTGCTGAAGAATTGTTATCTGGTACACCAGAAGAGGTCATAAAAAAGTTGAATGAAGATAGTGCTTATGCTTTTGGAAAAGAGATTCACAATATATTCTACAATGAAATTGAACCAAAATTCCAAGAGTTGAATATGCAAATTGTGGCTGTCCAAAAGCAATATATGAAAGCCTTGATGGAAGTTTTTCCTAATGAAAGATTTTTCCCTGACGCTAACAGTACTTTGCGTGTAACTTACGGGCAAGTACGAGGTTATGAGCCAAGAGATGGTGTTTATTACGAAACTACTACTTATTTAGGTGGCGTTATGGAAAAATATGTTCCAGGTGATTATGAGTTTGATGTGCCTCAAAAATTGCAAGATTTATATCATTCAAAAGATTTTGGTCCATATGCCGAAAACGGTAAAATGCCAGTTTGTTTTATAGGAACAAATCATACAACAGGTGGAAATTCTGGTAGCCCAGCAATTGATGCACATGGAAATTTAATTGGTTTAAATTTTGACAGGGTTTGGGAAGGAACCATGAGTGATATGAATTACGACCCAGATATTTGTAGAAATATTATGGTTGATATTCGTTATGTGCTATTTATTGTTGATAAATATGCTGGCGCTAAAAATTTAATTAAAGAAATGACTTTGGTACATCCAAAAACAATTATAAAAACAAAAACAAAAACAAAAGAAGTAAAACCTTAATAAAATGAAACACATAAAATTATATTTATTTATTGCAACACTATTTGTGTCGCTAAGTATTTCAGCACAAAAAACTGAAAAAATTGACCCAAGAGATATTCAAGGCGGTATGTGGATTCCTTCATTATTAGAAGGAATGAATGAAAATGAAATGCAACTTTTGGGAAGTAAAATGACGGCTAAAGATATTTATGATGTCAACAAGTCGAGTTTAAAAGATGCGATTGCACATTTTGGTGGCGGTTGTACTTCTGAAATTATTTCACCTAACGGATTGTTATTAACAAACCACCATTGTGGATATGGTGTAATTCAATCACATTCATCTTTAGAACATGATTATTTAAAAGATGGTTTTTGGGCAATGAGTTATGATGAAGAGTTGCCAAACGAAAGTTTAAGTGCCACTTTTATCAAAAGAATTGATGATGTTACAAATCAAGTTTTCGAAGGTGTAACTGACGATATGGATGAAGCAGCTAAACAAAGTTTAATTGATCAAAATATAAGCAAAGCAACCAAAGCTGCTCAAAAAGAAGAATGGCAAGACGCAAATGTTAGATCGTTTTTTAAAGGAAATCAATATTTGTTATTTGTAACCGAAAGATTTACAGATGTTCGTTTGGTAGGTGCGCCTCCAACTTCTATTGGGAAATTTGGTGCCGATACTGATAACTGGATGTGGCCTCGTCACACTGGAGATTTCTCAATGTTTAGAGTATATGCAGATGCAAATAACCGTCCGGCAGCTTATTCAAAAGACAATGTGCCTTATAAGCCACTTCATTTTTTACCAATTTCTTTAGATGGTGTTGAAGAAAGTGACTTTACATTGGTTTTTGGTTTCCCTGGTAGAACAAATGAGTATTTACCAGCAGTTGCAGTTGATCAAATTGTAAATGTGTTAAATCCAGCAAAAATTGAAGTACGTGATAACGCTTTAAAAATTATGGATTCTTATATGCGTAAAGATGCAGATATTAAAATTAAGTATGCGTCAAAATTTGCTTCAACAGCCAATTATTGGAAAAAATGGATAGGAGAAGATCAGGGAATTAAACAAACCGATGCGATTGCTAAAAAACAAGAATTGGAAGCTGAATTTTCTAAAATAGTTGCAGAAAAAGATATGCAAGGTTATACGACTTTACTGGCTGATTTTGAAAAATTATACAAAGAAATTGAAAGCGTTTCATTAGCAAGAGATTATTGGGTTGAAATTGCCTATAGAAATGTTGAACTTTTGGGTATTACCTTTTCTGCTTACCAATTAGAACAAGCATTTTTAAAAGGTGGAGCACCTGCTTTTGAAAAAGCAAAGGAAGCAACACTAAACAGATTAAAAGGAACTTATAAAAATTACAGTATAGTTGTAGATGAGTCAGTTTTTGAAAAATTGGTAAATATGTATATTGAGAAAATGCCAAATGAATATTTACCAGTAACAATGAAAGGGTTAGATGTTGCTAAAATAACCAAAGATATTTATGCAAATTCCAAATTAACAACTTTAGAAGGTGCTGAAAAATTATTGTCAGGCTCTGCTGAAGAGGTGATTAAAAAATTAAATGCTGACAAAGGATATGCTTTTGGAAAACAAATTCATGCAACTTTCTACAATCAAATTGAGCCTAAGTTTCAGCAGTTGAATTTAGAAATTAATGCAGTACAAAAAGAGTATATGACAGCTTTAATGAAAATTTTTCCTAACGAACGCTTTTATCCTGATGCAAATAGTACCTTAAGAGTAAATTATGGATTGGTGCAAGGATACTCGCCAAAAGATGGTGTTTATTATACCAATAAATCTTATTTAAAAGGAGTAATGGAAAAATATGTACCTGGTGATTATGAATTTGATGTACCTCAAAAATTACAAGATTTATACAGCTCAAAAGATTTTGGTCCATATGCTGAAAATGGTAAAATGCCTATCAATTTCTTATCAACAAACCATATGACTGGTGGGAATTCTGGAAGTCCAATGATTGATGCACACGGAAATATGATTGGTTTGGCTTTTGATACAACCTGGGAAGGAACTATGAGCGACTTATATTTTGATGCTGATATAGTAAGAAGTATTTCAGTTGATATTCGTTATGTGTTATTTATAATTGATAAATACGCAGGGGCGCAAAATTTAATCGATGAAATGACTTTGGTACACCCGAAGAAAAACAGTAAACAGTAAATATTTAATTTACAAAGTTGAGCGTAAAAAGAAAGGTTGTTGATTTAAATCAACAACCTTTCTTTTTATACATTAAGTTAAAATTTAGCAATTATTTTGAATATAAATTTCGAAATAATTGTTAACAATGAAAATTAGATTAACCCAAATATGTTTTTAAGATTTTACTTCTAGAAGTATGTTTTAAACGTCTAATTGCTTTTTCTTTAATTTGACGAACACGTTCGCGAGTTAAATCAAAAGTCTCACCAATTTCTTCCAAAGTCATAGGGTGTGTGTCACCTAAACCAAAGTATAATTGTACAACATCAGCTTCTCTAGGAGTTAAGGTTTCCAAAGCGCGTTCAATTTCAACTTTTAATGATTCGTGTAATAAAGCCCTGTCTGGATTTGGAGATTCACCTGTATTTAATACATCGTATAAGTTAGAATCTTCACCTTCAATTAATGGTGCATCCATAGATACGTGACGACCAGAGTTTTTCATAGACTCTTTTACATCGTTCACGGTCATGTCTAATTTTTTTGCAATTTCTTCAGCAGAAGGAGGTCTTTCGTTCTCTTGCTCTAAAAAAGCATACATTTTATTAATTTTATTGATAGATCCAATTTTATTCAAAGGTAAACGTACAATACGAGATTGTTCAGCTAGTGCTTGTAATATTGACTGGCGAATCCACCAAACTGCATATGATATGAATTTGAAACCACGAGTTTCATCAAAACGTTTGGCAGCTTTAATTAATCCTAAATTTCCTTCATTAATTAAATCGGGTAGTGTTAATCCTTGATTTTGGTATTGTTTTGCTACAGATACAACAAAACGTAAGTTAGCTTTTGTTAATCTTTCTAAAGCGACTTGGTCGCCCAATCTTATGCGTTGAGCTAATTCTACTTCCATTTCGGCAGTAATTAAATCAACCTTTCCTATTTCTTGTAAATACTTGTCTAATGATGCAGTTTCTCTGTTGGTAACCTGCTTGGTAATTTTAAGTTGTCTCATTTAAAAGCTAATGTTTATTTAGTTACATAATAAGTGTACATGATAGTATACGTAGTATTTTTAGAAATGTTACAAATAAGTTTAATAAATGTGAATAATTAACATCTTTTAACATAAATACTCTTTTTTGAAGAAAAATATTCACTAAAATGAGTGTTATTTTAAATTTTTTCTAATAAAAAAAGGCTACTCATTTCTGAGTAGCCTTTTTGAAAATATATAACTTTGATTAATCTCTTGATCTTGGTTTTCTATCTCTGTCTCCACCACGATTGTCTCTTCCGCGATTATCACGTCCACCTCTGTCATCTCTTGGAGGTCTTTCTACAAAACCTTCAGGTTTTGGTAAAAGTGCTTTTTTAGAAACTTTGTCTTTACGGGTTTTAGGATCTTTTCCAAAGTATTTAACATCAAAAATATCGCCCATTTTAACAACATCAGTTACGTTATCTGTACGTTCCCAAGCCAATTCAGAAATATGTAATAACACTTCATTTCCTGGAGCGTCATTATATTCTACAACAGCACCAAAATCTAGTAATTTAATTACTTTAACTTCGTAAACGCTTCCAACTTCTGGTTTGAACATTAAAGAGTCAATTTTAGCTAATACAGCATCAATTCCAGCTTGATTTGTTCCTAAAATCTCAACAATTCCTTCTGTTGTGATTGGGTCTTCATTTATTACAATTGTACAACCAGTTGTTTTTTGTAATTCTTGAATTACTTTTCCACCAGGGCCAATTAAAGCTCCAATAAAATCGTTAGGAATCGTTCTTGTAATCATTTTAGGTGCATGTGCTTTTACATCTGCATTTGGTTGCGCAATTGCTTCTGTAATTTTCCCTAAAATATGTAAACGACCTTCACGAGCTTGTTTCAATGCATTTACTAAAATCTCATAAGACAATCCTTTGATTTTAATATCCATTTGACAAGCAGTAATTCCGTCGGCAGTTCCTGTAACTTTAAAATCCATATCACCTAAATGATCTTCATCACCTAAGATATCAGATAAAACAGCATAACGATCTCCGTCAGAAATCAATCCCATTGCGATACCAGAAACTGGTTTTTTCATTTGAACCCCAGCATCCATTAATGCCATTGTACCAGCACAAACAGTTGCCATTGAAGATGAACCGTTAGATTCTAATACTTCAGATACAACTCTTACTGTGTAAGGGCAATCAGTAGGAATCATTCCTTTTAAAGCACGTTGTGCTAAATTTCCGTGACCTACTTCTCTTCTTGAAGTTCCTCTTAATGGACGAGCTTCACCTGTTGAGAAAGGAGGGAAGTTATAATGTAAGTAAAAAGATTCTTCACCTGAAAATGTTGGCATGTCAATTTGGTTAGACTCTCTTGAAGTTCCCAAAGTAACTGTTGCTAAAGCTTGAGTTTCACCTCTTGTGAAAATAGCAGAACCATGTGTTGATGGTAAATAATCAATTTCACACCAAATTGGACGAATATCAGTAGTTTTTCTACCGTCTAAACGCAAACCTTCTTCAAGTGTTAAATTACGAATCGCGCTTTTTTCAGCTTTTGAATAATATTGTGAAATTAAAGATCCTTTTTCAGCCAATTCTTCTTCTGTAAAAGTAGCTTTAAATGCTTCTTTAATTTCTGCAAATGCAGCACTACGCTCATGTTTAGCACTTCCTGCTTTTGCAATGTCATATACTTTTTGATAAGAGAAATCGTGTGCCTTTTTCTCAATACTTTCATCTTTTATTGCTAATTCGTATTCACGAGTTTCTTTTTTTCCAAAAGATTCAGCCAATGCAACTTGAGCAGCACATTGAACTTTAATAGCTTCGTGTGCAAATTTAATAGCCTCTGCCATTTCTTCTTCGCTGCATTCATCCATTTCACCTTCAACCATCATAACAGAATCTGCAGAAGCACCAACCATCATGTCAATATCTGCTTCTAGTAATTGTGTTCTACTTGGATTGATTACAAATTCACCATTTATTCTAGCAACACGTACTTCAGAAATTGGAGTTTCAAAAGGAAGGTCACTTAATTGAATAGCTGCTGAAGCGGCTAAACCGGCTAATGCATCAGGCATTACATTTTCGTCATGAGACATTAATTGAATCATAACTTGTGTTTCTGCGTGGTAATCTTTAGGAAATAATGGTCTTAAAACACGATCAACTAAACGCATTGTTAAAACTTCACCATCACTTGGTCTTGCTTCTCTTTTAAAGAAACCTCCAGGATATTTACCTGCTGCTGCAAATTTTTCTCTGTAGTCTACAGTTAAAGGTAAAAAGTCAATTCCAGGACTTGCCGAGTAATTAGAGACTACTGTACATAATAACATGGCATTACCCATTTGTACAACAACCGAACCGTGCGCTTGTTTTGCTAATTTTCCTGTTTCTAAAGAAATGGTTCTTCCATCTCCTAAATCAATAATTTGTGTATGTACCTTCGGTATCATAAATAATTTTTTAAAATTTAATTAAACAATTGGTTGTTGTTGTGTTGTGTTTACCAATGAAAAGTTTAATGTATGCTTTCTTTGAATTTGAAAAAAATAAAAAAAAAGAGGCAATAATTTGCCTCTTAATTCTTGAAATTATTTTCTTATTCCTAATTCTTGAATAATCTCACGATATCTTACGATATCAGTTTTAATAAGATAATCAAGTAAATTTCTTCTTTTACCTACCAACATTACTAGCGAACGTTCAGTATTAAAATCTTTACGATTTCTTTTTAAATGTTCAGTTAAGTGGTTAATTCTGAAAGTAAATAAGGCAATTTGTCCTTCTGAAGAACCAGTATTCGTAGCTGATTCACCATGTTTAGCAAAAATTTCTGCTTTTTTTTCTTTTGTTAAGTACATGCTAACATTAATTTATTTAATAATTTTTATGTATAGTTAGCGCTATTGCTGCTAACAGTCGGCAAATATACGACTATTATTTTGAATAACAATTAATTGAATATGAAGTATTTTTTTTAGTTTGATTAAACTTTTTTTAATTTTATAGGTCTAAGAAGATGTAAACAATTTTTAATAATTTAAAAAACCCACAAAATGAAAATGTACAATTTTAAATTTAAACTTTTATTAGTTTTTATAGTGTCGAGTTTTGTTTTTACAAGTTGTGAAGATTCAAATTCAATTGACGAGCCTCAAGCTTTGTTAACAGAAGATCAAACCGTTGCCTTGGTTGAATCGGATGATATTTCAGATGAAGTTGATAATATTGTAGATAATTTTTTAAATGAAGAATTTACTGTAGCTGGTAAATATGAAGCTTCAAAAAGCGATAACTCAAATATAGGAGGAAGACCTGAATGCGCAACAAAAACTATCGTTATTGAAGGTGCTTCAAAAACGGTTTCCTTAGATTTTGGAGAAGGATGTGAATTGCCAAACGAACATATATTGGCTGGGAAAATTACAATGAACTTTCTTTTTGATAAAGAATCAAAAACAACAACTGTTACACAAACTTTTGACGGATTTATGTTTAATTCAATAGCTGTTGAAGGAGAGAATACAATTGTAAGAACTAAGGAAAATGAAAATGGAAATCCTCAATCTGTAAAATCAATCAATGTAACATTAACTTGGCCAGATAGTGAAACAGCAATTAAAATAGGAACCAAAACCCGTGAATTTATCAAAGGTTATGACACAAAAACTTGGGGCGATAATGTTTTTCTAATATCTGGTAACTGGGCTCATACTTTTAAAGATGGTACAGTTTTTACATCAAAAATCACCAATAGTTTAAGAAGAGAAATGGCTTGTAGATTTATTGTAAGCGGGACTATTGAAATTGTTAGAGCAAATAGAACTGGTACACTAGATTTTGGAGATGGAGCCTGTGATAATATTGCAACTTTTACAAACAGTGAAGGTGTTGTTACAGAAATTACCTTAAGAAAAAGAATAAATAAATAGTTTGTTTAAGTTTGGTTGTGAAAAAAGCGAGCTAAATTTAGCTCGCTTTTTTTATTATCTAATTGGTAAATTTTGAATTAAATCTATATATAAGTTAATTTGTTTTTTTAGGTTTTTACGTTCAATAATTTTATCCAAAAATCCATGTTCCAACACAAATTCTGAACGTTGAAATCCTGGAGGCAACTCTTTACCTGTTGTGTCTTTTACAACTCTAGGACCTGCAAAAGCAACTAAAGCATCTGGTTCAGCAAAGTTAACATCACCAAGCATTGCATAAGAAGCGGTTGTTCCACCTGTTGTTGGATCTGTACATATCGAAATATAAGGTAATTTGGCCTCAGCTAATTGTGCAAGTTTTACGGATGTTTTTACCAATTGCATCAAAGAATAAGAAGCTTCCATCATTCTAGCTCCTCCAGATTTTGAAATCATTACAAAAGGTAATTTATGTTTTATTGCATAATCTATAGCGCGTGAAATTTTTTCTCCAACAACACTACCCATAGAACCACCAATAAAAGCAAAATCCATAGCAGCAATGACTACATCTTTTCCGTAAGATTTTCCAACACCAGTTCTAACAGCATCTTTTAAATTTGTTTTTGCGTAAGCTTGTTTTAATCGCTCAGTATATTTTTTAGTATCTGTAAATTTTAAAGGATCTTTAGAAACCATATCTTCATCAAGTTCAACAAATTCATTTTTGTCGAAAAGAATTTCGAAATATTCTGCACTTCCTATTTTTACGTGGTAACCATCTTCAGGGCTTACATAGTAATTTACTTTTAATTCGTCAGTATCTACAATTTTACCGCTTGGTGTTTTATACCATAAGCCTTTTGGTACATCTTTTTTATCTTCCGTTGGGGTTTGAATACCTTTATCTTTTCTTTTAAACCAAGATGACATAATATTTTATTTTAGTTGAAAATAGGTGTGCAAATTACTAAAAAAAATAAAGAGAACATATAAAAATATATTCTCTTTATTAATTTAGTATTTAATAACTATAATTATAGTGTGTTTACACAGTTTAAATCTTTAAAAGCTACAATTAAACGTGCTTTAAAAGTTTCTTCACCTTTACGTAACCAACCACGTGGATCGTAATATTTTTTATTTGGAACATCTGCACCGTCTGGATTTCCTATTTGAGTTCTTAAATAGTCAATTTTATCATTCATATAATCTCTAATTCCCTCTGTGAAAGCAAATTGCAAATCGGTATCAATGTTCATTTTAATAACACCATAGCCAATTGCTTCTCTAATTTCTTCTAAAGAAGAGCCTGAACCACCATGAAAAACAAAATCTACAGGGTTTTTACCAGTTCCGTTTTTTTCTTCAATATATTTTTGTGAATTGTCTAAGATTTTTGGTGTTAATTTTACATTTCCTGGTTTGTAAACACCGTGAACATTACCAAATGAGGCAGCAATCGTAAAATTATCACTTACTTTTTTAAGTTCGTCATAGGCGTAAGCAACCTCTTCAGGTTGTGTGTATAATTTTGAAGCATCAACATCAGAATTATCAACACCATCTTCTTCACCTCCAGTAATTCCTAACTCAATTTCTAAAGTCATTCCCATTTTACTCATACGAGTTAAATAAGTTTTACAAATTTCAATGTTTTCAACCAAAGGTTCTTCAGACAAATCAATCATATGAGAACTGAATAAAGGTTTTCCATTTTCTTTGTAGAATTGTTCTCCAGCATCTAATAATCCATCAATCCAAGGCAATAATTTTTTAGCACAATGGTCTGTATGTAAAATTACAGGAATACCATAAGCTTCTGCTAATACGTGAACATGTTTTGCCCCTGCAATACCTCCAGCAATTGCTGCTTTTTGACCTTCATTTGAAAGTCCTTTACCTGCATTAAAAAGTGCTCCTCCATTTGAAAATTGAATAATCACTGGTGAATTTAATTCTTTTGCAGTTTCAAGAACAGCGTTAATGGTATTTGAGCCAATTACATTAACAGCTGGCAATGCGAATTTTTTAGATTTTGCAAGTTTAAAGATTTCTTGAACCATTGTTCCTGTTGCGACTCCTGGTTTAATAGTATGACTCATAATATTTTATTGATTTAATTTAATGATTAAGTTGGTAACAAAATTACTAAATTTAAAAGATTAAATTAAATTTAAAGGGTTAAAAAATGCGAAATCGTAATAGTTTTTTGCTATTATTAAGTTAAAAAGGATAACTAATTCCGAAATTATAAACGGCATTTCCAAAGTTGTAATTTTTAAACCATTTATCGCCTTTATCTAAATAGGGTTCGTAGGTTTTAAAACCAATATCTAACCTAACTAAAATAAAGCTTAAATCGTACCTAACCCCAAAACCTGAACCCACTGCAATGTCTTTAAAGGATTCAAATCCTGTAAATTTTGCTTCTGGAAGTGATAATGTTGAGTTGGTTATGTCCCAAATGTTTCCTGAGTCAACAAAAAGAGCTCCTTTTATACTGTTAAGTATTTCAAATCTATATTCTAAACTACTTAATAATTTTAAATTTCCAACATTGTATTCCAAACCTGTATTTGTTGATCCTGGACCTAAATCGTAAATTTTCCATGCACGTAAATCGTTAGGGCCGCCAATAAAATAGCTTCTAGTGAAAGGAATAGTTGAGGAGTTTCCATAAGGAATTGCAATTCCTGCAAAAGCTCTAAACGCCAAAGTGTTTGCCAAAGAAATACTCCAGAACTTTTTATATTCTAAATCTAAACGAGAATATTGTGCAATAGGTGTGTTAAAAAAAATTTTTACATTATTAGAATCTACTTGTTTTGAAATTGCAGTAAAAACATTTCCAGCCAAAGCAATACGAGCTTTAAAAAATGAAAAACTATTGTCTTTGAAACTTTCTCTGTTGTTGTATGTAAAAGTATATGCTAGTAATGGTATAAAATTATCTTCAGTTATAATATAATAGCGTGATTCAATGTTTTTTGCTATTTCATATTCATCAGGGTTTGTTAATTTAAACTCAGGGGTAATTTCATCGTTAATAAACTCAATAGCGTTGTCTTCTGTTAGAGGATAATTCGGGAAAAAATCTTCTTGTATCGCAACTAATTCTCCATAATCATAGCTGTAAACGTAAAAATATTGATTAGGGTTTAAGTTTTTTATAAATTGTGCATTTAAAACGTCAATACTGTGTTTTACACTTTTTGAATGATCCCAATTATAATTTAAAATTGTAGTGATTTTTTGTTTATCTAAGCCTATATTTTTTTGCAAACTTGTACCAAGTGTATAGATTGTTTTTGGAGATTTACTTTTTGAAATTATTTTTTCTTGATTAAATGGAGTTATAAATCGTGGGAATTCCAATGAAGCATCAGCTCCTATTTCCCAGGCATTTAATAGCTTGCCATTGTCATCTGCAGCATCTTTTGAATCTAAAAATGAACCAAGAACAGATACCTTAAATATTTCGGCACCTTTAAAAATATTTCTATTTAAAAATGAAATTTTCCCTGTAATTCCTAGTTGTTTAACGTTTGAATGTGTGAGTTCTGTATTAAAACCTAAACCATATTTTTTAAGTGGAGTTAAAAAAATGGAAGCTTCTAAATCGTTATTTTCTAACTCGGAATATTTAATATCAACTGCTCTAAAGTTACTTAAGTTTCTAAAACTTTTTCTGGTTAATTCTCTGGCTTCATCTTGGTATAAACTATTGGGTTCAATAAAAATAGAGTTCAATAGATGTTTTGGATTGTACTTTAATTTATTTTGTGCTAAAAAAGTGTAGCCTTTATAATTTAGACTGTCTTTTATAGGTTCGTTTTTAGTTGCAAAAGAGTAATCAGTATAGATGTTTATTTTTTTAATTTTTTGAATCTTGAAAGGGAATTCAGCAATGCTATCGTTAATAAGTAGCTCAATATCAGACTTGTAATTTATAGAGTCAGCTTCAAATGTAATGGCGTTTTTATTAAAACGGTAAACCCCAGAATTCCTAAACAATGCTGTTAAACGATTTTGTTCTTCTAGAAACGAAGTCAGCCTAAAGGGCTCATTTACTTTTAAAACAGATTTACTTTTTGAGCTTATATAAATTGAATCTAATACTTCCGATTCAATTTGTGTGTGTATGCTATCTATAATATAAGGTTTGCCGGTTTCAATTAAATAATTGACTTTCGCTTTTTTATTTTTTAAAAAAATATCTTCAGAAGTAACCTTTGCATTAAAAAAACCTTCATTAAAATAATGTTGAGTTAAATTAGCAATAGTTTGTTTTGTTTTGGTATGGTCTAAAATAACTGGAGCTTCACCATTTTTTATGCTATTTTGATTGGCCTTGTATTTAAAATTTCGTAAACCTCTGGTTTGTTTTTCGGAAAAAACGTTTGTAATAAAGTTATATTGCTTAGGGTTATCTTCTTTCCATTGATCAAAATCGGTTTCAAAATTTTCGTCTGCTCTATTGTAAAGGTATAGTTGTAAAGGAATTCCTAAAACTAGCTCGTTAGGTCGTTGTACAATATAATCTGTTATCTCAGTTTTAACATTTTTCTTGTTATTCACAAATATGGTGCTTGCAGTAAGTAAATGTTCATTTTCAGGAACATACTTTACGGCATTACACGATGAAAAACCAATAGCAATAACGAATGAAATTATTAATATTATAAAATTGGTTTTCAATAAATAAGAGTTTAAATTTGTTTCAAATGTAAAACTTTTCAGGCTATTACCCAATTACAATTTTTTAAAATAAATTCATGAGTATAAGTAAAAATCAATTAAAACTAATAACAAGTTTACAACAAAAAAAATACCGTACTAAATTTAGTTTATTTATTGCTGAAGGAACTAAAGTTGTGGATGAATTTTTAAATTCAAAATTTGAATTGGAACACTTATTTTATGTTGAAAAATTTGAATATGAACGATTGAATAATGTTACTCAAATTTCAGAAATTGAATTAAAAAAAATTAGCACTCTTAAAACTCCAAACAATGTTTTGGCATTATTTAAAATTCCTTCAGAAAAACCTATAATTAATGAAGGTTTAATAGTAGCATTGGATGAAATTAATGATCCAGGCAATTTAGGAACAATTATTAGGTTGTGTGATTGGTTTGGTGTAGATCAACTAATTTGTTCAAATAATACAGTTGATTGTTATAATACAAAAGTTATTCAGGCATCTATGGGCTCTTTAACCAGAGTTTCAATAATTTACACCGATTTATTAACTTATTTAAAAAATTCAGCTTTACCTAAATATGCGACCTTAATGAATGGTGAAAATTTATATAAAACCAAGTTGACAAAAGAAGCTGTTTTAGTAATGGGAAATGAAGCTAATGGAATAAGTGAAACAATATTGAATGAACTAGACAAAACAATTTCGATACCTAGATTTGGGAATTTTCAACAAACCGAAAGCTTAAATGTTGCCACAGCTACGGCAATATTTTTAAGTGAATTTAAGCGCTTAACCTAATGGAAAGCCAATTTTAGAAATACACCACGTGTTCCAAAAAAGTCGACATTTCCTGTCCATTGGCTATTTGGATCGTTATCTCTTACAAGTTCGTCTGTAATAGCAAAAACACCTCTAATGGAAGGGGAGAAAATAAAATAAGGCAGGTAAATATCTATGCCTATTCCTAATTCATATGAAAAATTACTCTTTTTCATTCTAAATTCTCCATTAGAATTGTCTTCAGGATTGTCTTGGTTACTTGAGAAATTATAATCATAGGATACACCACCAATGGTATAAGGTCGAATATTATTAAAACGATCTGTACTAAATTTCAATAATAATGGAAGTCTTAAATAAGTAGCATTTACTTTTCTAATACTATCTTGTGGCCCACCTGAGATATAAGTAAAATCTAATTCTTTTGTATTACTTGAAAGACCTGGCTCTAATCTTATGCTAATGTTTTTATGCAAGCGATAATCTCCAATAAGACCAACATTAAAACCCATTGAAGGTGTTACATTTATAAATGTATCAATATCATCTATATATGTAATTTTATAGTCTTTCATATTAACCCCTAAATAATAACCCCAAAATATTTTTTGTTTATCCCAATTTTGATGATACTCAACAATATCTTTCTTTTGAGCATTGAGATTATTAACTGAAAAAATGATTAAAATAAAACCAATAAATATTTTTTTCATAAATTATTTTTTTGCCAAATAAATAGAAGCAACACCAAATGTTTGTGGTTTGTTTTCAATAGCTATAAACCCCGTTTTTCTCAAAATATTGTTGAAGGATTCACCATATGGAAAAGCGGCTGCAGAATCTGACAAATATTTATAGGCAACTTTATCTTTTGAAAAAACACGACCAATAGCTGGCAGAATTTTAGTTGAATAAAATTTGTACCCCTGTTTGTAAGGTGTTTTTGTTGGAACTGAAGTTTCTAAAACAACAAATATGCCACCTGTTTTTAAAACTCTATAAATTTCACTCAAACCTTTTTCTAGATTTTCAAAATTGCGAACTCCAAAAGCAACAGTAATGGCGTCGAATGAAGCATCTTCAAAAGGAATTTCCTCTGAATCAGCTAAAACCATTTCTATATGATTGCTTAAGTTTAACTTTTCAATTTTTTTTCTTCCAACAGAAAGCATTCCTTCAGAAATGTCTAAACCTATTATTTTTGAAGCTGATGTTTTTGTTAAGCTTATGGCTAAATCACCAGTGCCGGTTGCAATGTCTAAAATAGTTTCAGGGTTGGTTTTTCCAACAATTTCTACCACTTTATTACGCCATTTTATGTCTATTCCAAAAGAAATTACACGATTTAAATTGTCGTATTCTTTTGAAATTGTATCGAACATTTTTGTAACCTGTTCTTTTTTTCTTTCGTTTGAACTTTTGTAAGGTGTTACTTTTTCAGACATAAATTTTAGTAATTAACGGCTACAACACCTTCAATTTTTCCGGGAATTAGTTGTTTCAACATATTTTCTATACCATTTTTTAAGGTAATAGTTGATGATGGGCAACCACTGCAAGCTCCTTGTAAAATTACATTTACTATTTGAGTGTCTTTTTCGTACGATTGAAATAATATATTTCCACCATCGGCAGCAACAGCAGGTTTTATGTATTCATCTAAAATACTTATAATTTGTTTTGAGACATCGTCTAAATCTTGATTGGTATTTAATACGTTTTGTGATGTTTTGGTCGCTTCAGTTTGTATTGCAATAGTTTTTCCGTCAGCTATGTATTGTTTAATAAAACTTCTAATTTCAATTGTAACATCACTCCATTCAACAATGTCAAATTTTGTAATTGAAACATAATTTTCAGAAATAAAAATTTCTTTAACAAACGGAAAATTATAAAGTTCGGTTGCTAAAGGTGAATCTTTAGCTTCTTCAATATTTTTAAACTCAAAATCGGTTGCTACTAACTTTTTGTTGGCAACAAACTTTAATACAGCAGGGTTAGGTGTTACTTCGGCATACACTTCAACTGGTACTTTTTTTTGTGTATTTTCTTGAGAAATTAAAACGCCACCGTTGTTTAAAAAATTTTCAATTTGTTCTTTAACTTCTTCCTGTACATCGCTCCATTCAATTATTGAAAAACGTTCTAAAGCAATAAAATTTGCAGAAAACAAAACCCTTTTCACAAAAGGTAAATGAAATAATTGCTGTGCTAAAGGTGAGTTTTTAGCTTCATCTATATTGTTAAACTGATGGCTTCCACTTGTTAAAATGCTATTAGCAGTATATTTTAGGATAGTATCAGAAGTTGTTTTTTCTATTTTCAAAGAAATATTTTCCATTTTTTTAAGTATTTGTGCAAAAGTACTAAAAACATATTTAGGTATTTTGTGTAAAACGAAAAAACGCCTCAAAAATGAGACGTTTTTTGAGAATTTTATAAATTTAGTTACATATTGAACACTAAAGTTGCAGTAACTTTTGATATTTTATATTCCAATTCTGCCGAATTAACTTCAGGATATTGCGGATAAAAATTATATGGCGCGGTATAAGAGTCGTGTTGGTATGAGATATCGAATTTTGCTGGCCCAAAATTATATCCCAAGCCTAATGAATAACCATCTTTATTGTCTGATGAAAGTGCATTTTTGTAAGGACTTTGTTCAAAATGGTAACCTCCTCTAATAGACACCTTATCTACACGCCATTCTGTACCAACTCTAACTTCACTAACCCCGTTTAAGTCATTTTGAAAATATTGATTTTCTAAATTAAAAGGGCCGTCACTTAATTCAATATTACCATAGTTTTTGTAAATATAATCTAGACTTATCAATCCAAATTTGTCAAAAATATAAGCGAAACTACCAGTGTATTTACTAGGTGTTCTTAAATTATAGTAAAAATTACTTACACCAGAATAATCTGAATAAACTTCATTAGCATTACTGTAATATACTTCGGTATCATATTCTAAAAAAGTTTCACCCAAGTCGTACCAAACAGGTGATTGGTATGCAAAACCTAAGCGTATATTTTTTGTTGGTTTTCCAATAATTCCTAAATTGAATGAAAATCCATTACCGTAAGTTAATAATTCTTGAATCATTGAAGCTTCTAAAAAATCGCCATTTAAAGAATAATTATCTTCTTCAAGTATAGCATATTGATAATAATCTACATCATAGCTAATTAAAGACGCTCCAATATAAATATTGTCATTGTATTGAGATGCTACTGTAAAAGTGTATTTATTATTTCTTCCGTCGGTAGAATTTTGAAAATATTGACCGTCAGAAAAAAGATATTGTTTGTTTTCAATATTTGGGTCTTCAGTCCAGGTAGGATAATTACTATTTCCCTGAGCAAACCAGAAATTTTCATATTCATTAGCTGTAGAATAATCAAAAGCAAAAGCAAATTTATTCCAGCCATTATTATTTGCAGCATATTTAGTTTTAAATACAAATACACCACCAGTTTGTGAAAATTTCACATTGTCACTACTAGCGTTTGTGGTTTCGCCATAGTAGTTTGCTTTAGTATCGGTTCCATTGAAATCTACAGAGAAAGAAATTTCACTTTTTAAAAACACCGCTGCACCGGCAGGATTACTTTCAATAGCTGTTATATCTCCACCCAAACTTCCAAAAGCACCGCTCATTGCATTATAGCGCGCAGTACCATCAATTTTTTCTTTGGTAAATAATACACCTAAATCATTATAACTTAAAGTTTGTGCATAAGTTATGTAGCTAGCGCCAAGCGCTACAAAAAATAATAGATTTTTCATAATAGGTTTGAATTTAAGGTTTTAATTTCGCCTTGATGACGAATTAGATGATCCTCGACTTGATGAACTTGATGGTGAGGAATTTCTGCTAGATGAACTTGAAGCACTTGAAGATCTTGATGAAGAACTTGATCTTGCAGCGGGCTGTGAACGCGATGAAGAGCTTCTATTTGTATTTACGTTGCTAGATTTATTATTAGAACTGCTTTTTGTATTTACGCTTCTGGAATTATTATAAGTTGAAGTTCTTTCATTATTAGTTTTTGGGGCTGAATATTGTCTAGTAACTGAATTATCATTATTACTTCTTCTTATTGAAGATGCACTTGAATTCGAAGTGGTATTGTAATTTCTATTGACCGTTCTGTTTGGAGTTGAAATATTTCTTGAGTCTTCTGAAATCTCAACTCTTCTTATATCATTAGATGACCTTACCGAAGTAGGTGTGTTGCTATAAGCCATATTTCTTCTCGTACTAGTTGATGATGAAGGTGACCTCATAGAAGGGTTTCTCATTGAAGGACTACTGCTTCTTTGAATTGAAGGACTGCTTCTTTGGATAGAATTACCAGAGGACCTTGTTGGAGTTGAACTCGAGCGAGTAGCAGGTTGACTAGTTGTTCTAGTTGTGCTTCTTGCTGAAGTGCTATTAGTTCCTGAATATCTGCTTAGATTCGAATTATTAGTTATATCACCAGAAGACCTTCTGGTGGTAGAATTAGCAGTTGTATTTCTATTAGTTGTGCTTGCAACAGCTGCACTTATTGTTCTTCTTCCTGTTGTTGATGTGCTTGAATTGGTTGTTCTTCCAGTAGTGCTATAAGAATCTCTTTTTCCATAATAGAAATCATTATTGTAATAAGGAGGCCTGTAATAAGGCGGATAATAACCACCACCATAGTAGCCACCACCATAATAACCACCATATCCGTAGTAGTTGCAATAATAGGGTCTGTAATAATTATTGTAGTAAGGATAATATCCATAATATGGATAATAGAAAGGATTGTACCAATCGTATCCATAACCGAAATTATTATAACCTGAATTAAAAGTAATTGTTACATTTTGGGCATATTCCCAAGGTGCTTTTCCTTCACCACCGTAATTATTATATGAATCTTCGGCATAATAATATTCATCAACATCAGTAAAAATCTCGCCATCTTCTTGTTCACCATTTTCGTTATAATCGATCTCTTCTAATTGTTTAGAAAAATAATTTGTATCAAAATTAGATTGGCTTTGTATAACAACAGTTTCTCTTGGAATTACGGTTTCAGTTTCATAAATTCCATCGCTAGTGTTATAGGCGCTTTGGTAGCTTCCGCAAGCGTATAAACTCACAAATACCAATGCAATCATAATTATTTGGGAGACTTTTTGGCTAATTCTGTTTGAAACTTTCATAATCATTTGAAATTTTTATTGTTCAACAATTAAAAAAAACTAATTTTGTCCAAATTAGCATTTTTATTATAAAAAGGTGCAATATTTGTGCCAAACTTTTGATTATGAGTAAGAATTTAACAAAGAGAGAAGTAGATTATTCCAAATGGTATAATGAGTTGGTTGTAAAAGCTGATTTAGCTGAAAATTCAGCGGTTAGAGGCTGTATGGTTATAAAACCTTATGGATATGCAATATGGGAAAAAATGCAGGCCCAACTTGATAAAATGTTTAAAGAAACAGGTCATGAAAATGCCTATTTTCCATTATTTGTACCTAAAAGTTTATTTGAGGCTGAAGAAAAAAATGCTGAAGGATTTGCTAAAGAATGTGCAATAGTAACACATTATAGATTACAAAACGACCCTGATAACCCAGGAAAACTTCGAGTAGATCCAACTGCTAAATTAGAGGAAGAACTTGTTGTTCGTCCAACTTCTGAAGCAATTATATGGAATACCTATAAAGGGTGGATTCAATCTTATAGAGATTTACCTTTGTTAATAAATCAGTGGGCGAATGTAGTGCGTTGGGAAATGCGGACACGTTTATTTTTAAGAACTACGGAGTTTTTATGGCAAGAAGGGCATACCGCTCATGCAACTAAAAGTGAAGCTATTTCAGAAGCGTTGCAAATGCAAAAAGTATATGCTGAGTTTGCTGAAGACTTTATGGCAATGCCGGTAATTAAAGGTTCAAAATCTGAAAGTGAACGATTTGCAGGCGCTGATGAAACATATACAATTGAAGCGTTAATGCAAGATGGAAAAGCATTGCAAGCTGGAACATCACATTTTTTAGGTCAAAATTTCGCAAAAGCATTTGATGTAAAATATACATCTAAAGAAGGGAAACAAGAATATGTTTGGGCAACATCTTGGGGAGTTTCTACAAGATTAATAGGAGGGTTGATTATGACGCATTCAGATGATTTTGGTTTAGTGTTGCCACCAAAATTAGCGCCAATACAAGTGGTTATAGTTCCTATTTATAAGAATGATGATCAATTAGAAGCAATTTCCGAAAGAGTTAATGTTTTTGTGAAAGAACTTCGCGCTAAGGGAATTTCAGTAAAATACGATAACAGAGATACCTTTAGACCAGGAGCAAAGTTTGCAGAGTACGAATTAAAAGGAGTTCCAATTAGAATAGCAATAGGAAATAGAGATATAGAAAATAATACCGTTGAGGTTGCGAGAAGAGATACTTTAGAAAAAGAAACTGTATCTCAAGATACTATTGTTGATTATGTTGAAGTTTTACTAGAAAAGATTCAAACTAATTTATATAATAGAGCATTTGATTATAGAAAAGACCATACCACTGAAGTAAATTCATTTGAAGAATTTAAAGAAGTTTTAGAAAATAAAGCAGGTTTTGTTTCTGCACATTGGGATGGAACTGCTGAAACTGAAGAAAAAATCAAAGATTTAACGAAAGCAACCATAAGATGTATCCCTTTAAATAATAAAATTGAATCAGGAAAATGCGTATTTACTGGGGAAAAATCGAGTCAGAGAGTTTTATTTGCAAAAGCTTATTAAATTTTTAATAAAATATTTTGCAGAATAGAAAATAGTTGTATTTTTGCATCCGCAATGACGAAATAGTGTCATCGCAAAAAAATAATAATGGTCCGTTCGTCTAGGGGTTAGGACGCCAGGTTTTCATCCTGGTAACAGGGGTTCGATTCCCCTACGGACTACAAAATTTAATTAAAAAATTAAAAATGGCAAATCATAAGTCAGCATTAAAAAGAATTAGAGCGAATCGCGTTAAGCAATTAAGAAATAAATATCAGCATAAAACTACTCGTAATGCTGTGAGAGACTTACGTGCAGCAACAGAAAAGAAAGAGGCTGAAGAAATGTATCCTAAAGTAGTTTCAATGCTTGATAAATTAGCTAAGAAAAATATTATTCACAAAAACAAAGCAAGTAATTTAAAATCTAAATTAGCAAAACTTATAGCTTCTATTTAGTTTTTTATTTTATAAAATATATAAAAAGCATCCTTATAAGGATGCTTTTTTTGTTTTAAAAGGTATTTGAAAGAGTTTAATTTGATTAATACAAAAAGTTATATAGTAAAAAACAAAACACGTATAATATTTTAATTTACTAGAAGAATGGTTTAATAGCCATTTAATAAGATTTAATGATTAATATTTCTAAGACTAAAAGCAAAAAATAGAAGTTAACCACACACAAGCGGTAATTTAGAATTGATATAATCTGAAGCTAATTTAGAAATAGTTGTTAATCAATAACCTAAATTACCATTCATAGGATCTATTTGAATCTAACTTAATAAATATAAATAGCAGCATTGTAAACCCCCAAAGAGCAGAACCTCCATAGCTAAAAAAGGGTAGAGGTATCCCAATGGTTGGCAGCAGTCCTAAAACCATTCCTACATTTATGGCGAAATGCATAAAAAATATTGCAGCAATACTATAGCCATATACTCTGCTAAACTTCAATTTTTGACGTTCGGCAATTTGAATAATCCTTAATAAAAATAAAACATATAACACAATTACAGCGGTACTACCAAGAAATCCCCACTCTTCTCCAACTATTGTAAAAATATAATCTGTTTGGTTCTCTGGAACAAAACCACCCTGAGTTCGCTCACCTTCTAAAAATCCTTTTCCTGCAAACCCTCCTGAAGCAATAGTAGTAACAGATTGATTTGTATTATAACCAATACTTTTAATATCATCAGTTTTTCCTAGTAGTATATTAAAACGATCTCTATGGCGTTGTTCAAATACTTTATTAAAAACAATATCAACACTAAAAATAAATAGCACAGAAGCTAGGTATATCCCTAAAATTTTTATCCAACCTTTTTTAAAAGCTTTTTTTCTATAAAAAATGAAATAAGCAAGAATTATTGTAAAAGCTATAAAAGATCCTATTAAAGTATATGAGAATCCAAAATATAATGTAATTACAAACAGAAATGTTGCAATAAAACCTACAGTAATGTAATAAATAGGTAATCCTTCACGGTACAAAACAAATATAAATGATGAATATACTAATGCAGAACCTGGATCGGGCTGTAATGTTATTAGAATGGCAGGAATAAGCAATATAATAAATGCCTGTAGTTGCGTATTTAGCTTTTTTAAATTAAATAGCTTATCACTTACTAACTTTGCTATTGCCAATGCAGTGGCTGCTTTTGCAAATTCTGATGGCTGAAAGCTAAAACCACCAAAATCATACCAAGATTTAGCACCGTTTATATTTTTTCCAAATATAAAGAGGCCTGCAAGGGAAATTAAGCTTATTACATAAATAATAGATCCAAATTTCTCATAGAACTTGGAGTCAAATAAAAGAATGAAAATAATAAGGGGAATACTAAGTCCAATCCAGATTAATTGTTTTCCATATTCTGTAGAAAAATTGACCAATTCATATTCATCATCAGTAAATGTTGCTGAGTAGATATTTACCCATCCAATGATTACTAGCATAAAATAGAAGAGTACAAGTACCCAATCAATCCCATGAAATATATTCATTTTTTTACTTCTCAATTTCTTATTTATTTAAGATTTGTCTATCATATTCCTCTTGAATACTACCATTAAACATACGTTCTTCTATCAAAGGTCTTGATATTTCTCCGTTTAAATATTTTTCAATCATTAGAGTAGCAATTGGCCCTGCCCAACGTGAGCCCCAATAACCATTTTCAACAAATACTGCGATTGCAATTTTAGGGTTGTCTTTTGGTGCAAAAGCAATAAAAATTGAGTGATCTTGTCCGTGTGGATTTTCTGCAGTTCCTGTTTTTCCACAAATGTCAATTCCAATTACTTTAGACCAATGTGCAGTACCTCTAGGATTATCAACAACATTAAACAATCCTTCAATTACAGGTTCAAAATGTTTTTTATCAATTGATGTATAATTTGGAATTGTAAATTTTTCATTTAAAGGAACACCGTCAATATGCTTAGCTATATGAGGAGTAAAATAAAACCCTCTGTTAGCAACTACTGCGGTCATATTTGCTAATTGAATTGGAGTTGTTAAAACTTCCCCCTGACCAATAGCATTAGAGATAGTAGCTGTGGACCTCCAGCGACCATTAGGGTAAATTTTATTGTAATAATCTCCATCTGGAACATTGCCTTTTTGTCCCACAGCCAAATCGTTACTTAAGTAATTTCCTAAACCAAAGCTTTCAACATGTTTATTCCAAACATTCATGCCTTCATAGGGTTTAGGATATTTTTCTATGGTTTTTCTGTAAACTGTTGCAAAGTAGCTATTGCAAGATCTGTAAATAGCAGTATTCAATTCAATTGGGTATCCAGTTTCACAGTGACATTTCATAAATGATCCAGTACCTGAACCATATTTATAACCACCATGGCATAAAGTGGTAGTGTTTGGAGTTATTACATTCTCTTGTAAAGCAACTAATGCAGACATTACTTTGAAAGGGGATCCAGGAGGATATTGAGCTTGTAAACCGCGATCTAAAAGCGGGCGGCTGTTAGTGTCTAAATATAATTTTGTAAAATTTGCAGAACGTTCTCTTCCAACCATTAGGTTTGGGTCATACGTAGGCATAGAGATTAAGGCTAAAATTTCACCAGTTGAAGGTTCAATAGCAACAATACCTCCTCTTTTATTAGCCATAAGTGCTTCACCATATTGCTGTAACTTACTATCGATGGTTAAAGTAACGTCATGACCTGGAATTGAAAGTGTATCGAATAAGCCATTTTTATAAGGTCCAATTTCTTTGTTAAACCTATCTCGTTGAATATATTTAACACCTTTTTTGCCACGTAAAATTTCTTCATATGTTTTTTCTATTCCTGCAGTTCCAATTAATTCGCCAAGTTGATAGTATGGATTTTTACTCATCATTCCTTCATTAACTTCACTGATATATCCTAAAACATTAGGGGCAGATTTTATTGGGTATTCTCTTAATGATCTTTTTTGAATATAAAATCCTTTAAATTTGTATAGTTTTTCTTGTAAATAGGCATAATCAGCTTTTGAAAGTTGGGCTACAAATGTTGATGGAATTCTTGTTGAATATCTACTTGCTCTATCAAATTTCTTCAAAAATTCTTCCTTAGTTATTTTTAATAAGCTGCAAAATTCAATAGTATCTAATGGTTTTACTTCTCGAGGGATAACCATTATGTCATATGAAAGCTGGTTGGCAACTAATAGCAATCCATTTCTGTCAAAAATATAACCTCTTTCTGGGTAGTCATAAGTGACTTTTATTGCCGAATTATTAAATGGGTTACTGTTGTAATCGTTTTCTGTTATTTGTAAATAAAATAAGCGAATAATGAATACAAAACTTGTCAATATAATTATAAGAGATAATAAACCTATTCTTTTCATTTATTTCTTTTTTGTAAGTAATGATATCCCTAATATAATAATTAGTATGGTAAAAATACTTGTTGAAAGCGTTTTGGAAATAACTGAAATAAAATCTTGGAAGCTAAAATAAGCCAAACCAAAAACTATAAAATGATGAATAATTGTTAAAATTGAAATAAATATAAAAGCATTACTAAAAGAAACTGTTTTGAAATTAAACAGTAAATAATCAAATTCTGTTTTGTTTAATACCATTTTTAATATAGGAAGCCTGATAAATGCTATAAATAACGTCGCTGCGGCATTAATTCCGCCAGAATCAGAGAAAAAATCTACTGAAAGTCCAAGAAAAAAACTCAAAATTAATAGTAAACTAATATTTTTATGAAAAGGAAATAAAAATACCCATGAAATATAAATGAGAGGATTTACAAATCCAAACAAGTTTATATTATTAAATACAACTACTTGCAAAAGTATGAGACCAATAAAACGGAACCCGTTTGCTATGCCTAAACTATTCATTTACTGTTTTTTGTTCTAAATTTAGTTGTTCTTCTTTTTCTAAAGTTTTTACAATTTGAACATGTCCAATTGCACTCATATCATTAAACAAAGCAATGTTAATTTGATGGTATTGATTGTTTTTTACTATAAAATCTTTTATAACCCCTACAGAAATTCCTTCTGGAAATAATAAGGATTTACCTCCCGTGATAATTGTATCACCAACTTTAATAACCGCTTGTCTTGGAATATCTGTAATTTGAGTTGTATTATAGTTTTTACCATCCCAAACCATAGTACCAAAATGATTGCTGTTTTTTAAGCGAACATTAATTTTTGAGCTACTATTTAAAATAGAAAGTATGGTTGCGTATTGAGGAGAAACATTTTTTATAACCCCTATAATCCCTCTTCCATTTATTACTCCCATTTCAGAAGTTAAGCCATTGTTACTGCCTTTGTTTATTGTTAAATAATTATTTCTTTTTGAATAATTATTATTGATGATTTTTGCCGTAGTATATTCATATTTTTGAGCATACACTAAAGTATCCACAACAATATAAGTATGTGGATTATAATCAATAACAGTTTTTTCTAATAAATTTTTGAGACGTGTATTTTCTTCAATTAAAAGTTGATTTTCAGTTTTTAAATGAAAATATTCATTAATACCATTTAATTTATTGTAAAATCCGCCCGTTATAACATTTGCAGAGTTAACAAACTTACTTTTATGGTATGAGTGGTATTGAATTGTAAAATATAAAGCAAAAATTTCCAATACTAAAAACAGCAGAAAAAATCTGAATGTTTTAATAAAATAAATTAGTTGCTGCATATTTTAGTTATAGAAAAATGTATTATTTCATTAATACATTTTTGAATTTCTCCAAATCTTTAAGTGCCGTTCCGGTTCCTCTAACTACTGCTCTTAAAGGATCTTCAGCTACATAAACAGGTAAGTCTGTTTTTCTTGATAAACGTTTGTCTAATCCTCTAAGCATAGAGCCTCCACCAGCTAAATAGATTCCTGTATTGTATATGTCGGCAGCTAATTCAGGAGGTGTTTTTGAAAGTGTTTCCATAACAGCATCTTCAATTCTTAAAATTGATTTGTCTAATGCTTTTGAAATTTCTCTATATGAGACTTGTACTTGTTTTGGTTTTCCACTTAATAAATCACGACCTTGAACCAACATATCTTCAGGAGGTGTTTCTAAATCTTCAGTTGCTGCACCAACCTGAATTTTAATTTTTTCAGCAGTACGTTCACCAACATATAAATTATGTTGAGTTCTCATGTAATAAGCAATGTCAGCTGTAAAAACATCACCAGCAACTTTAACTGATTTATCACAAACAATTCCGCCTAAGGCTATTACAGCAATTTCAGTAGTTCCACCACCAATATCAATAATCATGTTTCCTTTAGGTTCCATAATATCTATACCAATACCAATTGCAGCTGCCATTGGTTCATGGATTAGGTAAATTTCTTTGGCATTCATGTGTTCAGCAGAATCAATTACTGCTCGTTTTTCAACTTCTGTAATTCCAGAAGGAATACAAATAACCATTCTTAATGATTTTTTTTTTTTTTTTTTTTTTTTTTTTTTTTCAAAATCGGCAATTACACCATCCTTTAAAGGTCTAATTGTTTTTATGTTTTCATGGGTTTTACCTTGCATTAAACTAGCCCTATGACCAGTTGCAATTATTTTTCCGGTTGTTCTATCTCTTGCTACTATGGAAGGAGCGTCAACAACTACTTTTCCATCATGAATAATTAGAGTGTTTGCAGTCCCTAAATCAATGGCAATATCTTCAGTCATAAAGTCGAAAAAACCCATATATACTTTTTGTTATTTATTTAATTTTTAATTAGTTGAATTGTCAAAGTTACTAAAATTAGTGTTTGAAATGACGTGT
>BS_KBA_SWE02_21mDRAFT_10000098_pt1 | contig 28230 bp, 27 predicted proteins | sample BalSeasSWE02_21m_FD_9196 | JGI IMG/M metagenome (IMG submission 9196)
AATCTGCCTGAAGGAGCTGTAAGAATTGCCAATGATTCCTTAGAATATGAAATTATTATTTTTGATATTGGTTATGAAACTTACCTAAATACCATTGCAAAACCTGAATGGTATTACACACAAAATTATTTAGAAACTAAAAACCGTTTTTATGTTACTGAATGGAATATTAGAGCCCTAAATCCTTTGAGATACAATCCTGATATTTATGAAAATGTAATTGATTATAACTTTAACACCAATTACGGATTAGAAGTTAATTATAAATTATACAACTATTTTAAATTTGTGGAATACAAATATAAAGAGGTTTTTTAACTATGCTTCAACTGCTTCATCATCTAAATCTTCACCAGCATCTTCTGATAATGTGAAGCGCAATATTAAATAACCACAAACACCCGCAACAAGCGAACCTATAATAACGCCCATTTTTGCAGCTGCGACTAAATTTTCTTCAACATAAGCTAAATTGGCAATAAATAACGACATGGTAAAACCTAGTCCGCCTAAAAAACTAACGCCTAGCAATTGTTTAAAATTTACATTCTCGGGTAAATCGGCTAATTTTAACTTTATTGCAATAGTTGATAAAAGCATAATTCCAATGGTATTTCCAAAAACCAAAGCCAAAGCAATATTCATACTTACATGACCTAAATCTCCTAAACCTTCAAAACTAAGGATTACACCTGCATTTGCAAGTGCAAAAATTGGCATAATAACATACGAAACCCATCCGTGTAAAGTATGTTCCAAATTTTGAAGAGGTGAATGTACTTTATCCGTTAAATTCTCCATTGAATCTATGGCGTGAATTTGATCAGAACTTAACAGTTCATCAGATATAGGTTTACTAGATTTAAAAATATTAAATTGTTCAGAAACTAATTTCACGTATTTTTTTATATCAACTTTCCGTTGAATTGGAATTGTAAATGCCATTAAAATACCAGCAATTGTAGGGTGTACTCCAGATTTCAGAAATAATAACCAAACGATACAGCCTATTATAAAATACACATATGAAGAATATAATTTTTTGTAACTTAAAAAAGCAACTACCCCATATATCAACATGGCATAACCCAATAAATCCCATTGAATATTTGAACTATAAAAAACTGCAATTACAATTACAGCTCCAATATCATCAACTATAGCGAATGCAGTTAAAAATATTTTTAATCCTAACGGAACTCGTTTCCCTAATAAAGTTAGGATTCCTAAAGTAAAAGCAATATCAGTTGCCATAGGAATTCCCCACCCTTCAGTCCCAGCTTTTCCTGAATTTAAAAACAAAAATATAGCTACTGGAAATAACATACCTCCAATGGCTGCAAAAATTGGTAATGAAGCTTTTCTAAGTGTAGTTAGCTCACCCGCTAAAATTTCTCTTTTAACCTCTAAACCAATTACAAAAAAGAAAATAGCCATTAACCCGTCATTAATCCATAAAATTAATGACTTTGATAAGTGAAAACTATTATCAGAAAAACCAATAGTGAATTTATGGCGCCATAAATCTTCGTATAAATAACCATATGAAGAGTTTGCCCAAAGCACTGCAAATATGGAAACAGCAAAAAGAATAATACTTGATGAAGTCTCTAATTGAATGAATTTTTTTAATGGATCACTTATACGTCTCATATCGTNTTTTTTTNTGNNGTGAAATTTGAATTTTAACAAAAATAAACAAAAAAAGCCTCCACTTGGAGGCTTTTAAAAATAAGTCTATAAATTTATTATAATTGAGGACCAGAAGGAATCAATGCCCTAGCCTCTTCATTGTCACAATATTTTTCAAAATTCTTGATATACAATCCTGCTAATTTTTTAGCCTTTTCTTCCCATTCTTTAACATCATTGTAAGTTTTTCTTGGATCAAGAATATCACTTACGTTTGGCAATGTTGTTGGAGCTGTTAAGTTCAAGTAAGGAATTTTTACTGTTTCAGATTTATCAATAGATCCATCTAGTATTGCATCAATAATTGCACGTGTGTCTTTTAATGAAATTCTTTTTCCAGTCCATTCCAGCCAGTGTTTACCAAGTATGCCTTAGCATTGTGCTGTTTCATTTTAGCAACCAATGTTTTAGAATACATTGTTGGGTGTAATGTCAAAAATGCTTCTCCAAATGCAGGTGAAAAAGATGGTAAAGGTTCTGTAATCCCTCTTTCAGTACCTGCTAATTTAGATGTAAATCCACATAAGAAATGGTATTGCGCCTGATCTTCATCTAAAATTGAAACTGGAGGTAACACACCAAATGCATCCGCAGATAGATAAATAATTTTACTCGCATGGCCTGCTTTTGAAGGCAATACAATTTTATTAATATGGTATATTGGATATGAAACTCTTGAGTTTTGGGTAATTGAATGATCGTAATAATCTACTTCACCATATTCATTAACAACTACATTTTCTAACAAAGCATCTCTTTTAATCGCTCTCCAAATATCTGGCTCATTCTCTTCACTCAAATCAATTACTTTAGCATAACAACCACCTTCAAAATTAAATACGCCATTATCATCCCATCCGTGTTCATCATCACCAATTAAATAACGTTTTGGATCAGCAGAAAGCGTTGTTTTACCTGTTCCAGACAAACCAAAGAATACAGCCACATCACCATCCTCACCAACATTGGCTGAACAGTGCATTGAAGCCATCCCTTTTAATGGTAAAAAGTAATTCATCATTGCGAACATACCTTTTTTCATTTCACCTCCGTACCAAGTACCACCAATAATTTGAACTTTCTCAGTTAAATTAAAAACAACAAAATTTTCAGAATTCAATCCTTGCTCTTTCCATTTTTTATTTACCGTTTGCGATCCGTTCATAACTATAAAATCTGGCTCACCAAAATTTTCTAATTCATGAATTGAAGGTCTTATAAACATGTTTGTTACAAAATGAGCTTGCCAGGCCACTTCCATAACAAAACGCACTTTTAATCTCGTGTCTTTGTTTGTTCCGCAAAAAGCATCAACAACATATATTTTTTTTGATTTTGAAAGTTGTTTTAAAACCAGTTTTTTTAATTTCAAATAAATTTCATTGGTGGTTGGTAAATTTACTTTTCCATCCCAATTAATGGTGTCTTTTGTAACATCATCTTTTACAATATATCGGTCTTTAGGTGAACGACCCGTAAAAACTCCAGTTTTCACAGCTACTGCACCACTATCAGTCATTGCGCCTTTTTCAAATCCCTTTCTGTACGGAGAAACTTCTGCTTTGTACAATTCTTCATAGGAAGGATTATAAACTACCTCCTGGTATCCTGTAATACCCAAATCATGTAATTGTTGAATAATTTTAATATTCTTCATAATAAAGTTTTTGCTATTTTTTATTCTTATTTGTTTTTACTAGCACGCTCTTAAATTTAAATTAAATAAACAAATTGATAATTTATTGAAAAAATCATAAAATTTTAAACAATTCATTATCAATCTTTTAGGTAAATTTCAAAAGCATTTATTTTATAGCGAAATCGTTTTCGTTATAAGGCAAAAATATAGCTAATAGTTTAAGCTACCAAACATTTTTTATACTGTTTTCAAAACAAATGTTACCGAATTACTTTTTTAAAAAGGAGAATCCGATTTTTAACCATCCTACAATAAAGAACATTCCACCTAGAGGTGTTAAAAACCAAATCATTTTTGAAGAAATGCCAAAAGTAATAGCATAAATAGAGCCCGAAAAGAACAAAATTCCAGCTAAAAATAAATAACTAATTACCTTTTTAGTTTGTTGTGTAAATTGATTGTATGTATTTACAAACAACAGTACAATCACATGATACATCTGATAACGTACTGCTGTTTCAAAACTTTTTAACTGTGTTTCGCTTAATGTTTCCTGCAAAGCGTGTGCACCAAAAGCACCTAATATAATAGTGACAGCACCTAAAAAAGCAACAATACTTAACGTTTTATTCATGGTTATTTAAATTTTGAGATTCAAAGATAAAATTTAACATGCATACAACTATAAAAATTTGTATATTTAAGTAAAAAACAAATAGAAATGGAAAAACATTCAAACACTTTGGTTCCGGTTTTAACAGCCAGTTTAATCCATCAAATTCACATTGCTAAAACTTTATTGGCTAGCCGTGGTATTGAAAGCTATATTTTTGATGAAAATATTGCAACATCTATTGGTACTGCATATGTTGAAGGTTATAAACTACAAGTTGATAGTGCCGACTTAAAAAAGGCTAAAAAAATATTAGCTGAAATTGAAGAAGATAATAGCTAATTTAATATTTAGTAACCCTTTAAATTTGTAATTTCGTAAACCTAGTTTATACTAAAATTTACGAATATGAGAAATATATTGGTAATTGGCGCCGGCCGATCATCTTCTTCATTAATTACTTATTTACTCAATAAATCCGAGACTGAAAATTTACACATTACTATTGCTGATGTTTCATTAGAATTCGCTGAAAGTAAAGTGAAAAATCATAAAAACGGCTCTGCAATTGCATTGGATATTTTCAATAAAGATGAACGACAAAATGCCATAAAAAAAGCTACTATTGTTGTTTCAATGTTACCTGCAAGTATGCATTTAAGTGTGGCAAAAGATTGCTTAACCTTCGGGAAAAATATGGTAACTGCTTCTTATATTTCTAATGAAATGAATGAGCTAAATGAGGAAGTGGTAAAAAAGAACCTCGTTTTCATGAATGAAATTGGATTGGACCCAGGCGTTGACCATATGAGTGCTATGCAAGTTATTGATTCTATAAGAGCAAAAGGTGGAAAAATGCTATTGTTTGAATCTTTTTGTGGTGGCTTGGTTGCTCCAGAAAGCGACACCAATTTATGGAATTATAAATTCACATGGAACCCTAGAAATGTTGTATTGGCTGGACAAGGCGGTGCTTCGAAGTTTTTACAAGAAGGCACTTATAAATACATTCCATATCATAAATTATTTAGACGTACCGAAATTTTAAACATTGATGGCTATGGAAAGTTTGAAGCCTACGCCAATCGAGATTCGTTAAAATACAAAAGTGTTTATGGATTAGACTCCATTTTAACTTTATATAGAGGTACAATTAGAAGAGTTGGATTTTCAAGAGCCTGGAATATTTTTGTGCAATTGGGAATGACAGACGATAGCTATAACATTGAAGATTCTGAAAACATGAGTTATCGTGATTTCACCAATTCATTCTTAGCTTACAGTCCTAGCGATTCGGTTGAATTAAAGTTACGCCATTATTTAAAAATTGATCAAGATGATGTTATTTGGGACAAACTTGTTGAGTTAGATATTTTTAATTCAAAAAAAAGAGTTGAACTAAAAAAAGCAACACCTGCTCAAATTTTAGAAAAAATATTAAAAGATAGCTGGACGCTTAAAAAAGATGACAAAGATATGATTGTGATGCAACATCTTTTTGGCTACGAATTAAATGGTAAAAAAAATCAAATTGTGAGCAGTATGGTTTGCATGGGCGACAATCAGGTGTATACTGCCATGGCAAAAACAGTTGGCTTACCTGTTGCTATTGCGACTTTAAAAATATTGAATGGAGAAATAAATTCTCCAGGTGTTCAAATACCAATTAAAAAAGAAGTGTACGAACCTATTTTGAAGGAATTAGCCGAAAATGGTATCGTTTTTACAGAAAAAGAAGTGCCTTATTTGGGGTATAATCCTGAAGTAATTACAGGCTAGTTTTTACATTTTTAAATAAAAATTCTTCACTAATTTTATATACTCTGAAGTGTATTGATGACGTTTAATTTCAATCACCAATTCATTTATTTCTATTGGAGTTTCAGTAAATGAAAATTGCAACAAACTTCTTTTTATAGGTGAATTTTCAGTTCCTTTTACACGTGTAATTCTGTTTGGAAACAACTTATGCTGTTTCGCTAATTCAATGAAATTTTCTTCTTCTGAAAAAGGAATGATAAAAGCACAACTCCCTATTTCAGATAATAATTTTGAAGTCGCATCTAACAATTCATCATAAGTTAAACTTTCAGTATGACGTGCCATGGCTCTTTCTTCTGAAAGTTCTTTATATGTTGAATTGTAAAATGGCGGATTGGAAACAATCAAATCGTATTTATCTTCAATTTCATCGGCATATTCTTGTAAAGAAGCGTGGTAGCAAAACAAGCGATCTCCCCAACCGCTACTTTCAAAATTTTCAACAGTTTGTTCGTACGCATCATCATTCAATTCAATCGCATCAATAACTTCGGCATTGCTTTTTTGTGCTAGCATCAAGGCAATCAAACCTGTTCCTGCTCCAATATCCAACACACTAAAAACTTCCGAATTTATTTCAACCCAAGCACCTAACAAAACACCGTCTGTACCAACTTTCATGGCTGTTTTATCTTGCTGAATGGTAAATTCTTTGAATTGAAATGGTTTGTTAGACATGATTTTTTAATAATTTTTCGGTTAACTCCCATAAACGTTTGCCATTTTCAGGATTTGATGCCAATTCATCAACTTGCTTTCTGCTCATTAAAAATAAATAATCGGATGGCCTTCCTTCCACAGCTTTTGAAGTAGTTAAATACACCACAGGCTCTGCGGCCTTTTCTGGAGAACTAAAAAAGATCTTAAAAACCAACTTCATTAAAGGTTGCACTAATTTTGGGGCCTCTCGTGCAATGTTAGAATTTACAGGACCCGGACACAAAGCAAAAACTGAATAATTGGTTTTATCAACGTTCAATCTTCTGGTTAATTCTTGTGAAAAAGTGGTCATTAGCAACTTGTAATAACCATAACGCTCAACGGTTTTTGCCATTTTATGCTCTTGAAACTCCCCAAAAGTATCCCACTCAAAAGCAGTTGGATTTCGATGACTTTCGGAAGAAACAAAAATAATTCTTGGAATTGAAGCGTCTGCTGTATTGAAACAATTTTCTTCCAACAAACCATTTACCAACACAAATTTCGACAAATAATTCACCGTAAACATTTCGTCAAAACCAATCTTTGTTTTTCTTGCTTCGCTCACCACCACAGCAGCATTGCAAATCAACACATCAATTTTTCCTATCTTAGATTTCACTTCTGAGATCAGGGTTTTTATGGAGTTAAAATCCGATAAATCTACATGTAACATCTTGATTTTATTGCTCCCAGAAGCTTTTTTAACTTCTTCCCCTTTTTCAGGAATACCACTTCTCACCGCCATAACTACCTCAGCACCTAATGCAGCAAGTTGTTTACAAACCGCCAATCCCAATCCAGAGCTTGAACCTGTAATCAATACTTTTTTGCCTTGCAGATTGTCATTTTCTATTAACGCTCCTACCCTTTCTCGTTTTTTAAATAAATCTAAAATGCCGCTAACAGTTGCTTGTAAAGGACTATTATATTTTTTATTTGTTGAACTCATTATAATGTCAAGTTTTGTTGAAATTGTTCGTACTGCTTTGTAAACTGATGAATATACGCTTCATCAACACCAAAATCAGCGAGATTGTATTGGTGTGTACCGTATTTCCCTTTTGGATTTTCGTTGTTTGATTTTTCAAAAACAGCTTTTAACTCGGGTGAAATAGTTTCACCTCTATCAGCATAAATTTGGGTAATAGCAGCTAAAGAATCTTTTACCAATGCTTTGTATGAAATATCTGTAAACAATATATTTGGATTGTTTTTGGAACGATATTCTAAGGCTTTTTCCAACATAAATCCATTTTTACGCACCCAATGTTTTGCAACCTCTTTTTGTTCCACTTCTTTACTGAACAAAATTCGAGAATAAGAAACCATACTTAAAAATGATGGAATACATTCCTGTACATTTCGGTGTGTCCAAATAAACTGCACCTCTCCAAAATATTTTTTAGCCAGTGGTAAAAACTCCAAATGATGTGGTGTTTTTAAAACCCAACGTTTTGCTGGACGCTGCCATTGTAACAATTTTAGCAACTTCGCCATATATTCATAAGCTGATGATTGGTCTGTTTTTTCTAACCAAGCGGCATAACTCGGCACATTCATCGTCGCCTCAGTTGTTGTACTCAAAAAAGAAACGTCTAACAACAACACATCTTCTTCAGGAGCTTCAGACTCCACAGGGTGAATGGCAAAAAATCCTGGCGACATATATTTCAAAGCTTTTACGCTCATTTTTGCAATTTTAATGCGCTCTTTTCCAGTTTTAATATCGTTTTTTATCGGTGCAGGATTTAATGCTTCCCAACTTAAAATAGCTCTGTTATCGGGATCAGCAGCTAATAAACGTTGCAACTTAGTAGTTCCTGTACGTTGCAAACCAACAATTACCATACACGGATACAATTCCTGTGATAAAATTTCAGGATGTTTTTTAAAATAATCTTCTGCTCTTAAACGAACCGACAATAAATTTATGATTCTTTCACGCGTAATAAATTGTCCAATTGGATGTAATTGAGCCTCTTCATTTATGGATTTCAACATGACTTTTAAGGGCTCTTCCCAAAAATCCCCGAAGTCACTTAACCCTGTGGATTTTTGAGCAGCTTTTTTCAAACTTTCAATCTCTAAAGTCGATTTTGTTCCTAAAGGATACGTCGATTTCCAAACACTGTTAATAGCTGTAAACCAACTAGGCTGCTGTTTGTATTGATTTGAACTATAGGTGTTTTCTGCCTTCATATTAATTTAAACTTTCCCATTTTACAACCTCACAAGTCGGCTGAATTTCTGTCCTTTCTTCTTCCAATCTGTACCAACGCCAACACATGGTTCCTTCCAAATGGTCACAGGTATTTAACCAGTTTTTTAGACCCGGATTTTTATGTGCAACTATTACTTTTATACTTCCGTCTGGTTCATACTCCGCAGTTCCTTTACTGATACAAATCGTATGGTAACGGTAATCTAACGATTCCATCCAATAATTATTCAACTGAAAATTCCAACTATCACAAGCAGTTGGTTTTACGGTAATTACCAAGGCTTCGTCTTCTTTTAAATTCCAATAGCTATGGTAATAAATAATATTGGCATCGCCGCCTGCCGCGTTTGAAACTTTTGGGTCGAATTGCGGCAATTGATTGACGTGTTTTTTAAAACCATTTGCCCAACGTGTAAACAATATTGGTGCACCTGCTACAAACATCGCAGCCATTTTTAAGCCTTCATCAATCATTTTTGGTGTAATGGCATCAGGTGCTATTCTTCCATCTAAATTTTCGATGGTAATTTCCGCAGGAACTTCTTCAAAACGATTCAAAAAAGTTTGTCGAACCATTGCTAAACCCGTTTCATCCTCAATTTTCAACCAGTTTTTCCCACTTTTCTCTTTGCTTAAAACAATTTCAAAACTTCCATCAGCTTCCAATATCAAATCTTTGCCTTCCAAAGCACCGCAAGGCGACAAGCCTCCTGTGGTTCCATAATTCCCATTCTGCGTAAAGAATCCAATATAATGAGCTGTATTTCTTTTTCCTGTGATTTTGTATTCAAATTTGCCACTAATTTGTGCGTTGAAATAATAATTATCTGGATTGTCAGCTCCCATTTTAACCGTTTCGTGTACCATTCTTTTAAAAACCGGAAAAGAAGGATCGGCATATTCAACAAAAGCTTCTAGTGAAACCCTCGTTAAACGAGTTAAATAACGAATTCCTTCCGCCTGATTAAATGCATCTTGCGGAGTACCTGCAGCTTTTAAATTGGTTCCTGCTAATTTTAACTGGTCGCAATATTCCTCCCAAGATTTTCCAGAAACAATGCGCTGATTATAAATATCATCTTCGGTTTTTCCTAAAATGGCTAATTTTATTTTTCTGAAAAATTTTGAAATGTTTAAAAAAGCAAAGAGTAATTTCCGCATAAACTTAAAAAATAATGTATTTTTAATCTTTTAAAAGTAGGGTAAAAATAGTAAAATATGGCTGATAAAGCATTCAAAAATAAATATGGCTCTTGGGCAATTGTTGTCGGTTCTGCCGAAGGACTTGGGGAGGCTTATACTAATGCTTTGGCTAAAAGAAAAATGAATTTGATTTTGGTAGACAATCAGTTAGAAAAACTCACCGCTATTTCAGAAAAAATTACAACTGATTTTGGTATTGAAACTGTTCAGCTTCACTTAGATTTAAAAGATGGCAATGCCGTTGAGTTGATGTTGAAAGAAATAAAAAAAACAGATTGCCGATTGCTTATTTACAATGCTGCTTACAGTTTAATAAAGCCTTTTGTAAACCATTCTGAAGCAGAATTAGACAATTATATTGATATCAATACCCGAACCCAATTAAAATTGGTACATCAATTTTCAAAATTATTAATTGATAAAAAACAATCTGGAGGCATTGTATTGATGTCGTCTTTGGCAGGGTTAATTGGGATGCAGTTAGTTTCGAGTTACGCTGCTACCAAAGCCTTTGCTTGGAATTTAGCTGAAGCTTTGCATTACGAATTAAAACCTTTGCAAATTGACGTGCTAGCTTGCATTGCGGGTGCAACAGCAACTCCTGCCTATTTAAAAACCAATCCTACGTACGGATTTATGAAGCCATTGGTGATGAAACCTATTGATGTTGCTGAAAGTGCTTTGCTAAAATTGGGCAAAAAAGCCTTGTTTATTCCTGGGTTCTCAAATAGAATGAATTACGTTATTTTAACACGTTTACTACCTCGAAAAATAGCCGCTTCAGTTGCCAATAAAACAATGCTTACCATGTTTCAGCAGCAAAGTAAAGGTTAACTTTTGATATGATATTCAGCGGTTAAATATGTTTCAATAGTACCATAATCTAAAAAAGATTTGGTATCTGTATATACCGAAATCATATTTGGAATCATTTTTAAAGCTCCTCCAAAAAACTTGGTTGGATTCAGTAATTCGGATTTAGTTTTACAATGTTCTTCAACAATACCATCCCAATTTTCTTTATTGTTTACTCCTTTATTCTCAACTACATTTCTATTGTAATGCGTTAAGGGATGAATTTTTAATGAAAGTGGTGTATGACTATTATGCCAACGATCGATAAATGTATTATAAGCAATCGCCTTTTTTTGGTTGAATAAGGTTAATAAACAAACTCCTGGTGTTACTTTGCCATCAGGCCAATTTTTATCATAAGCTACCGGCAATGCTTCTGTAACTTCGCAACAACTAACAAAACCAATTTCCTTTTCAAGTTCATCAAATTGGTTGTTTTCATTTGATTTTATTGAAATTGAAGCTATTTTATCTTTTTTAAATGGAATGATTGAAATTGTTGGTGGCGCCACTTCGGTCAATACAACTTTTGCTAAAACCAGTGCGTTTTTCTCAACTAAATTATGGACTAACGAAAGTATTCTATTTTTAAAATCACTATAACTTTCAGCTTTTTCACTTCTTATTAAGTATATTGTTTTTTTCATTTTCAAAATCAATTATAATCACTAATTTAGTTGCTTTTATGCACAGCAAGATAACAATAAATTGAAGAAAAAGCACATGGAAAATACCCAACCTCATATCTTTTTAACAGGAGGATCAGGTTTTATAGGCAGTAGAATTGTTGAAGAATTATTAGCCGATGACTCACCTTTAAAACCTTCAAAAATTACCATTTTTGACATTCAACCTTATCAAGGCATTAAAAATGAATTGATTGAGTTTGTTCAAGGTAATATTTTCGATTATACCGCTGTTAAAACGGCAAGTAAAAATGCAGATATTGCCATTCACAGCGCTGCTATTATAGATTGGGGTACAAAATCGGAACAAGAAGTTTTAAATATCAATGTTGAAGGCACTAAAAACATGATTAAAGCTTGTAAAACAAACAATATCAATTATTTAGTTTATACCAGTTCTTTAGATGCCGTTTTTACAGGAAGCCCTTTGATTGATATTGATGAAACCCAACCATATCCTGAAACACATCACACCGTTTATTGTGAGTCGAAAAAATTGGGGGAATTAGCTATTTTAGAAGCACATTCAGCAGATTTAAAAACTTGTATTTTAAGACCATCGGATGTGTATGGAGAAGCTGACCCCTACCACATAGACTCCTTGATTGATATGGCTAAAAACGGATTTTATGTTCGTTTAGGAAATGGAAAATCTAAATGCCAACACGTTTATGTTGGCAATATGGCACACGCACATGTATTGGCCGCCAATGCATTGTGGACAAATAATAATAAAGTTGAGAAAGAAATCTATTTTATTACGGATGGCCAAGGTTCTAATTTCTTTAAATTTTTTGATCAGGTTGTTGAAGGAGCAGGTTACAAGATTTTTCCAAAAAATGCGTGGATCCCAAGAAAATTGGCCTATTCTATTGGAAGTCTTTCTGAAGCCACAGCAATTTTAATGCGACCAATTAAAAAATACAATCCTAAATTTAGTCGGTTTGCAGTGACTTATACCTGTACCGATTTTACGTTTTCATCAAAAAAAGCTTCCGAAGATTTTAACTTCCAACCAAAATATTCCACAGAAGAAGCACTTCAAAAGACAATTAAATTTTATTCAAAAAACAAATAAATGGCTCACGGACGCTTTGACAACCCAGTTATTGCCAGTATGACTGGTATTTTAGATATTTTCAGAAAGCAAAAACTTTCAGAACGACTTACAGACAACGATCGAATTGATGGTAAAACTTGTTTGGTTACTGGTGCAAATACGGGTTTAGGTTTTGCAATTGCAGTAGATTTAGCAAAAAGAGGAGGCACTGTAATTATGGCTTGCAGAAGTCAGATTCCAGAAGCTGGAGAAAAAGTAAAAAAACTTTCTGGATCAGATAAAGTGGTGATGAAATACCTCGATTTAAGTAAAATTGATACCATTCACAATTTTGTTGAAGATTTAAAAAATGAAAATATTAAGCTAGATTATACCATTTTAAATGCTGGAGTCGCTTTACCAAAAGCAAAAAAAACAGCTTCAGGATTGGATGAAATATTTTTAGTGAATTATTTATCTAATTTTATTTTGCTCAACCTATTGTTAGAAAAAGGTGTGGTACCAAATGCTACTTGCAATGGCAACAAAAAAGCAACAAACAAACCTTCAAGAGTTATTTTTATATCGTCTGATTCCCATCAAACGTCTTCATTTATAGACCACGATGAATTTGGACGTTTTTTTGAATATGGACTAAAAAAAGGAATGAATAATTACAGTTATTATAAACTGGTTTTAAACACGTTGGCTGTTGAAATTTCAAACAGAATTAATAAGGACAAAGCAATTCCAGATGTTGCATTTAACGTTATTTGTCCTGGCCCAGTAAATACAGATATCGTAAGAGACGCTCCTTGGCTTATCAGAATGATGTTAAAAGGTATTTTCTCAATCTTTTTTCAATCTCCTACTAAGGCTACAAAAGCAGTTTCATACATTACCATTTCCGAAGATTTTGAAGGGAAAACAGCTACTTATATGCATATGTTCAACCCTAAAGAAATGGATTACAAAGTATATATTCCTGAAGAAGGAACAAAATTATGGGAGCATTCTGTTGAAGTTTGGAAACGTGTTGATAAAGATGCCCAAATTTGTATTTAACACAAAAAGGCTTTTATCCATTTTTTCTATTCAATATTGATTTGATTTTGAATTTTTAACCTAAATTAGTATTTTAAAAAAAATCACTTGAATAAAGTTACTATATATATATTACTTTTTTTTACCGCGTTGATAGTCCCTCAAAAAAAGGCTATAGCCCAAAAAATTGATACTATTTATCATATCAATGGCAATATTTTAACTGGAGATTTTAAAAGTTTAAGTTATGGTGTTGTTAGCTGGAAAATGGATGGAATGGGAACCATAAGTTTAGAAGAAGTTAAAATAAACACTATTATTTCAAAACAGGAATTTGAAATAAAGATGAAAAACGACCTTATTTATTTTGGCTCATTTGCCGCCTCTAAAACAAAAAGAACAGTATTTATTGTTATGGCAAGCAAAAAAGAGCTGGTAAATATTGAAGATATTGTTGAGGTATATCCTATAAAAGGAAACTTCTGGAAGCGGGTTAGTGGTGATTTTAGCCTTGGTTTTAATTATTCAAAAGGTAGTGATATTGCTACTCTTGTATTTTCAGGAAATTTAGATTATCGAAAAAAAGTATCCTATTTTAATCTTTCTTGGGATGATAATAACACCTATCAAGGAGATACCTTAAATGCCAGTAAAACAGATGTTGGTATTGCCTGGCAGCGATTGTTAAAAAAGGGCTGGTCGGCTGAAATAGGTATTAGTGGAAATCAAAATACTGAATTGGGTACAAAAATACGTTGGGAATTAGATTTGAAGGGAATTAAAGACATTTCATACAACAGTTGGAACAGGCTTTATGTTGGTAGTGGTCTAAGTGTTACTAGTGAAACTAATTATAAAGACCCAGTGGCTAAAAATGACCTCGCGGGAATATTTCAAGCTGTTTGGAAAGTGTATAAATATTCTAATCCTAAAATATGGGTAGATGCTAATATTGGTTATGTTCCCTATCTTACAGATGGAGGAAGATATAGAACTTCCTTTAACTTAAATCCTAAAGTGAGTGTTTTTAGTGATGATTTTAAAGTTGGATTTACATTTTATTACAATTACGATAGCAAGCCACCATCAGAAGCTTATTCAACCAATGACTATGGAATAAATTTACAATTGAGTTATTCTTTCCATTAATATTATTAATGAATTCAAAATTAAAGTATTATATTTAACATTCAAGCTTAAAAAATTATGAAAACCACATTGACAACATCGTTATTTTCAGTTGTTTTATTATTTTTCATCTCAACTTCTTTATTGGCACAGAATAAGAAAAGTGTTTCAGAAGAGAGAGCTGAAGTTGACAAAATGACGAATAAAGCACTTAAGGAACTTTATAAACTAAATCCGGCTGCCAAAAGCGAGATTGCCAATTCTAAAGGTTATGCTGTTTTTGGCAACTTTGGTATGAATTTATTGTTGGTATCTACTGCTAACGGAGCAGGAAAAGCTATAAGTGGGGGAAAATCAACATACATGAAAATGTTTTCAGGAGGTGTAGGTCTTGGTTTAGGAATTAAGAAATTTTATGGAATTTTTATATTTAAAACTTCTAAGGCATTTACCAATTTTGTGAATGATGGTTGGCAAGCTGGCGCACAGGCTGATGCCGCTGCAAAAGACAACAACCAAGGTGGAGCAGTGGCTGGTGCTATAAGTATTTCTCCAGATATTATGTTTTATCAGATCACAAAAAAAGGTCTAGCTGCCCAAGCTACAATTCAAGGCACAAAATACTGGAAAGACGAAGATTTAAATTAATAATTTTTATAATAAACAAGTTTTAAGGGATTTTTTAAATTTTGTATTCAGCATAAATTTTATATATTCTTGACATAGTTTACTTCTAAATATAATTGCAATAATAAACCCAAATACTTGTAAAATTTACATGTATTTGGGTTTGGTTTAAGTAGTATTTTAGTGACCCCGAATTAGCCCCCTTTTATTTGATTTACTTTGATTTTAGATAAACTTTAGCGCAAATAAAAACCCCATAAACATAGCGTTTATGGGGTTTTGTCTATTTTTGATTGATTGTTTGCAGAGAGGAAGGGATTCGAACCCTCGATACGTTGCCGTATACACACTTTCCAGGCGTGCGCCTTCGACCACTCGGCCACCTCTCTTTATATTTAATTATTTAAATATAAATCTATTAATCCTGCTGGAGACTCAACTATAATCTTCTTATTTTCACGATCCACTTTTTTAATAAAATCGTCAATCATTGGTATAAAAACTTCAGTACCGTTTGAATCAATTTCAAATAATGGTTGCGCTGAAGAATCATTTACGCCTGTTATAACACCAACATACCCATGATTTACATCTTCAATATCAAAACCAATTATTTCGTGAAAGTAAAATTTGTTTCCTGTTAATTTTGGAAGAAATTCAAGAGGCAAGTATAATCCTGCTCCCATAATTGCATCAGCATCTGCTTCAGTTAAAATATCTTCAAACTGTATACGCAACTGATTTCCTTTTTGAAGTAAACTTTCTTCAATAAAAAAAGGAACCAGATCATTGCCCAAAGCAACAAATACTGATTCCAAATTTTCGTAAAGTTCCGGTTCGTCTGTGTCTAACTTAGCAACAACTTCCCCCTTAAAACTATGTTTTCTTACGATTTTGCCTAAATAAAAACAATCTTCTTTATGCATTATCGCAGTACTAATTTACTCTGTTTTTCCTTCTTCTTGTGCCGCAGCTTGTTCTGCGTCAATAGATGGAGCAGCTTCTTCTTCAACAACTTCTGTTGCAGCTTGTGCAGCAGCTTTTGCATCAGCAGTAGCCTTAATAGCAGCATTTTCAGCTTCATTTGCAGCAGCTAAACGCTCTTCATTTATTTTTACTTCGTTAGCTAAAATTGCAGCTTTTGCATCAGCTTTAGATTTTTCTAAATCATCAACTTTTGCAGTAATTTTTCCAGACTTTTCATCTAACCAAGCTTGGAATTTTTCTTCTGCTTGCTCTTCAGTTAAAGCACCTTTTCTAACACCACCTACTAAATGATTTTTTAGCAAAACACCTTTATAAGATAAAATTGCTTTTGCAGTATCTGTTGGTTGTGCACCATTTTGCAACCATTTTACAGCTCCATCAATATCTAAATCAATAATTGCTGGGTTGCTGTTAGGATTGTAAGTTCCTAATTTTTCTAAGTACTTTCCGTCTCTTGTAGAACGTGCATCTGCAGCAACTACCCAATAGAATGGTTTTCCTTTTTTACCGTGTCTTTGTAATCTAATTTTTACTGGCATTCTTTTTTAATTTTAAAGGTTCTCGACCTTGGTTATAAATTTGAGGTTGCAAATATAATGAGATATTTTCAAATAACAATCTCTATTTTAGGTTATTTTAGAATTCCTTATGAAAGTGTAAATGTTTGAAAGTCAAAAATATATGTTAGATATACAATATTAAATAGTTGAAGTTTTTTCCTTCCTACAACTAAAAACAAATAACAAATTATTAAACAAGCCCGGTAAATCCTAAAAATGCTAATGATAGTAAACCTGCAACCAATAAATTAATTGGCACTCCTTTCATTCCTTTTGGAATATTTGCCAGTTCTAAATGCTCACGGATACTTGCAAAAACAATCAATGCCAATGCAAAACCTATTGAATTTGAAACTGCAAAAAATACAGCTTTTAACAAACTTCCTCCTTCTAACCCTAAAGCTAAAATAGCAACCCCTAATACGGCACAGTTTGTTGTAATCAATGGTAAGAAAACCCCTAATGCTTGGTATAACGGCGGACTCACTTTTTTCAGAATGATTTCAACCATTTGTACCAAAGCTGCAATAACCAAAATAAAAGTAATGGTTCTTAAATAATCTAAACCAGCAGGAATTAATATATATTCGTGTAATAAGTAGGTTGCCATAGTTGCAATTGTCATTACAAACAATACAGCTCCCGACATACCAACTGAAGTTGATACTTTACTTGAAACGCCTAAAAAAGGGCAAATTCCTAAAAACTGAGCAAGTACAATGTTATTGACAAAAACCGCAGCAATAAGTATAATTATATAATCCATTTTTAAGTATTTTTAATTGAAATTTTATTGAATAATACCGTTAAATAAGCCAGTGCAATAAATGCTCCTGGAGGCAAAATAAATAGGATAAATGTGTTTGCATCTTCAGCGACAAACTTCATTTCGAAAATACTACCGCTTCCTAATATTTCACGAACAGCACCCAAAGCAGTTAAGGCAATAACAAATCCTAATCCCATTCCTAAAGCGTCTATTACAGCAGATCCAATATTATTTTTTGAAGCAAAAGCTTCTGCTCTTCCTAAAATTAGACAGTTCACAACAATTAAAGGAATAAAGATTCCTAATTGCTCATATAAGAATGGAATAAACGCTTCTAAAACCATTTCAACAATAGTTACAAAAGAAGCTATTATAATGATAAACGCTGGAATACGAACTTTACTAGGTATTTGAGTTTTTACCAACGACACTACTATATTACTCATCAACAACACAAACATTGTTGCTACTCCCATCCCTAATCCGTTAAATGCCGATGATGTTACGCCTAAAGTTGGACACATACCTAACAACATTACAAATACAGGGTTTTCCTTTATTATTCCTTTTAAGAAATTTTGGGTTTGATTTACTTTTTCAGCCATAATTCTTAATTTTTAAGTTCTATAATGGAACTATTATTTTTCACAAACTCATCATAAGCCATTTGCACAGCCTCACCAAAAGCTCTTGTTGTAATTGTTGCACCTGTTAAAGCATCAACTTCACCGCCATCTTTAGTTACTTTTAAGTTAAATGCTGATGGATTTTTCTCTCTAAATTGAGCTAAAAACTTTTCATCTTTCATTTTTGTTCCCAAACCTGGTGTTTCTTTTTGCTCTAATACTTGAATGTTTTGAATAATTCCATCTGGTTTAAAACCAACCATAATTTTGATCAAACCACTAAATCCTTTTTCCGTAGAACCAATTACAGCAGCACCTACAAACGCTCCTTCTTTAAAAGCCGGATAAACCTCAACCGAATCTTTAGCAAAATCAGATTTTATCAATAAAACTTGTTCAACTGGGTTATTATCAAATTCTGGTAACACCATTTTTAAGGCAATTACTTTTCGTTCTATTTTTCCTTTTTCAATAGGTCCAACGGTCAATTCATTTACAAATCCCAATGAAAAACCCGCAACTATGGTAATCACAAATAATGATACTACCATATTTATAAATGTATCTTTCTTCTTACTCATGATTAAACAATTTTAGCTTTAATTTTTGAACCAAACCTTCTTGGTTTAAAATAAGTATTGATCAATGGCACAAATGCATTCATAATTAAAATTGCAAATGAAACTCCTTCTGGATAAGCGCCAAACAAACGAATTACTACCGTAATTACTGCAATACCAATAGCAAAAATGATCATCCCTTTCCTAGTCATTGGGCTGGTAACCATATCAGTTGCCATAAAAAAGGCTCCTAATATTGCACCACCCGATAAAATATGGATTAACGGACTTGCGTAACCTTCTGGATTTATCACCCAAAAAATACCCGTCATAACTGCCATAGTAACCAATACTGTAACTGGAATATGCCAAGAAATTACTTTACGAACCAGCAAATAAATACCGCCTAACAACAAAGCTAAAGCGGACATTTCACCTATTGAACCACCTGTGATTCCTATAAACAAATCCATATTTGAAGGTATTTGAGCACTTATATTGGTCATAGTATCACCAAACATCAAACCCTCTTTTATAATTCCTAAAGTAGTTGCGCCCGTAATACCATCAGGTAATGGCCAAGAGGTCATTTGTACCGGAAATGATATTAATAAAAATACGCGTCCAACCAAGGCTGGATTGAAAATATTAAATCCTAATCCACCAAATGACATTTTAGCAACTCCAATGGCTACTAAACTTCCTACAACAATCATCCAAATTGGCAATCCTGAAGGCAAGTTAAAAGCTAATAAAATTCCTGTAATTAATGCTGAACCGTCACCAATAGTAACTTCAGATTTTAATAAATATTTTTGAATTAAATATTCAAACAATAAACATGAAATAACTGCCACAGCAGTTAATAATAATGCGCTAAATCCAAACACATATAGTGAAACTAAAAATGCTGGAATTAAAGCGATAACCACATCATACATCACTTTTTTAGATGTTTTGCTTGAATGTACGTGCGGTGAGGCCGATATAATAATAGGTTGACTCATTTTAATTTTTAGCGGTTTCTAATTTTTTAACAATATTTTTTCCGAAGCGGATATAATCTAATAAAGGACGGTGAGATGGACATACATAACTGCATGAACCACATTCAATGCAAGTCATAATATCTTCAGCAGCAGCTTTTTCGTAAAACCCTTTTTCTGTTAAATTCATCAATAAATGAGGTTCTAATCCCATTGGGCATACAAAAACACATTCGCCACAACGAATACAATTTTCAGCTTTTCCCCTACTCGCTTCATCTTCAGAAATTACCAAGATACCCGAAGTTCCTTTAGTAACAGGCACATCGGTATTTTTAATAGCTTTCCCCATCATTGGACCTCCATTTACTAATTTTCTAGTTCCTTCTGGCAAACCACCAACTTCAGCAACCAAATCTTTTATAGGAGTTCCTATTTTTACCCAAAAATTTGATGGGTTTTCCAACTTTTTACCAGTTACTGTAACTACACGCTCAATCAATGGTTTATTGAACTGAATGGCTTCATAAATAGCAAAAATTGTACCCACATTGTATACAATTACACCAACATCTAAAGGCAATCCGTTTTTAGGAACTTCTCTTCCTAAAATAGCTCTTACCAATTGTTTTTCACCACCTTGAGGATATTTTACTTGCAATGCAGCAACTTGAATGCCGTCTTCTTTTTTAATAATACTTTTAAAAAGACCAATCGCATCTTTTTTATTGTTTTCAATTCCAATAACGGCTTTTTTCAACTGTAAAGCCTTCATTAAAATTTTAATTCCAACTACAATCTCTTCCGATTTTTCGAGCATTAAACGATGATCGGCTGTTAAATATGGCTCACACTCTACACCATTTATAATAAGATAATCTAGATTTGTGCCTTCTTTTACGTTTAATTTTACCTGTGAAGGAAATGTTGCACCTCCCAAACCTACAATACCACAATCGGTGATTTTTTGTAAAATAGCTTTCGGCTCTAATTCAATATCCGTTTTTAAAGGCATTTCAATTTCTTCAAAATTTGAAGGATCTTTTGCATCGGTTCTAATTACAATACATTGTTTTTTATAACCACTGCTATCAATAATTTTATCTAATTTTGTTACTGTACCCGCAACAGGCGAATGAATATTTGAAGAAACAAATCCACCAGTTTTTGCAATTACCTGACCTATCGATACTTTTTGTTTTGTTTCAACAACAATTTCTGCAGGAATCCCAATGTGTTGTTCAATAGGCACATTTACCAAGCTAGGAACTGCCATTCTTTTAATTGCTTTTGCAGACGTTATTTTATTTTCTGAAGGATGAATTCCTCCTTTTGGAAATGTTTTAAGCATCGATTTTACATTTTTTGGATTCAGCAGTTATTGCTTCTTTTTCAACTTCCTTCGTTTCTTTGACTTTTTTGACTTTTTTTGGTGGAAAATTGGTTTCAATAATGGAATGCGTTGGGCAAACCTCAACACATTTTCTACAAAGTGTACATAAAGCAGGGTCTATATAAGCCAAATTATTTTCCATAATAACAGCATCTTTCGGACAAATATCTTCACATTTTGAACAACCAATACAAGCAACTGAACAAGCTTTTTTAGCAATACCGCCTTTATCTTCATTTAAACAACCAACAAATATTTTTAAATCTTTTTTGTTTTTTGGTCGCATTTCAATAATATCACGCGGACAAGCTTTTACACAAGCACCGCAAGATGTACATTTATCGGTAATAATCACTGGCAAACCTGTAGCTTCATCCATATACATGGCATCAAAATCGCACACATTCACACAATCACCATCACCCAAACAACCATACTGACAATCAGTTTCTCCACTATAAATCATTGCTGAAATAGCACAATTTCTTGGACCTTGGTATTCGGTAGTTTTTGGACGAACATCACAACCTCCTTGGCAACGTAAAACCGCCACTGTTGGATCTTTTTCAGCAACTACTTTCCCCAATTTCACAGCTACTAATTTCATCACATCATTTCCCCCAACAGGACAAAACAAGTCTGAAATATCTTCTGTATTTACCAGTTTTTCAGCAAAAGATTTACAACCTGGAGAACCACAACCAGCGCAATTGGCGCCTGGCAAAATTTCGTCAACTTCAGCTATTAATGGGTTTTCATAAACATAGAATTTTTTAGAAACGATATACAACACAACTGCTGCAACCGTACCCAAAGAAACTAATAAGAAAACACTATATAAAACGGAATCTGTCATTTTTAATTAAATTTAAATATTGAAACTTGAAATGCCTTCTGAAAAGTATCTTTCATCAAATAAAGCACTAAATAATAAGGGATTAGAACAGCTATTGACAATAAACCTGCAATCCATTCTTTTAAAAATAAAGACGTAAAAATTAAAACTATAAATAATAAAATAAAAGGAAAAACATAAGCCCAAAACACTGCTTTTAAGCCTAACTCTCTTTTCAAAACCACATCAACGGTTTCATTTAATTTATAAGATTGGTAAATTTGGTTGGAATTAAATATTTCAATTTCCTTATCGTTTGAATCTGAAACACCACATGCAGACTGTGCTTTACAACCTTCACAATTAATGTTTCCTTTTAGTGAAACAGTGACAACATTTTCAGAAATTTTTGAAATTATTCCTTGATGTATGATATTATCTTTTATCGTTTTGTAACTGTTTAAATTCAATTGTGTCATAATTCAATCTTCCTTCATTATCTCTATGTGCAAAATTAAGGCATCTTAATAGTACAAAATATGACTAATGTTAGGGTTCAAAAATAAAATACTTTTTATAACATTACTTAACACAATTGAATATTTTGCTNAAATCCTAAATTGGTTAACCAGCTTACTGAATATTAGATACATAACTCCTCACAAAAATTGTTAATAAAAAACATAATTAATTCAACCCTTAAAATATTAAAATTCATAATTTTAAAAATTCGATTTTCTTATCAAAAAAATACACCATAAATGTTTTTAATATTTGACACTGAAACCACAGGTTTACCAAAAAAGTGGAATGCTCCAATTTCCGATACCGACAATTGGCCGCGTTGTGTTCAAATCGCATGGCAATTGCACGATGATTTTGGCGCACTAATTGAACACCAAGATTATTTAATTAAACCCGAAGATTTTAACATCCCTTTTGATGCTGAAAAAATCCATGGAATTTCTACGCAATTAGCCGAAGAAAAAGGAGAAAGTTTAGAAAAAGTATTACATCTTTTTAACGAGGCACTTACAAAATGTAAATTTGTTGTTGGTCAAAATGTGAAGTTTGACTTGAATATTATGGGTTGTGAATTTGTTAGAAAAGATATTCAAACCAACTTAAATCAATTGCCTGTTTTAGATACTTGTACAGAAACTACAGCAACATTGTGCCAAATTCCAGGTGGTAGAGGCGGTAAATTTAAACTACCAACTTTAACTGAATTACACGAAAATTTATTTCACAAACCATTTTCAGAAGCACATAACGCAACAGCCGATGTTGAAGCAACTACGCGTTGCTTTTTCGAATTGATTAGACAGCGTATTTTTACCAAAGAAGAATTAAATGCTTCATCTGATTATTTTCAAAATTTCGACTCAAAAAACCCTTCAACAATAAATGTTATTGGTTTAAAACATATAAACTTAAAAAAGGAAAGCAAAAAATTAAGTTTAAAAACTGCTGATAACAATGAGGAGGATATTGTCCATTCTAAAGAAGTCATCAGCGACTTCAAAAGTGCTCAATTTGCACATTTACATTGCCATTCTCAATTTTCAATTTTACAATCTACCTCAAGTGTCAGCAACTTAATAAATTCGGCAATTAAAAACAACATGCCAGCTGTTGCTTTAACAGATAGTGGCAATATGATGGGGGCCTTTTACTTTATTCGTGAAGCCCTTAATTACAATGAAAATGTTGATAAACATAACGATAACTTAAAGGATGGTGAAAAACCAAAAAGCATTATAAAACCCATTTTAGGTTGCGAATTTAATGTTTGCGAAGACCATACTGATAAAAACAACAAAGACAACGGTTACCAGATTGTAATTTTAGCTAAAAACAAAAACGGCTATCACAACTTGGCTAAAATGTCGTCTATTTCGCATACTGATGGTTTTTATTACGTTCCTAGAATCGATAAAAAAGTTATTGAAGCACATAAAGAAGATTTAATAATCCTATCTGGAAGTTTATATGGAGAGATTCCAAGTAAAATTTTAAATGTTGGAGAAAATCAGGCAGAAGAAGCATTAGTTTGGTGGAAAGAACAATTTGGAGACGACTTCTATTTAGAGTTGATGCGCCACAGCCAAGAAAATGAAAACCATGTAAATTCTGTTTTAATTGAATTTTCAAAAAAACATACTATAAAATTAGTAGCAACCAACAATACATTTTATACAACCAAAGATGAAGCTGAAGCACATGACATATTATTATGTGTAAAAGATGGCGAAAAAGTAGCTACCCCAAAAGGTAGAGGAAGGGGTTACAGATTTGGCTTACCAAATAACGAATACTATTTTAAATCTCAGGAACAAATGAAAAGTTTGTTTGAAGATGTTCCTGAAGCAATTACAAATATTCAGGAAATTGTAGATAAAATTGAAATTTACACTTTAGTTAGAGATGTTTTATTACCCAAATTCGATATTCCTAAGGAATTTGTAAACCCTGAAGATGCTTTAGATGGAGGTGTTAGAGGTGAAAATGCCTATTTAAAACACCTTACTTTTGAAGGTGCCAAAAAACGTTATGGCGAAAATTTTAGCGACGAAATCAAAGAACGTCTAGATTTTGAGCTTTCAGTAATTGAAAAAACTGGTTATCCGGGTTATTTTTTAATTGTTTGGGATTTTATTTTAGAAGCTCGAAAAATGGATGTTGCTGTTGGTCCCGGTCGTGGTTCTGCAGCTGGTTCTGCAGTTGCCTATTGCTTGTGGATTACAAATATTGACCCAATTAAATACGATTTACTTTTTGAGCGTTTCTTAAATCCAGATCGTGTATCGTTACCAGATATTGATATTGATTTTGACGATGAAGGTCGACAAAAAGTGATTGACTTTGTAATTAATAAATATGGTGCAAGTCAGGTTGCGCAAATTATTACTTACGGCACAATGGCTGCAAAATCTTCAATTAGAGATACTGCCCGTGTGCTGGATTTACCTTTGATGGACGCGGATAGAATTGCAAAATTAATTCCAGGTATTAAGCTGCAAAATATTTTTGGAGATGATCCAAAAAGTAAGGAAAAAGTTAAAGCTTTAAGGGCAGAAGAATTTGAAAATATTTTAGAACTTAGAAGAATTGCCGAAGGAGATGATTTAGATGCTCAAACCATAAAACAGGCTTGTGCTCTAGAAGGTTCGGTAAGAAATACAGGAACACACGCATGTGGTGTTATCATTACTCCGGAAAAAATCACCAATCTAATTCCAATTGCAACGGCAAAGGATTCAGATATGTACGTTACGCAATTTGACAACAATGTTGTTGAAAGTGCTGGTTTACTAAAAATGGACTTTTTAGGATTAAAAACACTGACATTAATTAAAGATACCGTTAAAATTGTAAAAGCAAAACATGGGTTAGATTTAATACCTGATGATTTCCCTTTAGACGATCCTAAAACCTACGAACTTTTTCAGAAAGGTGAAACCATTGGCGTTTTCCAATACGAATCTCCTGGTATGCAGAAGCATATGAAATCGTTAAAACCAACTGAGTTTGCCGATTTAATTGCCATGAACGCATTGTATAGACCAGGACCAATGGAATATATTCCGTTGTTTATTATGCGTAAACATGGTGAAGAAGCTATTGAATACGATTTACCAGAAATGGAAGAGTATTTAAAAGAAACCTACGGAGTAACTGTTTATCAGGAGCAGGTAATGTTACTTTCTCAAAAATTGGCAGGATTTAGTAAAGGTGATGCAGATATGCTTCGTAAAGCTATGGGTAAAAAGATTTTTGCTTTGCTTCAAAAATTAAAACCAAAATTTATTGAAGGCGGGAAAGCCAATAACCACCCTGAAGAAGTTTTAGAAAAAATATGGAAAGATTGGGAAGCATTTGCTGCTTATGCCTTCAACAAATCGCACTCTACCTGTTACGCATATATTGCTTACCAAACCGCTTATTTAAAAGCTCATTATCCTTCCGAATTTATGGCAGCGGTTTTGTCTAATAATATGAATGACATTAAGCAAGTTACTTTTTTTATGGAAGAATGTAAACGTGCTGGGATTTTAGTTTTAGGTCCCGACGTGAACGAATCGTATTATAAATTTGCTGTAAATAAAGAGGGTGCAGTTCGTTTTGGAATGGGTGCTATTAAAGGTGTTGGAGCTGCTGCAGTTGATGCAATTGTTGAGGAACGTAAAAAAAACGGTGCCTTTTCTTCAATTTTTGATGTCACAAAACGTGTGGATTTAAGAGCGGCCAATAAAAGAGCTTTTGATGGATTGGCGATGGCTGGCGGATTGGACTCTTTTAAAAATGTGCATCGTGCGCAATATTATCAATTAGATGAAAAAGGGGTTACTTTTATAGAAAGAGCCATTAAATACGGAAACAAATATCAAGAAAACAAGAATTCAGCTCAAGTTTCTTTATTTGGAGATGCTTCTGAAATTCAGTTTCCTGAACCGGAAATTCCTGAAGCAAAAAAATGGGGTATGATGGAAGAACTTTCCAAAGAAAAAGAACTCGTTGGTATTTATATTTCTGGACATCCTTTAGATGATTTTAAAACTGAGATTAACTATTTTTGTAATACACCNTTAACCGTTTTTCAAAATGAAAATGAATTAATGGGTAAAGATTTGGCTGTTGGTGGTATTATAACAAATATTGAACACCGGGTTTCAAAAAATGGAAAAGGATGGGCCTCTTTTAGTTTAGAGGATTATAGCGGATCTCATGAATTCAGACTTTTTAGTGAAGAATATTTAAAATTCAGACATTTTTTAGTCCCAAATGCTTTTATTTACGCTAAAATTTTCTGTAGAAAAGGCTGGAAAGATGATGTGAGATTTACATTTGGAAGCGTTCAATTATTACAAGATATTTTAGGGGAATTTTCCAAAAAAATTACGCTAAATCTTTCCATAAAAGACATTACTGAAGCCAATATTGCAAGATTAAATTCAATTTTATCTAATTTCAAAGGAACTAAAAATTTGAACTTTACCGTTTTTGACACCGAAGAAAACCTAAAATTAAATCTTCCTAGCCGAAGCTATAAAGTTGATATTTCTAATGAATTGATTGATGTATTAAATAAAGAACAAATTCATTTTAAACTGAATTAAACAATTTGCTTTTAATGAAAAAGACTCTAAGTGTATTTTTATTTTTAAGCTTCTTTATTGGTTTTGGTCAAACAAAACCTTCCTATTTTCAAGCCGATTATTTTTATGGAAACATACTCAATACAAATCCAGATGCAACTGTATTTTTACAAGGACACCCAACAGGTATTTTTGCAAGCTACAATATAAAAACCACTGGTTTAAAAAGTTGGGAAGGCTTGTATAACTATCCCGATGTTGGAATTTCATTTGGTTATCAAGATTATAAATCGGATATTTTAGGTGAACTCTATTCTATATATGGGCATTACAATTTTTATTTATTAAACAGAATTTCACAAAACCAATTAATCGTACGCACGGGTATTGGTTTGGCTTACAGTACAAATCCATATCATAAAGAAACAAATAATAAAAATACTGCTTTTGGTACAACCATAAATTCCAGCACTTATTTAAAACTGTATTATCAAAGAGATTATTTAATTGATAATATAGGTGTAACTGGAGGACTCACATTTGTACATGCTTCAAATTCAAATATAAAATCTCCAAACTCAGGTGTAAATATCTGGGCTTTAACCGTTGGACTTAACTATAATTTAACACCTAAAGAACCACCTATTACATTTATACCTTCTTCAGAAACCGAAAAAGTAACTGAGCCCGTGAAATTTAATTTAGCTGTTAGAGGTGGTGTAAATGAATCTTCAATTATTGGCAGTGGCGTAAAACCATTTTTTGTAGCTTCGGCCTATATAGATAAACGAATTAGCAGAAAATCAGCTTTTCAGTTGGGTTCTGATTTGTATATTTCACCCATGTTAAAAGATTATTATGAAATTAATTTATCAATTCCTAAATCAGATTTAGGGGATCCAACATCTTTCTCAAGAATTGGTATTTTTATTGGTTATGAATTGTTTATCAACAAATTATCTATTGAAACACAATTGGGATATTATGCAAAATATCCCTTTCAATACGATGGAAGAGTTTACGAAACTTTGGGTTTAAAAAGATACATTGATAATAAATGGTTTGCATCCATACGCTTAAAAGCTCACGCCGCCAATGCAGAAACTGTTGAATTTGGAATGGGAATCAGACTTTAAAAAATGATG
>BS_KBA_SWE02_21mDRAFT_10000099_pt1 | contig 28229 bp, 23 predicted proteins | sample BalSeasSWE02_21m_FD_9196 | JGI IMG/M metagenome (IMG submission 9196)
TGCCTATTAGGTGCACTATAATTACGGGTTTGTGGTCTACTTGTTGACCTATTAGCCCCCCCATTTATGGAACTTCGTCCAGAGGGTCTGCTCATTTGATGACTTCCACCACCTCCACCACGAGATGCAGAATGACCCATTCTTTGGGCAAATACGTCATTTGCTGATAAGCCAAATGTAAATAGTATAGCTAATATTAGGTGTTTATATTTTTTCATAACTAACGATTTAATTTTTATTCAATAGTGGTTCCCTTGTAGAATTACTTGGAGGATCAAACTCAAACAATATGTCTGGCAAATCAGGGTTAGAACGCCAATTTGCATAAGTAATTTCATAGTACCTATCTTGCCTAGTCTTAGAATCTATGATCATTCTAAATGGTAAATTGGTTTCTTTAACAATCCATATTTGAAGAATTTCATTCTCATTGAATGCTTCAATTAAAATACATGGTATATCATCAATTACTTCCTCTTCTCCATACAAAATACTTGTATAATCATTCATAAGATCGTCGGTTAGAGATGGGTATAAAAAATCGGCTGACGGGAATTCGATACCATATTTTTCATGTACAAAATCTATTGCAAGTAATATATTTTCCGGCGCTGCTATAGTATCATATTTCATATTGTTATATGAATAATACGCAAATTCTTTACCGTTATACCATAATCCTCTTTCTTCAGTCCCCCCAGTACTATGAATATACATTTTATTGGGACCACGTAAATAGACATCACTTTGCTTGCTAATTTCGGTAGAATCTTCTTTTATAATAAATGTATCTAACGTATAACTAGCAGAACCGAGGTTCCCTACCGCCTCTGTTAATTTATCCAAACTTTCAATCGCTCTAGTATCATATTCGCCGGATTCACAAGATATAAAGATTACTGATATCAATGCGATTAATAAAGCAGATGACGTTAAAATTCTTCTTATTTTCATATTTAAACGATTAGGTTCTTATAAAGGTTAACGACTTAAAAATTTTTAATCAAAAATAATTTTTTACACTTTTACTATTAAAAAAGAATTTGCTTCAAAATTATGAAATTAGCAACGAATAAATTGCTAATAAAATAAGCACCAACGAAAGATTTTATTGGCATTAAAGAAATTCGTATAAATATCATACATTGTTGAGCCAATTTACAATAATTACAAATTTAAACCAAACTCTAATTTTGAAACTTTACCAGTCAAATTTATAGGTAGCCCCCAATAATCCTTGGATCCCATAGACTTTGTAATTTGCCCATTTTTGATAACTATTATCGAAAAGATTAGACCCTTTAGCAAAAATTGATAATTGATCATTTAAACGATATCCTAAATGAAGATTAACATCAACATACCCGTCAATATTAACTTCCACTGGAGCATTATTAATTGGATCAAAAAGAGGACCTCCGGTCGTGTACAAATCTTTACGTTTTCCTACATAAAAGAAAGACAAACCTCCGTAGAATTCTTCCGTAATATTGAAATTTGCAAACAAAGAAGCTTTCAAGCTAGGTAAATTCCATGCTTGCATTTCCCCCTCTGTATTATAGTTATTATAGGTTCCTGTAATTCCAAGAGAAAATGATTTGTTAACCTCAACATTCAATTCTCCACATACCGAAAGTGTTTGGATGTCATCATAAACAACTTTGAATGAATTTCCCTGAGCATATCCTCGGCCATCGCCTTGTAGTCCTGTAAACTCATTCAATCTGAAAAGTGCTTGATTATCAACATTTTTATATGAAGCTCGTAGATTATAACCAATAGAATTGGTAAACTTTCCTTTTATACCGCCAAATGCATCATACATAGTATTGCTTGGTGCTATATATAAACTAGGGGATACAAATGGATTTTCTTCTTTAAAATCGTAATAAGTATTTTGTTCTAAAGTTCCCTCAATCCCCCCATAAGCTATCAACAACTCATCAATCAAACGATATGAAACATTTATCCTCGGATAAATAAAGAAATCGGTATTGCTATTCTCACTATCCAATCCAACAAAGGCAGCTGCCCCTAACGTAAATGTTAAATCGTTATTTATATAAACCAAAGACGGAAGTACTCCTGCATTGAAAAGGCTGTATTTAATGCCATTATCTAAAAGATACCCACGATCGAAACTTCCTCCCAAATAATCAAGATCGACATCTACCTTAAGTGAAAGATCTGAAATCGGAAATGAAAACTCTGAAAGTGCAGAAAAGTTAAACTCCGAAGATGAATACGAATCTCCTAAATATCTTACGTTAGCCGAAAGTTTTTCAAAATATGATGCTTCTATTCCAACGCTTCCACCAGCATAACCACTAGTATAACTATGTTTTGGATCTATAGTTGCTAACGACTCTTCCGTGATGGAATTAAAAGATTCATTTAATCCATACCAATTAAAGGTTTCATTTTCTACACCTACTTCAAGACGATAAGATGCATCTTTTTGGCGACTGGTATAATTTGCATCTAAACTAGTATCATAAAATTTATCATCCAAAAGAACCCCATCTATTCCTCCTTGTGATGAGTTATGCCTGAAATATAAACCTACATTATCTGTTCTGCTAAGTTCGAAATTACTGTAAAGTTCTCCTAAAATGCTAGTATAATTACCGAAACCGAGTGTAGCGTAGTTATCAAATAACTGTAAGGGTTTTGATTTTTCAACATTTGATGCCTTTCCTTTGGCAGGCGTAAATGTTGATGCTACGGGAACTGAAAATATACTATATTCAACTTTCTTCTTCGCAGTTGTAATCGAATCATTTAGACTGGGTGTCTCCTTTACCTTAAAGGCATCTGAAATTGTTGGCGAATATGGTTTTACAATGTTTACGACTTCAGTGCCTAAATCGTTTTTATCCTGCGCAAAAGCTGCAAGGTTTGACAAAAGAAGTGTTACAATCACTAACATCCCGCTTCTAAAAAACGAACTCGGAATTATACTATTTGAACTTTTAATTAAATTATTGATTACACTATTTAACATAGATATTAGTTTCAAGATTTTAATGATATGGGGTTAATTCTTATCTGATTCTATAGATGAGTTCGTTTTGGACTCAGCTGCTTTAATTACTAACAAATTGGATTTTGCTTCTTCGACTATTTCCGGAAAATCTGAGAAATTAGAAATTACACTTTCCAAAATGTAAGAAGCTTGATACGCATCCTTTAAGGCGTAAAAATTAGAAGCCATTAACACCAACCCTTTAGCCCCATAGAATTTATATCCCGAATAATCTTTAGCAAGCCTTTGTATCAAATCATTTGAAGCGGCATACTCGCTCTCTTTATTCATAAAATAAGCCTGATAATATAAGGCTTCAGCAGCTAACTGACCTATGGCAATTTTTGAAACTTCATCGTAAGCACTTTTAGCTTTAAATTCATCACCTTCCTGGATTGCCGAGCGTGCGATAATAACCTGAGCATCACTTTTTATGGCATCATCAATTTTTGAATTTAGTAATACTTTTTCCGCATATGCTACTGCTTCAGAATATTGTTTCAATTCATAGCTGGCTTTCATACTATTGGTTTGGGCGAAAATGATATTTTGTGGAAAGTTGGCCTCTATCTCTAATCTCATTAAATAAGTAAGAGCCCTTGCGTAGTCTTTCTTGGCCAGAAATAATTCAGAAATACGTGCTAAAGCCTGTTCTGTGAATTCACTGCTTTCTTTAGATACCGTAAATTCATAATGTGGAATCGCGTTATCCTTTTTTCCATCGGCAAAATACATCTGCCCTAAATAAAAGTGCGCTTGTAACGCATGATTTCCATTTGGAAATTGCCTTAAATAATCTTCAAATCGTGTGATTGATTGGGATATTTTGTTTTCTAAATATGATTGTTCTGCCGCCTGATAGGTTGCATCGTCCAATTCTGCGTCCCCTACCTCAACAAAATCCAAAGTACTAACCCACTTAGCGTAATCATTGACCTTACCCTGCTCAATATAAATTATTTTAGCTGAAGAAACAGCCTGAAGTGCTTCCGGCGTGGAAGGATAATCGTTAGCAACACGTTTAAATAAAACTAAAGCATCATTACTTTTTCCCGTATTGACTAAAATCAATGCTTTCTTCAATAATGCTTTTGAAACAAAACTACTTTTTGGCAATTCTCTAACCAATTTGTCATAGACTTGAATAGCATCGCTATTTTTATCTTGTGACACATAGGTATTCCCCAATTCATACAAGGCATCATCGCGATATATGGACTTCGGATATTTTTCAACAAAGCTCTGAAGGTCTTTAATTTTTGTCTCTATACGATCTACAAAACCATAACTAATTGCTTTCTGAAACTGAGCGTAATCATTGTTTTCGGACCCCAATTCAATAGCCGCATTATAATTCTCCATCGCAGGCCAATACTGACTTGTTACAAAATAACTATCTCCCAAACGCAAATGAGCATCTTTTTTACGAGACATATCCGCATTTGACTGAGACACATAGTTTTTAAAATTTGAAATCGCTTCTGTATAATTTTTTAATTTGAAGTAAGCGTACGCTAAATTATAGGAGATATTAATGAATTCGCTTGTTTCTGAAGCCCCTGGTAATTGCAAATACTGTTTGTATCCAATAACCGCCTCTTCAAAATTTGATAACTGAAAATCACTTTCGGCCATCCAATAGGTAGCACGAGCAGTAAAACTCCTGTCATACGGCTCTTTTATGGATTTATTAAAAAAACCAGTCGCTCCTTGATAATCCCCTGAATTATACAATTCGATTCCACGATAAAAAGCGACTTTTTGATAGGCTAACTTATTTTCGTAGGACTTATTATTTTCCAACAAAATCATGGCTTCTCCATAGTTTTTTGAAGTAATATACGAGTCGATTAGCAAGTCATTAATCAATTCACTATTTTGATTTTCAGGATATTTCTTGATAAATGAAAGTAAAACCTGAGGCACACTTATATAGCTATTCCCTATTTCATAACTCAATTTTGCATAATTTAAACAAGCATCTTCTTGAATTTCCAAACTAAAATCCATTTCTGAAGCATTCTTAAATGCATTCAACGCCTGTTGCTTTTGATCTAATTTAATGTAAGATTCTGCCAAATGGTAATACCCATTTTGCGCTACGGAATTTTTTCCTCCCACTATTTTATTGAATTCGGAAATTGCACTTTGGTAATCACCTTGCTTATAAAATGCATAACCTAGTTGATAGTAATCAGTATTATTCCATTTCCCTTTTTGGCCTTTATATTCCTTTAAATACGGAATGGCTTCGTTATATTTTTCCAAGTTGAAATAACTTTCACCGATGATTTTTGAAAGTTCACTTTTATCTTGAGCATTCGCCTTATCATATTGTTCTTTTCCTAACTCAATAGCCTTATCGAATTTGCCTAGTTTAAAGTTCATATCTGCTTGGTAATATGACAAACCATCCGAATACCTCACATCTCCTTTCACTTCTTCAAAGAGCTCATTAGCCTCTTCATAGTCATCTCCTTCATAGGCAATAAAGCCCAAATAATATTTGGCTTGAGCCCCATAAGTGGAGGAATTACTAACTCTATTAAAATATTTCTTTGCTTCTTCAAATCTCTTAGCTTTAAAGTATGCATATCCGTTATTAAAACTGAATCTTTCTTTTTCGGCTGCACTCATACCACTTTCTTCAACTTTATCATACCATTTTAAAGCATAAGAGTATTTTCCACTTTCAAAATAAAAATTAGCCACATCTATATATGCCGAATTTCGTTTAATACTAGTAGGATAGGTAGTAACAAATTTTTCCATCAATTGATCTGCATCTTGCTGATTTAAGCGAACAGCGCAATTTGCTATATAGTAAGAGCAGTCACTCTTAACTGTTTCTTGTTTGGCAGTTTCTTTTACTCTCCCAAAAAGACTCTGAGCAGCAAGAAACTGACCATTATTATACAACTCCATTGCTTTAGTGTATTCTACTAAATCATTCGTAAAAGCCGCGGTTTGTTGAGAAAAAAGGTCAAGAGAAATAAGTAGGAAAAGGGAAAGAAAAATGAGGGTTTTTATCATTTCTGAATTTTTTTAAAAAAGTTTAAAGATATTGCTTTTACAAATGATGATGAATAAAAGAGACTTACAGTGAAATCAATTTATGAACGAGTTATTAAAAGACTTTTAAAACCTAATTTAAGGTGCCTAACCTATTTACNATGTTGGAACCTTTTGTCGTATTCACTAATTTAAACGCACTTGCGAAGAATTTATTGAATGTTTAAACTAAAATAAATTTTCATTTAACAAGATTTATTAAACACTTCAATATTAGAGCTTTACTTTTGATCAAATTTTTGGATCAGTTCATATAAATTATTAATGTGAAGTCTTTTTAACTCGAGAAGAATTACTTTCAAAAATTACTGTAATTTTAAGCCACTACAAGAATTAAGATTTGATCCTATGAAGAATACTATTTTAATTGCTTTGCTTTTATTCACTGCTATAAGCATCGCACAGAAAAGTCCCTTTAAAAATATGACTGAGAAAAATGGTCAAATTGGAATTGGCACCTCTACCCCGGATGCACTACTCACTGTTAAAGGGCAAATCCATACTCAAGAAGTTTTGGTCGATCTAAAAGGAGCTATAGCCCCAGATTATGTTTTTGAGTCCTATTTTAAAGGAACTTCAGAGCTTAATCCACTATATCATTTTCCTAAATTGGAAGAAGTTGCAGCATTTATTGAGGAGAATCACCATCTTCCAGGAGTTCCTTCGGCAACAGAATTGGAAAATGAAGGGATCTATTTAAAAAAAATGAATTTAGTTCTTTTGCAAAAAATTGAAGAGTTGATGCTTTATACATTAGAACAACAAAAGGAGATTGATACCTTGAAAGAAAAAGTTTCAAAGATAACCGACTGAGATATTTTAAATACTTTTGTAAAAGAATAATCTTTCAATGGTCAAGCGAACAATTTAAGAATTGAGTATAAAAATGAAAGTTTAGTCTATTTTCCATTGTAAATCGTAAATTACTATGCCTCAACATGTGTTGTTTTTAAAAGATGCTTCTATCTTTCAACTTGATAATTTAATTTTATCGGATGTAAATATTACTATTGACAAAGGAGAGTTTGTTTATTTAATTGGTAAAACTGGTTCTGGGAAGAGCAGTTTTATGAAAACCTTATACGGAGACCTGCCACTTACTCATGGACGAGGTGATATTGTTGGATATGACCTACCCACTTTAAAAGAAAAAGACATCCCATTTTTAAGAAGGAAATTAGGAGTTGTTTTTCAGGACTTTAAACTACTTAATGACCGCACTGTAAAAGATAATTTGCTTTTTGTACTAACAGCAACTGGCTGGACCGATAAAGATGCAATGAATAAGAGAATTGATGAAGTACTTGATAAAGTTGGAATGTTAACGAAGAACTTCAAATATCCGTATCAACTTTCTGGAGGTGAACAACAACGAATTGCTATTGCAAGAGCCTTGCTTAATAATCCCGAATTAATTCTTGCCGATGAACCAACGGGGAATCTAGATCCTCAAACTAGTGTAGAAGTTATGGAAGTTCTTCAGGAGATAAATAAGAATGGTAATACTATTTTAATGGCAACTCATGATTATGCGCTATTACTTAAGTATCCTTCCAGAACATTAAAATGTGATTCTAGTCAGATTTTCGAAGTGGTACAGAAAACCATTTAGACTTGGACTAATTTCTAAACACCTTGTGAATGTTATTCATATTACTTCTGAATACTGGGATCTCGAAGCCGCAAGTCACATTCCTTTTGCAGTGACGGATCAATTTTTAGTGAAATTTCACCCCTGCTATTAGGCTTCAAGTGCGTATTTTCGCTTAAAACGATACTTTTTTTCGCCCTTAAATTAAGATTTGCGTCTTCCCGAAATTTTTGATTCCGAATCACAACTCCTTCGGAAAGGGACGTTAGTTTAAAATCCCATCGCGAAAAATCCTGATCTTCAATTTTGGCTGTTTCCTTTTCAGAATACAGTTGATATACCATCTCAACCGCATCACCCGTTTGAAGCATTCCTGAACCATAATTTCCAACATAAGGTTTATTCGCCTCAATATCATCGATATTTATGGATGTCATTTTCAATATACTTTCCACCTCATCGGCAGGAAGACAAGGGTATAAAGAAAACATAAGTCCGACTGTCCCAGAAATCAAAGGTGCCACTCCCGATGTTTGTGAAGTAGTACTATAATCGATTTTATTATGCAACGCATATTCTCCATAGCGCATAATTCCTGTAGCGGGGCCCAATATATCTACCATCGGATTTAAATTTCTGATACTCGCCGCATATATGTGATAGGTGGCTGTAGTATCGTGATTATTAAAACCAACGGTTCTTCCTACGAAGCCTCTTATATTTTCGGCATAAGGAGTTGCGGAAACTGTGTCCCATTTAATATTATCTGCAACCTCTTCATAGCGATGCATCCCTGAGGATATTGATATTACATTGTCATAACCTGCTGGATAAAAAGGAACATTTCCTTTGGCATCACTCCAGGATCTGTTATGCTGAATTGCAACTACCACTGTTCCATTCTCGAACATTTCATTAATTACATCCTGAGCGGTTTGGTAATAAGTTGTGCTTCCCCAACTACAATTAATAACTTTAGCACCTGCTGCCGAGAGCTCCAGTAATTGAGTCAAATCTTTCGGATTGTTAAAAGAAGTATTTTGCAAGCTACAATCATAACATACTCCCGGGAAACCATAGCCATTATCACCTTGCGCTGCTGCTGACGCCGCTACAGATATTCCATGTCCCTTGGCAAGTTGAGATTTTCTTAGAACTTCTGTCTTACCCTGGAATTCAATATCTGCCGGATCTATAGCCCCGTCCGAAATTCCAATAATTACATCCCGCTCCCCAGTCGTATAATACCACGCTTTGGGAACATTCATATAGTCATAATAGTCTAGATTTAAAGGCAATCCTATGTTCTCACCAATAGTGCTAGTTACACCATAATCATTAGGCTCAAATATTTTCTTATCCTCTTCAGTTATAAGTTCCCCTGAACTGAATAAATGGGCTGCATCCCTTAGCAAGTCTTCCAAAAGGGAATCGTCCTCAGAGATTACAAAAAAGGTTTTTTTGAGATTCTCTTTCCGGGCTTTTCGATAAGTCTTTTTGAAAGTATAAATTTCATGTTTTGCAAGCACATTTCTTAATACTTCATCATTACCTGAGTAGACTAATTGGCCTTCAACTTTTCTGAAATCAGGTTCAAAATCGGCGTCAATTGCTCTTAGGTAGAACCAAGTATTTGTATCTTGTCCGATTGCACAATTCAATGAACCGAAGAAAATCAATAAGCAGGATAGTAATTTCAATGAAATAATAATAAAGTTATTCATCTTAAGACCTAAACAAATTTATACATTTGTTTCTCAAATTTACTAAAACAATACTGATTCAGAGTTATGAATAATCTAGGAAATATTTTCGGTTTCAAATATACTTTCCAGGAGAAACGTTTCAAACACGCGTAGATTGGCCATGCTTTCAATACTTATCCCAACATATAATTATAACGTTTACAACTTAGTAAAGGAGCTTCATTCGCAAATAGATGGCATGTTACTTCCTCTTGAAATTATAGTCCTAGACGATTGTTCGAATACCTTTAAAGCTGAAAACGAATGTATTAACTCGCTCACTAATGTTCGCTATATCTTTTCCGAAGAGAACGTAGGAAGAACAGCAAACAGGGCTAAATTAACTGAATTATCAAACTATGATTGGCTTCTTTTTTTAGATTCAGATGTAATGCCTAAAAATGCCGACTTTATAGCAGCATACATTTCTTATATTCAAAAAACTACGAATGATGTAGTATTTGGAGGTATAGTTTATCAAGAGGAACGACCTAGAAAAGAACACCTTTTAAGATGGCATTACGGAAGAGAAAGAGAAGCGAAACCAGTCTCTATACGACAGAAAACACCGTATTTCGTAATCTCACAAAATTTACTGATCAAAAAAAATACATTTCAAGCGGTGAATACCATTAAGGAAAACTATTATGGCCTTGACAATATTTTTTCCAATCAGTTGAAAAAACAAAAAGTAAAAGTAGGTCATATAGACAATCCTGTGATTCATTTAGGGCTGGAAAACAATGACACCTTTGTTTCTAAGGCCCTGAAAGCGGTAGAAACAACGGTACTATTTGAAGAGCGCGAATTGATGGATAGGGCAGAAAGACCTCTTCAAAAGAGTTATTTAAAACTGAAACGATTAAGATTAACAAAGCTATTTAGTTTTTTAGTTTCAAAGTTCAAATGTAAAATGGAGCGCAATTTTGTTTCAGAAAAGCCAAATTTATTTTGGTTCGATTTATACCGGCTGGCTTATTATATTGAATTAAAAAATGGAAATAATGCCTAGATTTTCAGTTGTAATTCCGTTATACAATAAAGAAAATTATATCGAAAATACACTGAAAAGTGTAGTAAATCAAACTTTTAAGGACTTTGAATTATTGGTTGTAAACGACGTTTCAACCGACAATAGCCTAGAAATTGTAGAAAAAGTCAAGGATCCTCGTATTAAACTTATACAGCATACTGTAAACAAAGGCCTTTCTGCATCGCGAAACACTGGTATCAAAAACGCTCAATCAACCTACGTCGCATTTTTAGACGCCGATGATTTATGGAAACCAAATTTCCTTGAAAAAATTAATTTTTTAATTAATAATTATCCCGACGCCAATTTGTATACTACAAAATATGAGGTTTTAATAAAGGGCAACAAAATAATAACTCACGATTTTCATATTAAAAATTTCAAGAATTTCGGAATCGTTAACAATTATTTCGAAAGCAATCTCAACCAATCCATTTATTACCCTTCCTGCTTATGTGTTAAAAAGGATGTATTTGAAGAAGTAGGATACTATAACGAAGCTGTAAATTATAGTGAGGACATTGACTTCAACATTAGGGCGCACGCCAAGTACAAAATGGCCTATTGGGATGAAGCATTGGTCACTTATCTTGCTGTTTCTGAAAATCAGATAACCCAAAGCGGCCTATCTGGCAAAACCGTTCCAGATTATGATTATTATGAAAAACAATATGAAGGAAGAAAGGATATTAAAAAATATCTNGATTTTCAAAGGTATATAAAGGCAAAACTTTTTCGGCTCTCAAATGATAAAACTACTTACACCCTATTAGTGGCAGCAATTGATATGTCGAATCTCAACACAACTCAAAAATTCTTATTGCGAGCACCAAAAATTGTACTTAAGTCCATTGCGAAATGTAAGGAATTACTTCGCGCAATTGGAATTGAAATCAGTAGTTACTAACATCTAGCTTCGCACTTTTCATAAAATCCAGCCATTGTTGTCCTATCTTTTCAAGTTCAAGGCTTTGTACGCTATTTGAAGCATTCAATTTACACCTTTCGTATAGTTCTTTATTTGAGATCATTTCATTTAAAGCGATAACAAAGTCCTCTATACGCTGATTCTCCACTAATAATCCGTTTAATCGATGCGAAATAATTTCTCTCGGTCCCGATTTGCAATCATAAGATATAACTGGCGTTCCTATAGCCAGACTTTCAATCAAAACATTGGGAAATCCTTCATTTCTACTTGTTAAAAGGGTGGAATAGGCATTTTTAAAATATGGAAACGGATTAATTGTATGCCCAATAAAAACAACGTCATTCTCAATTTCAAGATCATTTACCTGCTCCTCTAACATTTTTTTCCAAATACCATCTCCTATCAAAACCAATTTGAATCCATAGGTTCTTGCTTCGGAAGCGTGAAACGCAGCAATCATTTGATCAAACTGCTTGATGTCATTCTCCATTCGACCAATTCCGAGGAAATAGTTGTAATCAATATTTGGTTTGGTTTCAGCAAGAGTTTTCATTTCTTCGGAAACAATTGGATTGTAAATCGTTTTTACATTTTTATACTTATACCGTGTTTGAATCTCCTCTTCCAGAGCCTTTGATACAGTAATAAATCCGAAAGCTTTTTTATAAATACGGCTCGCTAGAAAATCATTTTTAGGAAAGTAATAATTAGTATTGAAACTTCGAATACTCATGATAAACGGACTTTTATAAATCCAATTAGCAATGATATATTCCTGTAAAAAATTATTCTTAACTCTAAAATCAATGATAAAATCGAATTGATTTTCATAAAGATACTTTCGAAGCGCCTTTAGCCGTTTATATTTATTAAAAAAACCATTGGACTTATTCTTGATTTTTCCCATGTTGAATAGAACTCCTGCAAAGTTATATGTCACCTCATCCCGCACAATAAGGTGATGTACTTCAATGCCTTGAGAGTCAAAATAAAAAGACAGTCTTGCTTGGACCTTTTCAGCACCTCCTCTGCTAAGTGTATCACCAACTAAAGCAATTTTTAGTCTGGGTTGTATCATGAAATTAAAAAGTTAACTTTGGTACAAATATAACTTTTATGAAGGTTTTATTGTTAGGAGAATACAGCGGATTGCATAATACGCTAAAAAAGGGGTTAATTGCTCTCGGACACGAAGTTATTCTGGTTGGTGATGGTGATGGATTCAAAAACTTTCCGGTTGATATCTCCATACGCCCCACTTTTTTTAACAGACCCTTCCTAAAATATATAAAACTGGGCGTCTATAAACTATTCCGTTTTGACTTACTGTTACTCGAGCGAGGAATAAGATATTCCATTTATCAAAGAAGACTAAAAGGTTATGATGTGGTTCAATTAATTAATGAAAAGCCAATTAAAACCATTCCCTTTTTGGAGCGTTATTTTCTTAAAAACATTTTCAGGAATAATAAAAAGACGTTTTTGCTTTCCTGCGGCATTGATACTTTTAACCTTGAATTTTTGCTAGAAAAAAAATTCAAATATTCGTTAATGAACCCTTATTTTGAAAATAATGATTTAGAAGGAGTTTATAGATATATTCTGAATTATAATACGACTAGCCACAAAAAAACGCATCGACTTATCTTAGAAAATGCAAGCGGTATTATTGCTACCGATATGGATTATGCCATACCATTAAGGGGCCATCCTTTGTATATAGAACTAATTCCTAATCCGGTGAATTTGGAGGAACTAAATTATATTCCATTGACCGTCACTTCGGAAATTGTCATATTCTTAGGGATTAACCGAGGAAATTATTATCAAAAAGGGATTGTTTATTTTGAAAAGGCAATTATGCGCATTCAAAAAAAATATAATAAAAAAGTTAAAGTTATTATTGCGGAAAACATTCCTTACAAGGATTATGTGCAGTTATATGCCAACGCACATATAGTACTGGACCAAGTTTATTCTTACGACCAGGGATACAACGCTTTGGAAGCAATGGCGAATGGAAAATTAGTTTTTACAGGTGCAGAATCCGAATTTTTAAGCCATTTTAACTTGCAGGATAATGAAGTTTGCATTAATGGTTTGGCTGATGAAAATTATTTAGTTGAACAATTATCAAAAGTAATAGAATCCCCACAGGAAATTCTGAGAATCGGAAAAAACGCCAGACGCTTTGTTGAAGATGAGCATCATTATTTAAAAATTGCAAAGAAATATGTTGAAGCTTATAAAAGGCCATTTAAGTAGCTAAATTGAAGCTTTTTCTTTTACAAATTCGTCATAATTTAAAATATAGTCTTCCTCCTTATAGACGTCACTTACCAAGGAAAGACAGACCGCTCCAGCCGAAAAATTTTCTAGTTCACGCCAAATACCATTTGGTATAAGTACTCCTTTAAATGGTCTGTTTAACGAAATCGTTTGTCTGCTCATACCATCGTCCAAAACCAAATCAAAACTACCACTTAAGGCGACAAGAAATTGTTGTAGTTCTCTATGGGCATGTCCGCCTCTAGTAGAGTCACTAGGTACATCATATAAATAATAAACCCGCTTTATAGAAAAAGGCAAAAAATCTTTTTCAATTACCGAAAGATTTCCACGACCATCGGGATCACTTATTTTAGGGATATCTATGATTCGAACGTTTTTCAAAATTTGTAACTTTTAGAGATACACAAAGATAATTTAATTTTAATGATGCCTTAGACGATTCACAAATAATCGCTAAGCTTGTATCGTCTCATTCTTCCTAAAGTAGCGTGTTACGAGTAAATAGACAACAATGAGGTATATTATATATCTTAAAAAATGTGCTATTACAACTCCCTCAACGCCATAAATACCCGTGAGATAATGAGCTAGTCCGTAAAATAATCCCAGCGACAAAAACTCAGAAAAAATAAAGCTCCTTACCATCTTTTTAGCTAAGAACTGATGTGCAAGAACAAGAGAAGCCAGTCTAAGAAAATCTCCTAAAAGCTGCCATTTAAACAATGGCTCCATTCCAAAAAAATTCGGATAAACATAGTCGATAATATAGTTTCTTAAGAAATATATTAAGATCATACCAGCTCCAAAAAGCGGCAACAAAGTTTTATAAATTTGAAATACTTCTCTCTTAAAATCACTCTTTTTATTAATGGTTGCAAACCTCGGAATTACATAAAGAGTAAAAAGAGAAGCAGAAAAAACCATATAATTTTTTGAAATATTAGTGACTGTGGTCCAATATCCCGAGTCCTCTATCGTGATTTTATTCTCAATCATATTCCTGACATCAATATTAATATAGTTCAATAATAGTGTTGAAACGAAAGACATCAAAGAAAAAGCTAAAAACTGCTTTGCATAGGGTATTTTAAAGCTTAGCTCCCGAAATTGCAGATATTCTTTCAACACTTTCCCAAAAAAATACAGTAGGATTCCAAGCTGTATTATTGGTGTCACCGAAATAGCAACAAGAACACCATCTAGCTGGTAATTATACAAAGAATACAACAGTAAAGACGCTGCAAATAAGTATCCAAACAGCTCAATCTTCGCAAACTTTTTATAGGCAGAAACACCGTTTACCACGCCGTTAAAAACTCGCTGTAAACTAATCGCGGGAATTATAAACGCTAATATTTTAAAAAGATAAATAAATCGATCACTCCCAAATACAGCGTTACTTAAATACGATGCTCCAAAAAAGAGCGCCACGGATGTGATAGTAGATGCTAAAAGAATAAATACGAAAATCGTGGAGAATAATTTCTGAAGTTCTTTTTTATCCTCTTTGTATTCGGAAACATATTTTACAACTCCATTAAAAATTCCCAGTGTTGAAAGTGACATTAGCATCGCCATAAGATCTCTCAACTGACCAATTTTGGCGTGTCCGGCAGCTCCCAATTGATCGGATATAACACGTTGAATTACCACTGTAATTGAAAGTCTTATAAACACTACTCCGGCATTTAAAGAAGTCATCTTTAAAAGTAAATTGCCGCGGATAAAATTTGGTATTTTCAATTAATAGGAGTTTAAAACTGTAATTACCGTCGTTACCTGATCATCTGTCATTACTGGACTTATTGGAATACTCACTACCTCTGAATGTATTTTTTCAGTGATTGGGAAATGTAAATTATTAAATTCTAGAAGGGCTACTTGTTGATGTGGTGCTACTGGATAATGTACTAAACAACCAACTCCATTATCGCTTAAATACTCCATAAAACCGACTCTGTCTTTTACTCGAATTACAAAAAGATGAAACACATGATTTCCACTACCGTCAAAACCGGGTAACTCAATTTTTTTGTTTTTAATTTCCGAAAGATATCGATTTGCTATCATCCTTCGTAATTCATTATCACGATCCAAGGTTGGTAACTTACAGCTCAAAAATGCAGCCTGAATTTCATCTAAACGCGAATTGATTCCGATATATTCGTTTTCATATTTTGCAGAAGTTCCGTAATTTCGAAGCTTTCGAATAATAGCCGCCAAATTCTCATCATTTGTTGTTACCGCCCCTCCATCGCCCAAGGCACCTAAGTTCTTAACAGGATAAAAACTAAAACCGGCAGCGTTTCCAAGGCTGCCTGCACGTTTACCAGTATAATTTGTGGCTCCATGTGCCTGAGCCGCATCTTCTATCACCAACAAATTTGCTTCAACTGCCAACCTATTTATTTCGTCCATAGGTGAAAGTTGTCCATATAGATGTACCGGCATAATAGCTTTAGTTTTCTCTGAAATGCTATCTTTCAAACTTTGTAAGTCAAAATTATATGTTGAGGAATCGGCTTCAACTAAAACAGGAGTCAGACCTGCTTGTTTTATTGCAAGAATGCTGGCAATAAAGGTATTGGAAGCAACAAGTATCTCATCACCTGCTTGAAGTCTTCCAAGGATTTTGTAACCTTCTAAAATCAGTCGTAGAGCATCCAAACCATTTCCTACCCCTATGCAATGATTAGTACCGCAAAAAGACGCAAATTCCTTTTCGAAAGTGACAACTTTTTCTCCTAAAATGTAATGCCCCGATCTTATGAATAGTTCGAATTCGTTTTGAAACTGTTTTTCAAAACGTCTATTGATTTTATGTAAGTCTAAAAACGGTATCATAAAAAGACTTCGTTTAGGAAAATGTGATTAGCTGTTTGTATTTGGTAAAAATCGTGAACTATACTTCGACCACCAAAACTCTCTTTCCAGGATTGTAATCCTTCATTTATTTGTTCTCCTTTATTTTCGTTTGAAATTCCAAAATCAAAATACCGCTTTTCTTTAAATTCTTTGTTAATTAAATGATCAAACAGATAATCCAGACTCCCAAGAATTTGCTTATTTCCATTAGCAGAAATATATTGAATGTGCGCTACCAAATCGGTTTCAAATACCGTAGCCCCGGCAACGATTTTATTTGAATGATAAACATTGTATTGCTTAATATGTTTTGGAAATGATTTCCATAAATGAATTATTTCGTCTAAACTATGGACAGGAGAAGTTCGATGAGTCTCCTGTAAATTTGGTATTAATATTTCATTCCAGAATCCTTCAAAATCATTATTCGCCTCAATATGTAAATTGTTTTTAAGGCCTTTTTTAATGCCTCGCTTCCGATTTGAAGATTCGAGTATTAATTTATGATTATTATCAATTACTGAACTAATATCCCTTCTGGTAATCTGCGCCTTCAACTTAAAGATTAAATAATCAATTTCATCACTTGGTAAGGTGTGATATATCTTTGGAAGTAGCTTAATATTAAAAGTTTTTATGCCTGAAGAATCCAAATAAGCTAATAGCGTTTTAAAAGCGGGCAGCACTTCATTGAATTTTGCATTATTCAGAAGCAAAAAACCTCCGTAACTTAAGCCCTGATGTGAATGTAGCACACCATCATGTAAATTGGCTGGTAGCAGTGCAAACAATGATTCTTCTTTGTATACCATTAATGAACTGTCCTGAAACCTATCGGAATGATACTCTATAAAGTCGCGATAAAACAAAAAAGATGCGTTCTTAGCCTCCGAGATAAAAGTATCCCAAGTTGTTTTTTCTGAATGATCGTATATTCTAACCGTAAAGTTCAATTTCCAGATATTATATTTTAGTATTTGTTATAGACCAGCTTGCCATTATCATCGATCACCTGATAAACTTCTTTGTAGAACGAATTTCCGATGTGTAAATTATAACTTGAATTGTCTTCCAAATTTTCAAGGTACTTCTTATTTTCACTTAAAACAGAAAATAGCACTCTAAAAATATTTACATTCGATTTTAAGCCGTTGTCATATTCCTCTTTTAAAAAGCCATTCCACTTGATGGCAGCAACGGCAGCAAAAATCGAAAATATTTTATCTTCATCTTTGGTTGTAAACATATCTTCGTAATCTACCATTCCCACCCAACCACCATGGTCTGCTAAAACAATTACAATAGCGTTTGGATCTTGCTGTTCGATATATTCAATTGTCATTTTAAGCCAAATCGTGACTTGGTCAATTTTCTCCAAATATTCTTTACGCTCAGCTTCAATTCTATTTTCCAGAGCATTAAAATGTACGTGATGGGGTAATAATTTTTCCACGAAAAAGAACTTTGGCTGCGCAGATTGATCAGAATTCATAGCTATTTTCAAATCTTCAAAAACAACTTTTTTTACCATATTTCCATTACAAAAACTTGGGATTTCGTCCTTCTTAATGTTGTAATAATCATAGGCCTGAAGTCCTTTATTTTGCTGAAAATATTCATCCTGTACCACAAAAAAGGTCTTGTATCCATTATTCTTAAAAGTCTTAATTACTGCGCTTTCACCAATAATTGCTTCCCTAGCCTTAGGAACTTCAATACTATTAATAAGGCTTCCGCCATAATAGTGATGCTTCATTGCGAACATAGAAGAATTTGAAGATAAACTTGCGAGGTAATTGCTTCTGAAATTGTCGTAAACTTTATATTCATTCTTCCGAAGCCAATCGAAAAAGTCGGTCTTGTGACCATATAATTTACTCCCCATTATCTGCTCATTCACATAGCCATCCGGCTGTATCATATACACATTGGGTATTTGTACAAATTTCATTTCATTAATATCTGAAGGTGGCTGCAACCAGGTAGTAATTCGGCAATGATCGTAGATATGTACTATGTTCTTCAAAACAGGTAACACCGACATTAATAGCACAATTACAATAAGCTTCTTATAGTTATGATGCAGCTTTATTGCTAACAGAACACTTATAATAAAAATTACTACCAGAGCTTTCTTTTTATAAGTGAGATAACTCGCGTATGACATGAGCGTACAAACGAGCATAATGATGGTAACGAAAAGTATCTGACTTTTATAACTACGGAGTTTCTTACTAACTTTAAAACCAATGTACAATAATGCAAATACTAAAAGTGGTATTCCAAAAAAGTATGTAATAAAAAATCTAAGATGTGAAAGTGAATTTATTGAAGCAAAATTATTCGAGTAATAAAACAAGAAGGGATAAAGACCTATAAAAATTGGAAGGAACCAATAGCTATAGGGCGCATCAAAGAGTATATTCTTACTTTTTCTAAAACTGAATTTTAAGGCCATAGTTCCACCTGGGATCGTCTATTCTACTTTTTCGAACACGACATTTCCTTCCTCATCTATATACTTATAAATACCGGTAGGAGCTCCATCTCTAATTACCACAAAACTCGCATTCTCTTGTAAATTTAACAAATAAGATTCATCTTGACTTAGGTAAGAAAATATAATTCGAAACACATTTACGCTACTCTTAAGTTCTTTATCAAAGAGGGGTGGTTGATTGTTTGGCCAATGGATTGAAAGTTGACTACTAAAAACCGAATAAATGCTACTTCGATCTTGTGTTTTATTATAGGTTTCTCGCGTGTAATCCATCCCTACGAAACCTCCATGATCTGCCATAATAATTATTAAGCCTTCTGGGTCCTTTTCTTTAATTATGGCAATTAAGTCGGCTAAATTTTGATGTGCTACTTTGAGACTTTCTAACCATTTTTCTCTCTCCTTTTCCTTTCCTTCAGAGTTTAATTTAATATTTGCAATATGACCCGGATTAAAAAATTCAATAAAAAAGAAATTATTTGAATCAATGTCTTCCACTAAATATTGTTTCAAGGAAACTTTTACATCCTTTTTGGTATTTAAACCAGTACCTAAAAACGAAATATCTTCATTCCTAAAATTACAAACGTCATAGCCAATTTTTGGTTTATTGATTAAGATATACGGCTTTTCTGTAATAAAATGTGTTTTATAACCATTCCTCTTAAAAACATCTAAGACTGTATTTTTAGATATAATTACCTTCCTAGCATTAAAACCCTCACTCAACGAAACCCCCTTGCCATAATAATGATGTTTCATCATAAAAGCAGAACTATTAGAAGACAATGTAGTGGCATAATTACTTCTGAAATTAGGATATAGAGTAAACTCTTCTCCCTTCAATAAATTTTCAAAATCGTAATTATCATATTGGTAATTCCCTTTTCTTAATTCAGAAAAACCTATAAATCCATCTGGCTGAATCATATACACATTTGGCTTCCTTTTAAATATGACCTCGGCGATTGCATCAGGTTGTTGCATCCAAACTTCCGAAATTGTAAGATCCTTCACAACAACGGGAACGAGAGAGAACAGAGCAATAACAGCTAATAACAATTCTAGGATTATAACCTTTTTAAGATGTTTATAAAGAAAGTATGCGAATAATGCGGCCATTACAATTATAACAAGACCTATTTTTTTGTTAATCCCAGCGTACAAACAAAGCATCACTAAGAATAAAAAGGTAAATACATTTAAAAAAGGGATTACGTATTTATGCCATTTCTGCAATGCAGTTAATTTGAAGAGTCTATCTGAAATAACAAATGTCAAGAGCGGTAGGACTATAAAATATGCAATAAAATAAAACAAGTGCCCCCATGAATTTACGAGCGAAAAGTTCTTAGAGTAATAAAATAAAATTGGATATAAGCCAGCCGCAATAGCCGCTAAAAAAGGAGAAGGTTTATCATTATTTAGAAAAAAAACCAACCCTTTTTGAAATTTTCTAACCAACATCCTTATTGTTCTTATACAAATAAAGAATTCTTTTGGTTCCTGCAACTACCTCCTTTTTTTCCAAACTAAAATAGTTTTTAAAACCGGCCTCAAAATTAGCCTCATTATAGAAATCGAAGTGATTTATAAATTCTCGCTTACGAACAAGTAAAGACACTACCCACGAGTCTTCTCTGGTAGGGAATTCGATTATCAGATGTTTTGAAAATGCTGCAAAAAATTCGGCCGATTTCTCAAATGGCACATTACCCGATAAGGTGATGTGATGGATTAAGGCCAATGCCATCGTAACATCGGGAGCATACTCTTTTAACCTTTCAATTAATGAAGCTCTTTCGGTATTATTAAAACCAACTCCAGGAGCAGGTTGCAGTACATCACAAACAAAAGGAAGCATATTTGTCTCCTTATTTTTTTGCACCTGACGGTAATTATGATCTACCGAATTGCCATCAATATCGGTTACAATGACATGAGGAACCTGATCTAAAACCGTCCTGGCAAAAGTACCGTCGTTGCCGCCAATATCAATTAATTTTTGAGGTTGCAAAGTAACCGTCCATTTCCTAATGAGCTCCTTCTTGGCTTCAAAAGCGGTAGCTTCATAATTGGTTTTGGTATAATAATTCCCCCACTCTGTTGCCTCGTTTAACTGTAAGTTCTTGATATAATTGAAAAGACTATCCAGAATGTTATTCTGCGCTTTTCTCGAAAGCTTGGCCACCTTAGTTTCCGCTTTATAATCTTCGCTATGTTTACTTTCCATATTGGCCAATAGGTGAATATTGGTAAACAAAGTTGAGCTCAGTTTTGTTTTACGAGGAAGCATAGACGCAATCATCTTTACGGGAATCCCATCAATATGAGTTTGTAGCATTTTAAAAATATCGGTGCCATGATATTTTGCCAGAACTAGTGGGCCGAAGAAATGTGTAATAAACTGTTTGTACGCTCTCCAAGGAGTATTTTCCTCATAAAAATCGAAGGATAAGGTATCAATAAAAATAGGCTTCCCTTTGTGAAAAGTAATATTATATGCGGAGGCATCCTTCAGAATAAAACCTTTTGACAAGGCATATTTCTGAATTTTTAATGTAAGAAGTGCTGCCTGTTTAAACTGCTCAAAACTCCATTCGTAGGGATTGGTAATAAAAGGAATTTTTTCTGGAGTAATAATTATTTGTTTTTCGGAAGCTGAAGTCTCTTCGTGAGAAATAAGTAATCCCTTTTCAATAAGGGTTGAAAAAAAACGGGAATCTTTTAATCTATAGTATTGTTGAAAATAAATAGGATTGATGACTCTGCGCAAACTCCCTGCATCGTAAAACATATAGCCCGATGGATCCCGGAATGATGCTTCGTGTGCCGTACTATTTTTCTTTGTCATTTACATCGGTGTCTTTCTCATCAATATCTATCGAATCGTATGTATCTTCCTTCTCTTTAATCAAACCGAAAAAAGATTTCACTTTATACATTACACCTTTTGAAAAAAGTAATACTCCTGCAGCTGCAGCGACAACGGCCTGAACGATCATGGCACCTAATCCTGGATCAAAATACAAAAAAATCATACTTAAAAATCTTTAACAGTAATTAATAATTCAATTTACAATTACACAACAAATAAACTAAAAAAGTAGGAGTTTATATGCAATCAATTTTTTTATTTTAAACTTTCAAATTAAGTGTTATCAAAGAAAAGTCTCGTAAACTAAGAGAATTTTCTAAGATTAAAATTTATATCTTTTTCTATCCGTTTCCTTTAGATAGATTTTTCGAACTCGCAAATGTTTTGGAGTAACTTCAACATATTCATCCTTTTGAATGTACTCTAACGCTTCTTCTAATGAAAACTTGATAGCAGGTACAATTCTAGCTTTATCATCTGCACCAGAAGAACGTACATTACTCATTTTTTTTGTTTTGGTGATGTTCACCGTCATATCGTCCTGACGAGTATTTTCACCTATTACTTGTCCTTCATATATATCTTCATTAGGATGAACGAAGAAACGACCTCTATCTTGCAACTTATCGATTGAATAAGGTATAGCCGATCCATTTTCCATAGACACTAAGCTTCCGTTTTGTCTCTCAGGAATACCCCCTTTTAATGGTTGATATTCTAAGAAACGGTGTGTCATTATTGCCTCACCTGCCGTTGCAGTTAACAACTGATTACGCATTCCAATTATTCCACGAGAAGGAATCAGAAATTTACAAATCATTCGGTCACCCTTAGCTTCCATACTTAACATTTCACCCTTACGTATAGTAACCATATTAATGGCCGTCCCACTTACGTTTTCAGGCAAATCGATAGTCATTTCCTCAACTGGCTCACATTTCACTCCATCAATCTCTTTAATAATTACCTGTGGTTGCCCAATTTGCAGCTCATATCCTTCACGACGCATGGTCTCAATTAAAACGGATAGATGCAATACTCCACGACCAAAAACCATAAATTTATCTGCACTATCTGTCATTTCCATTCGTAGAGCTAAATTCTTTTCAAGCTCACGTACTAATCTTTCTCTAATATGACGAGAAGTTACAAACTTTCCATCTTTACCAAAGAAAGGAGAATCGTTAATGGTGAACAACATACTCATAGTAGGCTCATCAATAGCGATTGTTTTTAACCCTTCTGGTCTCTCAATATCTGCAACTGTGTCACCAATTTCAAAACCTTCTAAACCTACCAAAGCACAAATATCTCCAGCTTGTACTGCTTGTACCCTCTTACGACCAAGGCCTTCAAATGTGTGTAATTCTTTTATTTTTGTTTTTTGAATAGAGCCGTCACGTTTTACTAAACTCACTTGCATATTATCCTTTAAAACTCCTCTTTGTAATCGTCCAATTGCAATACGTCCGGTAAAAGATGAAAAGTCCAACGAAGTAATCAACATTTGTAAATTACCCCCTTCTTGCACCTTTGGAGAAGGAATATGTTCTAATACCATATCCAATAGAGGTTCAATGTTATCCGTTTTATCTTTCCAATCCTCGCTCATCCAATTGTGTTTGGCAGAACCATAAACAGTTGGAAAATCCAATTGCCATTCTTCAGCACCCAACTCAAACATTAAATCAAAAACAGCTTCATGCACTTCATCTGGAGTACAGTTTTCTTTATCTACTTTATTGATAACTACACAAGGTTTTAAACCGAGGTCTATTGCCTTTTGTAATACAAAACGTGTCTGCGGCATTGGTCCTTCAAAAGCATCTACTAAAAGTAAAACTCCATCGGCCATATTTAAAACACGCTCTACTTCACCTCCAAAGTCGGCGTGACCAGGAGTGTCAATAATATTAATCTTGGTGCCTTTATATACAACTGAAACGTTTTTAGACGTAATAGTAATTCCTCGTTCACGCTCCAAATCATTATTATCCAAGATAAGGTCTCCCATGTGTTCATTTTCGCGAAACAAACTACAGTGATGCATAATTTTATCTACCAAAGTGGTCTTACCGTGATCAACGTGAGCAATAATAGCGATGTTTTTAATATTCATAATAAATGCCTGCACAAACAGGTATCTGTTTAATTAATAGAATTTTACGCACAAGAATTACCCTTTTTACAGGGCTCTTGGTTACGAGCGTGCAAAAGTAGTGTTTATTCAGGATATTATATCTTTAATTATGATTATATTTTGAGGGTTTCTATGCTTTATGAGACTTAGATGGATGAAATTTTCAATTTTAAGCCCTTATTCTACTTAAAACACAAGGTCTCATTTTGCTTATATTCCACGATACTTATTTATAAATACACCAATTTACAAGGTATTAATGTTTAATATCTGGACTCATAAATTACTATTTCATCGTATTTTTTATCATTATCTTTGCACATCAAAATTCATCTTATGAACCTCGACTTAATTCCGAAGCTAAAACATACTAAATCCAATAATTTCTTTCTTCTCGCTGGACCCTGTGCCATTGAGGGTGAAGAAATGGCTATGCGCATTGCTGAAAAAATTGTTGGGATAACAAATACATTAGAAATTCCGTTCATTTTTAAAGGAAGTTTTAAAAAAGCAAATAGAAGCCGCATAGATAGTTTTATGGGAATTGGAGATGAAAAGGCTTTGAAAATTTTACGTAAGGTTTCTGAAACCTTTGACGTACCTACAGTAACTGATATTCACGAAGTCACCGACGCCTCTATGGCGGCCGAATACGTGGATGTGCTTCAAATTCCTGCGTTTTTAGTAAGGCAAACCGATTTGGTAGTCGCCGCGGCAAACACTGGGAAAGTGGTAAACCTTAAGAAAGGTCAATTTATGAGTCCGGAGAGCATGAAACATGCCGTTACAAAAGTGACTGATTGTGGAAATGATCAAGTGGTAATTACAGATCGCGGAACTATGTTCGGTTATCAAGATATGATAGTAGATTTTCGTGGTATTCCAACAATGAGACAGTATGCTCCTGTAGTTTTGGATGTGACTCATAGTTTACAACAACCCAATCAAACAATTGGAGTTACAGGTGGACGACCAGAAATGATCTCAACTATTGCGCGCGCCGGAATTGCAACAGGTGCTGATGGAATTTTTATTGAAACTCATTTCGATCCGGCTAATGCTAAAAGTGATGGAGCAAACATGCTAGATCTTAGTCTGCTTGAAAAACTTATGACTGATTTAGTTACAATACGCCAAATGATTATAAGATTATAAAGTATGCTACTGCAAATAAAAAAAGACTACGCAAAAAGTAGTCCTTTTTAATTAGCCAATTGTCTAGCCTCCTTTTACATCAAAATATTATCCTTTATTTAAAATTGTTCCAATAGAAAATTAATAAGATCTGTTGTAGTAACAATTCCAGCCAAGTCACCATCATCTACGACAGGCAATGCGTGAAATTCTTTTCTAGATAAAATCTCTGCAACTTCTTTTACGGTGGCCGTCGAAGGAACACTTATAAGATTTTTCGCCATTACTTGATCAATTGTAAACATATTGTACACTACAGAATCTACAAATTCTTCATCATCATAAACCGCATCTGCGAAGCTAATCCGCAACAAATCCGTATAACTCAACATACCTATTATTTTTTTTCCTTTTACCACTGGTATGTGTCGTATTTTTTTTGTTTTGAACAAACGCTCAGCTTTCTCTAAATTATCGCTTAGGTTTAAGGTAATTACATCTCTAGTCATTATGGCTGAAACTAACGTTTTCTTGTTCATAATTATAGGAGTTTACAAATGCCTTATAAAATTCAAAAAAAAAAGAGATAAAAAACATGACAAGAATCATTATTCTTTCTTTTTATCCATCAATTTTAAACATGAAGTAAACGTACTATAACCAATCGAGTTTATTTGCTTTACAATAGTGGTTGAATGTTGCACTAACCTTAACCCCAATGTTCTATTTAAAAACTCAATGAAATTTTAAGAAGAAGAATACAAAATGATTCGGAAACAACTAACTAATTGTCTCTATTTTTCTCTTGGATTCTGCGCACAATCGCAGTGACCGTATTTCTAGAAACAAATCTCGGAAGTTTAGATAAGAATTTATTAATTGCCCCCGGAATTGCAACTGTTTTACCTTTTAACATGGCCTGATAACCATAAAGTGCAACTTCCTTAGGACAGCCCATATTAAAGCTAATTTTATTGTCAGTACACCCATCAGATACCACATCTTGAAAGCTAGTCTTTGTTTGTCCTGGACACAAAGCTGTTACCGTTACTCCTGAACCTTTAAGTTCATTCGCTATAGCTTCGGAAAAAGACAAAATATACGATTTAGAAGCATAATACAACGACATAAGAGGTCCCGGTTGAAAAGCCGCTAAAGAAGACATATTCAAAATTTTACCCGAACCACGTGCCAACATTCTAGGAAGAACTAATTTTGTTAAATGGGTTGTAGTCATAATATGGAGCTGCAGCATTTTTACCTCTCGATCCCAGTCTGTAATACTAAAACTACCATAGATGCCAAAACCTGCATTATTAATTAATACATCTATCGGAATTTCCCCAATCTCTTCTATTAAGTCTTGTGCAACATTGGGCATGCATAAATCCTTTACTATGGAGGTAACCTTACAGTTAAAACTTCTCTCAATCTCAATTTTAGACTCATTGAGTTTTATAAGATCTATATCAATCAAAATAAGATCATAGGAGTCTTTAGCCAATAGTAAGGCCAACTCATAACCTAATCCGGAAGCTGCACCAGTTACAATAGCAACTTTTGATGGATTATTTAAATCGTTCAATGACTAGGTTCTTTAATTATACTTTTGGGGCCTTCAACATATGACTGCAAATAGGCAAATCTCTCGGTTAGTGTTCCCTCTGAAGTTGTTATTTTGGCCCGTTGTAAAATACCTTTTTTATCTTTATTAAAAAAAGCCGGAATCACATTTTCTATGAACATATCTCCAAAGCCTTCACTTGCATCTTTTGGCAGCTCACAAGGAAGATTATCTACTGTCATCATTGTAATAGTACCAGGCGTATTGAAATCGGTTTCTGTTTCGGTCTTAGGATCATATCCATAAAAAGGATCTGCAATCGTAGACGCCCTAATATTACTGGCAACAGGCCCATCCACATCGCAGGATATATCGGCAATTAAATTAATTTTGAACGCTTTATTTTTGGCATCCTTGCGAGTGAATAAATATGGTGCACCATTACCATAAAAATGTCCTGCAATAAACATATCACTTACCTTGGCAAAACGCATAAAATCGCTCTCATAACCTGAAGGGTCTCTGTAAAATTCATGTTTATCTCCTTCCCTACCATCTTTGCGTTTGTTGTAATCCATTACATCGATTATACAATAAACAGGGCTATCAAATTTTTGGGTTAAATACCTCGTAATGGAAGCCTTTTTTATTTTTAGATGATCCAAAATCTCTTTAGCGCCATGTGCAACTTTTCCAGATCCGCTAAGTACTATTTTTAAATGCTTTGGCAGTGTAATTTTATTTAATTCTGCTTTTAACGCCGTCAAATCCAATAAGGATTCCACTTTGGGGAGTTCAAACAATTTATCTCTCAACCCTAAGGCTCTGATTCCATTATAGGTACCCACGAGTCCTGCATAAGGGCCAAATCCTATTAAACGACTACCATTAGGTTTTACTACTGTTTCATGATCAAAAAGTTCAATTTTCTTTTCGAGTATGGCTTTTAAAAGCTTTTGATTATGAGGCTGTCTTTTAATGGTATGACTGAAAAAAAAATATTTTTTAGAAGGAATTAATGCATCTATGGGGACTTCTTTAACCCCTAATAAAATGTCTGCTTCCGAAATATCTTCTTTTACTTCAAAACCTGCGTCCCGATATTGGTCGTCTGAAAACACCCGTACATTTGAGGCTTCCACAATAATCCTTGCTTTTGGATACAATTTTATGACTTCTTGGCATTTTTTTGGAGATAAAACTACCCTACGATCTGGTGGGTTTTTACGTTCTTTGAGAAGGGCAAATGTAATTGGCATTTGGAATACTTTTTGATATTTATTTCGCCCCCAAAGATAGTGTAATTTATGTATCTTTGCCCCCGCTTGACGAAGCTATTATAGTGAAATTGCACTTGGTTTGATGAAACGTATAGCGTAGTTGAGCCCCCGCTTGACGAAGCTATTATAGTGAAATTGCACTTGGTTTGATGAAACGTATAGCGTAGTTGAGCCCCCGC
>BS_KBA_SWE02_21mDRAFT_10000100_pt1 | contig 28229 bp, 28 predicted proteins | sample BalSeasSWE02_21m_FD_9196 | JGI IMG/M metagenome (IMG submission 9196)
AAAGTTAACAAGAACAGCTACAATTATAAGAGCTCCAACCATCACAGTCCAGCGCTTACCTTTATCAGACAGGAACTGAGATAAAATCATAAACCCCTGAGAAATAGTCATTAGTATAGTAAACCAAATAAGTTTTTTCATTTTAATACCCCGCTTTTTTTCGCACCCTGCTCAGTACTGAGTTGGCTACTAATTTTGCTTTTTCGGCGCCAATTGATAAGGCTTTATCAATTTCATTTAGATTGTTCATAAAATGATTGTATAGCTCTCTTTCCTTGGAGAATTTATCGATAATCAGTTCAAAAACAGCCTGCTTAGCATGTCCATAACCGTAATGACCATTTTCATAATTAGCCTTCATAACTTCAATCTGCTCTTTAGTGGCTAATAGGCTATAAATAGCAAAACAGTTACAGCTTTTCCAGTCTTTTGGATCTTCAAGAGGGGTGCTGTCCGTTTGAATGGACATAATCTGCTTTCTGAGTTGTTTGTCATTCAAGAAAATGTTAATAGTATTATCTCTGCTTTTACTCATTTTCTCGCCATCGGTTCCTGGGATCAACATGGTGTTTTCCTGGATTTTTCCTTCTGGCATCACAAAAGTTTCTCCCATTTTTGCATGAAATCTGGCGGCCACATCGCGTGTCATCTCAATATGCTGTAACTGATCTTTACCAACCGGAACAATATTGGCATCGTATAATAAAATATCAGCAGCCATAAGCATAGGATAAGTAAATAATCCAGCATTAACATCTTCAAGTCTGTCGGCTTTATCTTTAAAACTGTGAGCTAGTGTTAAACGTTGATATGGAAAAAAGCAACTTAAATACCAAGACAATTCTGTTACTTGAGGCACATCGCTTTGTCTATAAAATACTGTTTTTTCAACGTCTAAACCAAAAGCTAACCAGGTAGCGGCTGTTGAATAGGTGTTATGACGCAATTCTTCAGCATCTTTAATCTGGGTAAGCGTATGAAGGTTTGCAATAAACAGAAAGGAGTCATTTTGTGGGTTATTGGCCATTTCAATAGCAGGCATTATCGCCCCTAAAATATTGCCTAAATGTGGTGTTCCTGTACTTTGTATTCCGGTAAGTATTCTAGCCATAATATGCCTCTAAAAAGTGAGAATCTCATTAAAATTAAACTAAACAATGATATTCAGGCAAAGGTAATTTTTTTAATAGAATTGCTCAATACAATTGTGTATTTTTGAAAAACATGAAAATTTTCAAAAAGATATTTTGGGTTTTATACCGAATTTGGTTTTACATACTTGTAACCCTGCCCATTTTAATTCTCTTTCCGATTCTAATTATTTCTATTTTAAAAGAATCCTGGTATCCCTACTTTTTTAAATTAGCACGAATTTGGGCTAGATTTATTTTGATTGGTATGGGTTTTAAAGTTAAAATTGAAAACCAACAAACCCTTCAAAAGAATAAAAGCTATATGTTTATTGCCAACCACACCTCCATGGCGGACATTATGCTGATGTTAGTATCAGTCAAAAATCCCTTTGTATTTGTCGGGAAAAAGGAACTAGCTAAAATACCATTATTCGGTTTTTTTTATAAGCGAACCTGTATTTTAGTGGACAGAAGCTCCCCTAAAAGCAGACAAGCTGTTTTTTTAATGGCGCAAAGACGTTTAAAATCCGGGCTAAGTATTTGTATTTTCCCAGAAGGTGGTGTTCCGGAGGAGCATATTATGCTTGATGAATTTAAAGACGGCGCTTTTAGACTGGCAATAAATCATCAAATACCAGTTGTCCCTCTCACTTTTAAAGATAATAAGAAAAGATTTTCTTATACTTTTTTTAGTGGAGGACCCGGTTTGATGCGTGTTAAAGTGCATGAATTTTTAGAAACAAAAAATCTTAAAATTGATAGCACAAAAGAATTGAATAATATGGCTCACGAAATAATTTTAAACGAGTTGAAAAGAGATAAAAAATAAAAACTGCTCTTGTAAAAGAGCAGTTTTTGTGATATTTCTTCAAAAAGATTGAAAAAACATCAAGGCCTAACCAAAAACCTAAAATTTTAATCCAATTCCCGTATAGACACCTATAAAATAAGGTTTAAAATTGCCTGAGGTATTGTTGAATGTATTGATTTGATATTTAAATAAGGGCTCTAAATTCAAATCCAATTTTTTAGTTATTTTATAATTTAATCCCAAACCAAAATTAGCACTATAACTAACCTTATTAAGGTTTGTGGCTTCTCCTATAAGGGTGCGATTTCCATCAAACTCAGAAAACAATTCATTGTTGCTTAAAATGAACGAACTAAATCCACCAATGATATTGAACCCAAATTTTTTATTAACAAGGGCGTATTCAATTTCTAATGGAATTTCAATAAATCCTAAAGACTGATTAACAGAAGTATTTGATGTTTTAATAAATGGTTCATTATTAATGTTATTTATACTTTCAGCACTTATTATTGAAATATTCCCCCCAGGATTATAAGTGTCTACATTTCTTAAAGCACTAGATTTAGAGCTTAAACCAATAGATTCAAAAACAATCACATTATTGGTATTGTAACCTAAGTTAACCTTATTAATACCAGACCTAATACTTAATTTATTATTTAGGGCGTAACTGGCACTGACACCATAACTCATAGTGACTTCACCATTCTTGGAGTTTTCATTAAACTGCGCATCTAATGAGGAACCTTTGCCAAGGCTGTTAAAATATATTGGAGCGGCATGGGTTCCAACACTCCATTTGTTTAATCGAGTAGCTTCATCCTCTTTTTTTGATGCAGCAATAGCTTCTTCAATAGTTGCGTTATTTTTTGGACTTGAATTAATCAAAGGGTTGTTCTCGGCATTCTTATTATTCGCCATAGAAGAATTATCTGTTTTATTTGAGCCAGTCCCCTCTTCGTTTTTTTTCATTTCAGAAGTTACTTGGTCAGAATCGCTTTGATTAATTTTTGCAATGGTATTTTCTTGAAATGGATTTATAAAAGGGCTGTTTTTGTTAACCAATATTTGGTTATCATCGTCTGATTTAATAGCGTCAGGGTTCAAATTAGTTCCAGAAAAAGCACTGCTAACCTTACTTGATTGGATTGAATTTTGAGAATTGGAAAGGTTATTGGAATCTTTATTATCAATGCTATCTAAAACAATATTATTTGAGCTAATAATTGTATTATTTGTGATGCTGGATTTTTCCGGGAATGTGCCGTCAGTATCGACAACCTGATTGGCAGGAAGTGAAGTGTCATTTATAAAATAGATTCTTCCAACAGTTAATAGCAACAAAAACAATGCTGCAATACCGGCATAACGCCACCATATGGGAAGCGCTCTGCGTTTCTTTTTATTATGATGAAGCTTCGCTTCAATATTTTGCCAAATGGCATCTTTAGGAGTGGCCTCAAAATCTTTAAAGCCCTCTTGAAACAACCTGTCAATATGTTTTCTCTCTTTCATTATAACGACTGTAAACTTCTTGTTGTTTTATAGTTTTCAATAGTTTTTTTCAATATCTGTCTAGCCCGCGCCAGATTAGATTTTGAAGTGCCTATATTTATATCTAACATACCAGCTATCTCTTTATGAGAGTAACCATCCAGAACATATAAGTTAAAAACCAACCGGTATCTATCTGGTAATTCTTGAATAATCTGTAAAAGATAATTAATGTTGACAGAATCTTCATCTATATCTATCTCTTCATCTTCTGCAAAATCATCAGGGATGATTTCAAAAACCTTTTCGTGACGGTATCGCTGTAAAACAGTATTCACTGTAATCCTTTTTAACCATCCTTCAAAGGAACCTTGGTGTTTAAACTGTTCAATTTTTTTAAAAATTGTTAAGAATGCATCTTGCAGGTTATCTTCAGCTTCGGCATAGTTTCTTGAATACTTTAAGCAGATTGAAAATAGCTTGCTCGAAAAGAGTTTGTATATTTCACTTTGTGCTTGCGTATCATTAATCTTACAATTTTCTATGAGTTGTTTTAAACCCAATTCAAACACGTATTAATTAATAATTCATTAATCTATAACGGGCACTTCAATTATTAAATATTGGTCTTCATCATTTTCATCGATACCTTGCCAAAATTTAAAAATATAACTTCCATTACTGGTCACAATAAAATTAAAAGTTGCTTCTACTAATTCATCACTAAGCTCTTGACAGTTGTTGTCTTGAAAATTATAGTTTAAAACTGCTACGGTTCGCTCATTTAAATTTTTCCCATAATAAAACTCTTTAAAGCTATAACAAGTTGTGGGTCTTAAATAACTCACTGTTATAGGATAAATCTCACCTAAAGTAAATGATTCCGGCATATTAACACTTTCAACAGGTAAAATCTCTAAGCTGTATTCAGGGTTATCATCTTTACTGCAAGAAGCAAATAAAATTAGGGATAATGTAATTATAATCAAACGTTTCATTGCAATATTCTATAAATTTGGGTTCACCAAATAGATGCCATGACGTTTAAAAGGTTGCGTGTTTAAATGAAAAAATCCCGATATATCGGGATTTTTAAATTATTTTAAAGCTTTTAAAATGTCTTTAATTTTTTGTTCCAGCTCATCCTGCAGTTCTGGATTATCCTTAATAATAGCCTTAACGGCATCTCTGCCTTGTCCCAGTTTGGTGTCTTCATAACTAAACCAAGAACCACTTTTCTTAATAATCTCATGTTCAACAGCGATATCTAAAATTTCACCAACTTTTGAAATGCCTTCACCGTACATGATATCAAATTCTGCTGTTTTAAAAGGTGGGGCTACTTTATTTTTAACCACTTTCACTTTGGTTTTATTACCAGTAACATTGCCGTCTGTTTCTTTAATCTGTGTTGAACGTCTTATATCAAGTCTTACAGAAGCATAGAATTTTAAAGCATTACCGCCTGTAGTAGTTTCAGGGTTACCAAACATAACTCCAATTTTTTCACGCAATTGGTTAATGAAAATAACGGTGCAGTTTGTTTTACTGATTGAAGCAGTCAATTTTCTTAATGCCTGAGACATTAATCGGGCATGTAAGCCCATTTTTGAATCGCCCATTTCGCCTTCAATTTCGCTTTTCGGGGTTAATGCGGCAACAGAATCTATAACCACGATATCTATAGCGCCAGAGCGAATTAAATTATCGGTAATTTCAAGTGCCTGTTCACCATTATCAGGTTGAGACATAATTAAATTATCAATATCCACACCTAATTTTTCAGCATAAAACCGGTCAAATGCATGTTCTGCATCAATAAAGGCAGCGATCCCACCTGCTTTTTGAGCTTCGGCTATGGCATGTAAAGTTAAAGTTGTTTTACCAGATGATTCCGGACCGTAAATTTCAATAACTCGGCCACGTGGATAACCACCTACTCCCAAGGCAATATCNAANCCAAGNGAACCAGAAGGGATGGCTTCAACATCCTGTATTGGTGAATCACTCATTTTCATTACGGTACCTTTTCCGTAGGCCTTATCTAATTTGTCTAATGTAAGTTTAAGTGCTTTTAATTTGGCGTCTTTTTCGTTGCTCATCTTTAATTTTATTTCAGTAAATATTACTGCTAAAATAACACTTCTTTTGTCACAATACAATTTTACGACGCAACCTTTTTGGGTATTTTACATCTACTAATTATAGTGGGAAATTTTTTGCTATGAAAAGACCCAGTTTAAAATTTGACATAAATAATTTATTGAAAAAATAGGTTTTTATTAAGTGGAAGCTAAACCAGAAATAAAAGCCCTATGTTGACTAATTCAAATATTTAAAAAAGCACTTTGCAATTTGTAAAGTGCTTTTTTTATGGTATAGGTCTGTGGTTTTTTAAAAAAATGTACCTTTGTGCCTTTAATATTCTTTAACCTTAAAACATTGGTATAGCATGCAACTGTACAATAAATTAAGCGCAAAAGAAAGATCAGAATTAATCGATGAAGCTGGGAAAAATCGATTAACGCTTTCTTTTTATAAATATGCCAAAATTGGCAATCCGCAAGTGTTTAGAGATCACTTATTCATTACCTGGAACGCCCTAGATGTTCTGGGAAGAATCTATGTGGCCCATGAAGGGATTAATGGCCAGTTATCACTCCCGGCAGATCGCTTCAATGAATTCAAAGCACATTTAGACAGCATTAGTTTTTTAGAAGGCATCAGACTAAATATTGCCATTGAGCAAGACAATAAATCATTTTTAAAACTAAAAGTTAAAGTACGCGATAAAATTGTGGCTGATGGTTTGAATGATGACACTTTTGATGTCACTAATAAAGGCATTCATTTAGGGGCAGAACAATTCAATGATTTTATTGAAGATGAAAACACCGTTTTAGTGGATATGCGTAATCATTATGAAAGTGAAATAGGGCATTTTAAAAATGCCGTTACACCGGATGTTGATACGTTTAGAGACTCTTTAGATATTATTGAAGCTGATTTAAAGGACCACAAAGAAGATAAAAATCTGGTCATGTATTGTACCGGAGGCATCCGCTGTGAAAAAGCAAGTGCCTATTTTAAACATAAAGGGTTTAAAAATGTATTCCAGCTGGAAGGCGGAATCATTGAATATACCAGACAAGTAAAAGAGAAAAATTTAGAAAATAAATTCTTAGGTCAAAATTTTGTGTTTGACGACCGCAGAGCAGAACGCATAAGTGAAGACGTGGTAGCCCATTGTCATCAATGCGGGCAACCTTTTGATGTGCACACTAATTGCGCTAATGAAGCCTGTCATTTATTATTTATTCAATGTGATACATGTAAAGAGAAAATGGAAAATTGTTGTTCAACAGCCTGTATGGAAATAAACAGATTGCCTTATGAAGAACAAAAGGAACTTAGAAAAGGGAAAGGCAACAGCAATGATATTTTCAAAAAAGGAAGGGCAGATCATTTACCATTCAAAAAGGATTTGAGAAATATTTTTGAGACGCTAAAAATCAATAAAGAATAACAAGTCAGTCATGCAGAAAATAGAATTAATGGCTCCGGCAGGAAATTTCGAGTCTTTGCAGGCTGCTTTAGATAACGGCGCAGACTCTGTTTACTTTGGGGTAGAACAACTAAATATGCGGGCCAGAGCCTCTATTAATTTCACTTTAGAGGACTTGCCTGAAATAGCCAAACGTTGTACAGCTAAAAATATAAGAACCTATTTAACGCTGAACACCATTATTTACGATCATGATTTGTCCATTGTTAAAACCTTAGTCAATAAGGCTAAAGAAGCGGGCATAACAGCAGTAATAGCCATGGATCAAGCTGTTATAATGACAGCCAGAGAGGTTGGCATGGAGGTGCATATTTCTACGCAAATAAATATCACCAACATTGAAACCGTTAAATTTTATGCCTTATTTGCCGATACTATGGTGTTGAGCAGAGAACTGAGTTTAAGGCAGGTAAAAAAAATAACCGAGCAAATAGAAAAAGAGCAAATCAAAGGGCCTTCAGGCAAACTAATTGAAATTGAAATATTTGGTCACGGTGCGCTTTGTATGGCGGTTTCCGGGAAGTGCTATATGAGTTTGCATTCTTATAATTCTTCTGCAAACAGAGGNGCCTGTAAGCAAAATTGCAGAAAAAAATACACCGTGATTGAGCAGGAAACAGGTTTTGAAATGGAAATTGATAATGAATACATCATGTCTCCAAAAGACTTATGTACCATAGATATTTTAGATCAGGTGGCTGATGCCGGAATTAAAGTGTTAAAAATTGAAGGGAGAGGAAGAGCGCCTGAATATGTAGCCAAAGTCATTTCATGTTATCGTCAGGCCATTGATAGTTTAGAAAACAAAACGTATGAAAAAGAGAAAGTGATTGGCTGGATGCAAGAACTCGAAAAAGTTTACAATCGTGGTTTTTGGAATGGTTATTATTTGGGGCAAAAACTGGGAGAATGGAGCATTGGTTCTGGTTCTCATGCTACACAAAAAAAAGTATATATAGGCAAAGGCACACACTTTTTTCCAAAACCACAAATAGGTGAATTTAAAATTGAAGCCTATGATATTGCTATTGGAGATACTATTTTAATAACCGGACCAACTACAGGAGCTAAAGAATTTGAGATTAAAGACATGATGGTGAATGATGAAAAGTTGGCAAAAGGCACTAAAGGAGATTTAGTGACTATTCCATTAGGGTTTAGAATCAGGCCTTCTGATAAGTTATATAAAATTGTAGAAAATAAAGTGGAAGCTTAATGGTAGTCATCACGTTACAGCGTAACAAATGTATTGGATGTAATTACTGTGTGGAATTTGCGCCTAAACAATTTCAGATGTCAAAAAAAGACGGAAAATCTGTTTTATTACATGCTAATGATAAGAAAGGATTTTTCACTTTAAAATCCAATGAAAATGACATTTTTGAAGCTTGTGAAAAAGCCTCAGCGGCTTGCCCGGTTAAAATAATTAGTGTAAAATTAATGTAAGAATCTGCACAATTAATACCACTTTTTTGGGTTGTAATGATAATTAAACTACTATTTTAAAGTAAGCATAATAATCTTATCTTTACCTTTTAAAATAATTATTAACCTTCATTCGTAATAATTTTTATTATCGAATTCAACATATAAAATATATGGCTTGTAACAGTTGTACAACTGACAGTGGTGGTCAACCAAAAGGATGTAAAAATAATGGTACCTGTGGTACGGATAGTTGTAACAAACTTACGGTTTTTGATTGGTTGGCAAACATGTCTCTTCCAAACGGAGAAAAACCTTTTGACTGGGTTGAGGTCCGTTTTAAAAACGGCAGAAAAGAATACTATAAAAATATTGAGAATTTAACATTAAGTATTGGTGATGTGGTGGCTACACAGGCGCCATCAGGACATGATATTGGAATGGTGACNCTAACCGGCGAATTGGTAAGGGTTCAAATGAAACGTAAAAACATTTCTCAGGAATCAGANGAAATATTNAAAATATATAGAAAAGCGAGCCAAAAGGATATTGACATTTGGTCTGATGCCAGAGACAAGGAAGAACCTATGAAGGTGAGAGCGCGTCAGTTCGCTATAGACTTAAAGTTAGAAATGAAAATTTCTGACATTGAATTTCAAGGCGATGCCAGTAAAGCTACTTTTTATTACACAGCAGAAGACAGGGTAGATTTCAGAGAACTTATTAAGGTGTTTGCCAGAGAGTTTAGAACCCGTATTGAAATGAAACAAGTTGGTTTTCGTCAGGAAGCAGCGAGGCTTGGTGGCATTGGCTCTTGTGGCAGAGAATTGTGTTGTTCAACCTGGTTAACAGATTTCCGTTCAGTAAGTACATCAGCGGCAAGATACCAGCAGTTATCATTAAACCCGCAAAAACTGGCAGGGCAATGCGGAAAATTAAAGTGTTGTTTAAATTATGAGTTGGATACCTATCTTGATGCTTTAAAAAGTTTCCCAAAAACAGAAATTAAATTAGATACTGAAAAAGGAACGGCCGTTTGCCAAAAAACAGATATTTTTAAAGGACATATGTGGTATGCTTATGAAGGCGAGTGGATGAATTGGCATAAAATAACGACTGATCAGGCAAACGAAATAATTAGTATAAACAAAAAAGGCACTAAAGTTTCAAGCCTTGAAGAATATGCCTCAGAGCTTATCAATGAGGCTAAAAACCAATTTGAAAACGTTGTTGGTCAAGATAGTTTAACACGCTTTGATAGTCCAAAACCTAATAATAAACGTAAAAATAAAAGAACCAATAAAAACAGAAGAAAAACTCAAAACACAAAAAATAATGCGAAATAAGGTGTTGTTCTTAGTTTTAGTTTTTTCTTTAGTAATGGTCTCCTGTGATTCAAAAAGGATCTATGATGATTATAAATCTGTTCCAGATGAATGGAATAAAGATTCAATAATGTCATTTAAAATACATCCTCCAGATTCCATTAACCCTTATAATTTATTTGTGAATTTAAGAAACACCAATAAATATAAGTACAGTAATATTTTTTTAATAGTTGAAATGGTCTTTCCTCACGGGAAAACAATTAAAGATACTTTGGAATATAGAATGGCCGATCCAAGTGGTAAATTATTAGGCGCAGGCCTCATGGATGTTAAAGAAAATAAGTTGTGGTACAAAGAAGATGTGTATTTAATGAATCTGGTGAATATACTGTTAACATTCAACATGCCATGAGAGAAAACGGCAAAGTAAATGGCGTAACTTCTCTTGAGGGTATTACAGATATTGGTTTTAGAATAGAATCCCCAACAAGTAATAAATAGTTATGGCAAAAGCGAAACAAACAAAAAACATTCAAGGGTTTGATAAATATGTGCGTTGGTTTTGGATACTTTTTTCTACAGGTATCATTTTTCTTATATTAATTTTTGCTTTCGCTTCGTGGGGTCTATTTGGCGAAATGCCCGATCATACGGTTTTAGAAAATCCTAAAACAAATCTTGCCACAGAAATTATTTCATCTGACGGAAAAACCCTGGGTAAATTTTATTTTAATGACAACAGAACGCCGGTTGGATATGAGGATCTATCGCCAAATTTGGTTCAGGCTCTAATCGCTACAGAAGATGAACGATTCATGGATCATTCCGGAATCGATGCAAGAGGTACTTTAAGAGCTGTGGTTAAACTTGGAAGCGGTGGTGGCGCCAGTACGATTTCTCAGCAATTGGCCAAACAATTATTTCATGGTGAAGGCTCAACTAATATTATTGAAAGAATTTTACAAAAGGCCAAGGAATGGATTATTGCTATTCGTTTAGAGCGTCAATATACCAAAGAAGAGATTATTGCACAGTATTTCAATATATATGATTTTGGAAATAATGCCGATGGTATTAGAAGTGCGTCACGTATTTATTTTGGAAAGGAGCCTATTGATTTAAATATTAATGAATCGGCTATTTTGGCGGGGATGCTTAATAATTCTTCTTTATATAACCCAAGACGTAATCCGGAAGGGGTAACCAACAGAAGGAACTTGGTGCTCAAAAAAATGGTTAGAAATGAATTCATTTCGCAGGTTGAATGCGACTCTTTGATAACCACTCCTTTAGACATAAATTATAATCCTGAATCGCATCGCGAAGGAATAGCCACTTATTTCAGAGCGTATTTAGATGGATTCATGAAGGACTGGATTAAAAATAATCCGAAACCAGATGGGTCTAAATATAATTTGTATAATGATGGATTAAAAATCTATACCACTATAGATTCGCGCATGCAACAATATGCTGAAGACGCTGTACAGCAACATATGCCAAGACTTCAGGCAGAGTTTGACCATCAAAACATTCCAAGCAGAAATCCTACAGCGCCTTTTTTAGAATTGGATAAAAGTGAAATTGATGCTTTAATGAGTCGTTCCATGAGGCAATCTGAGCGTTGGAGAAAAATGAAATATGATTTGCATAAATCGGATGAGGAAATAAAGGAATCATTCTATAAGCCTATAGAAATGAGTATTTTTTCCTGGAAAGGAGAAATTGATACGATAATGAAACCAATTGACTCTATGCGCTATACCAAACGGTTTTTGCATCCAGGCATGATGTCAATGGATCCACTAACAGGACATGTAAAAGCATGGGTTGGAGGTATGAATTACAGACATTTCCAATATGATCATGTTAAAACGGGAAAACGGCAAGTAGGTTCAACTTTTAAACCATTTGTTTATGCTGCAGCTATTGATCAACTGCATTTATCGCCTTGTGATATACTTCCAAGATCTCAAATAACTATTGAAGCTTATAAGTATGGAAATCCAGAATCCTGGTCTCCAAAAAATGATGATGGCAAATACGGAGGGTCTATGACCCTAATGGATGCCTTAGCAAACTCGGTAAATACGGTTACAGCAAGAATAATGGATAAAGTAGGTCCGCAAACGGTGGTTGATCTTGTCAAGAAATTAGGGGTTGAATCAGAAGTCTTACCCGTACCATCAATAGCCTTAGGAACAGCTGATTTAAGTGTTTATGAAATGGTAGGCGCTTATGCGGCCTTTGCAAATAAAGGAGTGTATACCAAGCCGGTAATGGTGACGGGAATTGTTGATAAAAACGATACTGTGTTATATCAATTCACCCCTGAAACACGTGATGTTTTAAGTGAAGAAACAGCTTATGTAACGGTTAAACTTATGGAAGGCGTAACACGATCTGGTTCAGGAGCCCGTTTAAGAACGTCTGGGGCTGAAACGTATAGAGCCGATTATAGAGAAATAATAACGGGTTATCCCTATCAATTTACAAACCCTATTGCTGGTAAAACAGGAACTACACAAAACCAAAGTGATGGTTGGTTTATGGGTATGGTGCCAAATCTGGTTACTGGTGTTTGGGTGGGGGCTGAAGACAGGTCTGTTCATTTTGGAAATATCACCTATGGTCAAGGAGCTGCTATGGCATTGCCCATTTGGGCTGTTTATATGAAAAGCTGTTATGCCGATAAGGAATTGAATATTTCTACCGAAGATTTTGAAGCCCCAAAAGACCTTACCATACGTGTTGATTGTTCAGACTCCTCAGAAAGCGACGATGATAAAACAAAAATAAAGGAAGATATTCCTGATGATTTAGATTTTTAAAAATCAAAAGCCATTCCTTTTAGAATGGCTTTTTTATTTTGTAATTTTAAAACAATAAAATAGGTTTCTAATGATTAAAAAGAAAGTTGCAAATGTTGATGAAGCACTTCAAGGTGTTTCAAATAATATGACTTTAATGCTTGGAGGTTTTGGACTCAGTGGCATACCGAAAATGCGATTGCAAAACTTGTAAAACTTGGGGTTTCAGGATTAACCTGTATTTCAAATAATGCCGGAGTTGATGATTTTGGGCTGGGATTACTTTTGAAAAAGCATCAAATAAAAAAGATGATCTCTTCATATGTTGGTGAGAACGATGAGTTTGAACGCCAGATGCTTTCAGGTGAATTAGATGTTGAATTAATTCCGCAAGGTACGTTGGCTGAAAGATGTAGAGCGGCGCAAGCGGGGTTTCCTGCAATATATACACCGGCTGGTTATGGCACTGAAGTTGCGGAAGGCAAAGAGACAAGGGAATTTGATGGTAAAATGTATGTTTTGGAGCATGCTTTTAAAGCTGATTTTGCTTTTGTAAAAGCCTGGAAAGGTGATGAAGCTGGTAATCTTATTTTTAAAGGAACGGCTAGAAATTTTAATCCCAATATGTGTGGGGCTGCAAAAATTACGGTTGCTGAGGTGGAAGAGCTGGTGCCAGCGGGTTCTTTAGACCCCAATCAAATTCATATCCCAGGCATATTTGTGCAACGTATTTTTCAAGGTGAAGTTTACGAGAAAAGGATTGAACAAAGAACAGTTAGAAAAAAAGGGTAGTTATGCTAGATAAAACAGGAATTGCAAAACGTATCGCTAAAGAGGTTAAAAACGGTTATTATGTAAACCTTGGAATAGGCATACCAACGTTGGTGGCCAATTATGTCAGAAATGATATTGAAGTTGAATTTCAAAGTGAAAATGGGGTTTTAGGCATGGGGCCCTTTCCTTTCGAAGGCGAAGAAGATGCAGATATTATTAATGCCGGAAAGCAAACCATTACAACCTTGCCAGGCGCTAGTTTTTTTGATTCTGCCATGAGTTTTTCTATGATTAGAGGGAAACATGTGCATCTTACTATTTTGGGTGCCATGGAAGTGGCGGAAAATGGCGACATTGCCAATTGGAAAATACCTGGTTATATGGTAAAAGGGATGGGCGGCGCTATGGATTTGGTTGCGAGCGCAGAAAATATCATTGTGGCTATGATGCATACTAATAAAGCAGGTGAATCAAAACTGCTTAAAAAGTGTTCTTTGCCATTAACTGGTGTAGGATGTGTGAAGAAAATTGTGACGAATCTTGCGGTTATTGAAGTTACCGATAAAGGGTTTAAACTTTTAGAGCGCGCCCCAGGGATTCCGTTGAAGAAATTGTCAAAGCCACTGAAGGAAATTTCATTGTTGAAGGGACTATTCCAGAAATGGATATTTAGATTTGTAAACAAATTCTGTAATAAGTTAAAATATATTGTATTTCGTCGATTTATAATGATTTTTAACTTGTTTTTTGAAAAAATATTCTACTTTTATAAAACCAAATCAATCAAAACTAATAAATAGATTTCCCCAAGTCTAACATAAACTTAACCCTTATGAATTTTGCAACAAATCTACCTGAACAACCTACATTTAACGAAAGTAAATTCAAGGAAACACTACGTGAGAATTTGCGTTTTTTGAAAAGTTTATTGTACCTAACTAAAAAAATATTTATGCTATAATCCTTTTGGAATAGCATGGATTAACTTTTTAGTATAAGCTGTTTTGGGCGATGTGTAAATAGTATCTGCATCGCCTAATTCTTCTATTTTTCCTTTATTCATGACCAATAACTGATCACTCATATATTTTACCACGGCCAGATCGTGTGATATAAAAATATAGGTAAAACCAAACACTTCTTTTAACGAGTTTAGCAGGTTTAAAACCTGTGCCTGAACAGAAATATCTAAAGCAGAAACAGACTCATCACAGACTATTAATTTGGGCTGAAGAGCTATGGTTCTTGCAATACCTATACGTTGTCTTTGTCCTCCGGAAAACTCATGAGGATAGCGGCTAAAATAATCTTCAGATAAACCGACTTTGTTTAAAATTTCAATAGTTTTTTCTTTGCGTTCTGCATCAGAGTGATAAAGTTTATGCACAATCATAGGTTCCATAATAGCCTCACCTATAGGTATTCTTGGATTTAAAGAGGAATAGGGATCTTGAAAAATAATTTGAATCTCTTTTCTAAGTTTTTTTATTGCAGAATTTGAAAGCTTTGTGATATCAATACCGTTATATAAAATTTGACCTGCTGTGGCTTTATCTAATTGAAGAATGGCATTTCCTAAAGTAGATTTGCCACAGCCAGATTCTCCAACTAAACCTAAAGTTTCACCTTCATAAAGTTTAAAACTCACATTGTCAACGGCCTTAAACGACTGTGGTTTTGTAAACCAACCCGATTTTGAAATATATTCTTTTTCAATATTAATAAGCTCTAATAATGGCGGTTTACTGTATAATGTTTTATGCCTTTGCTGTCTGTCTCCATAAGTAATAATATCACTAACCGCCGTATTGTTTAAATAATCCTGAATAGTTGGCAAGGTTTTTAATCGGGTATTTAATGAAGGCCTTGAGCTTATTAATGCTTTTGTATAATTGTGTTGTGGGCTATTAAATATAGAACCAACCGTTCCTTGTTCTACAATTTCTCCTTTATACATTACCAGTACCCTATCGGCAATTTCTGAAATTAAAGCTAAATCATGGCTGATAAAAAGGATGCTCATACTCGTTTTAACCTGGAGTTCTTTCAACAAAAGAATGATGTCTTTTTGAACGGTAACATCAAGCGCTGTGGTGGGTTCATCGGCAATGAGGATATCAGGTTGGCAGGCAATTGCCATAGCGATCATTACACGCTGTTTTTGACCACCAGAGATTTCATGGGGATAGGCATTGTAAACACGATGAATATCTGGAAGTTTAACATTTTCAAAAAGCGCCAAGGTTTCCTCTTTTGCTTGTGCTTGTGACAGGTTAGTGTGTTCAAGTAATATTTCTTGAACCTGTTTTCCGCAAATCATGGAAGGATTTAAAGAGCTCATAGGCTCTTGAAAAATAATGGCTATTTTTTTACCTCTGATGGATCGAAATGCTTTAGAGGTTAATTTAGTTAAATCATTTTCGGCATAAATAATACTTCCAGAAGTTATTTTTGAAATTTTAGGAGGAAGTAAACCCAAAATAGCTAATGAAGAAACAGACTTACCAGAACCAGACTCTCCTACAATGCCTAATATTTCATTTTGATTGAGTTGGTATGAAATGTTATGAATGACTGTATTTTTTCCAAAGGAAATAGAAAGGTCTGTAACAGAGAGAATCGGTTTTTTTTGAGGCATTTATATCTGAATAATTTCGTCTCGGTTTAACAGCTCGTCACCGCGCAGGCGTAAAAATATTTGAGCCACGGCAATCGTATCCTTTTCACAGTAAGTAATAATGCGGTCTATTTCTTTTTCTTCATAATAAACCCTATAAACTTCACTACCATCAATATCATCTTTTGGTGATGGAATACCTAGTACATTGGTTAATAATTTTAAAGAGGTGTAGGTTTTATAATCGCCAAATTTCCATAACTCCAAAGTATCTAAATGAGGCACTTCCCATGGCTTTTTTCCAAAGAGGTTTAATTTGTATGGTAATTCAATATGGTTTATAATCATGCGTCGCGCAATATATGGGAAATCAAATTCCTTGCCATTATGGGCGCAAAGCAGGTGCTTGGTTTCACTAAAATGTGAGTTCAATAAGTTCTTAAAATCTTTTAAAATTTTAATTTCATCGCCATAAAATGAGGTCACTCTAAAGTTTCTAATATCCCCTCTAAAGGTGAAATACCCAACAGAAATACAGATTATTTTCCCGAATTCAGCCCAAATACCAGCGCGCTCATAAAATGCTTCGGCCGTTTCATCATCTTTTCTTTGGTACTGTGATTTATGTTCCCAAAGCGCTTGCTTGGTTTCATCCAAATCAGAGAAATAAGGGACTTCCGGAACGGTTTCAATATCCAGAAATAATATGTTTTCAAGATTTAATTTTGAAATCATAATCTATCACTATTTTTTACTTAACCCTAGCATCAAACTACATTGTTTTCCAAAAATGGCAGCGACGCCTGCAGCGGTACCCCCCAAAATTCCCGTAACAAGCAGCAAGAGATATTGATTCCCATTTAATGGTAATAAAACGGCTATTTTTTTAGCAAGAATAAAATCATTACTACTGCTTAAATAATAAGAATGAACAAACCATAACAATGCTATTGCCAGAAAAGGGACAAAAAACACCGCACTTTTTTTAAGTGATAAAAACAACGAGGTTAAAAAAGCAGCAACCATTACAGACCACCATGGTAATACAAAAGACAATGCAACAGCCAATAAAATAGTCGTTATAAAATTTATGCTTTTTATTTTCATGGTTTTGGTGTTAAGGTTTGAGTAGAAATGATGTCCTGATTAGCTTCGGATTTTTGCATAAATAATAAATTTAAATACTCCCCTGCGGCCCATTTATCAATAAAATCATCATAATAGCTGCTTCCTGGATTTCCAGATTGCCCACCTGGATAAATACCTAATGCTTTTGGTGGCGAACTCATTTCAACAATCATTCGCCATGAAGGGCCATGATTTTTATCCGCTGCATTAACAGTGTTTCGGTCACCACCAATGGGCAAATCAAAACGAGAGAATGCCGGTAAAGCTTGCAATAAATGACCAACATAAGTGCCTTTATAAGTGCGCCAGTTAAAATCACCATTTTTAGCTTTCCATTCCATTAAATTTTTAACGGTTTCCTTAAAGGATATTAAAAATAAATCACTTGAGGTTTCTTTTTCAGGAGTTTTAACAATATCCATAAATTCATCATCAGGGTAATTTTTAAGCATGAAGATGGTTTGATAAACAAAAGGATAAGTAAGTGCCATACCTTCAATTTCATACTCATCCCAGGTTAAAGGAAGTAATGTTTTCCACCACAAATCCCATATACTGGGAGCCAGTTCATTAATGCTACTATTGTAATCCCATTTTTTAATAATGTTTAACATGTCCATTTCGTCATTACTCAGACTTGAAGTGTCCATATGCTCAAACATATAAGGCAATAACTCTGAAGCTTTAAGATTGTAATTGTTGTTTTGAAGGTCTTTAAAATCTTGAATGGTTATTTTTTCTTTTGATCTGAAAAAGTCATTAATCACTCTATTTCTGTACGTTTCATAACCATCATTAAATATGTAGTATGGATAAGATTGATCTACAGGATGTTGGTTTGCAGAACTCACAAAACCACGTTCAGGGTTTTTAGTATGCGCATTGAATTCTTTAGGAATAAAACTTTGCCAATCATTTTCAGGATTGCTTCCGTCCATTAAAAATTTACCCTGACCTTTCCATTTATTAGGAAATAACCCTTGAATCCAAAGTGCAATATCACCTTCAGTGGAAGCAAATACAAAATTCTGTGCGGGCGCCACCCAATGCTCAAGTGCTTTTAAATAATCCTCATAATTTTTTGCTGAGTTGAGGTCTAAAAGTGTGCGCTGATTATTGCCTCCAATAAGCCCAGCCCATTTCATAGCATAGCCTTCTTTTTCTCCATTTCCTTTAAAGGAGTAATCATAACTTACAGGCCCGTGATGTGTGTAAATAACCGAATCAATATAAGTTTTTTGACCTTTTATTTTAATTTCTTCTATACGAACAGAGGTGTTTTTCCATGAATTATTGTACTTATATTGCTGTCTGCTTTTATCTTTAAATTCAATTTTATACCAGTCTTTAACATCACGAGTGGCATTGGTTTCTCCCCAGGCAATATCTGTATTAAAACCAGAAACAACCCCTAAAGCGCCCGGTAATGTGGCTCCAAAAGCATTATGCGTTGGCGTTGCTAATTGCATTATAAACCAAATAGACGGTAAGTTAAGTCCTAAATGGGGGTCGTTTGCCAAAATAGGGTTTCCAGAGTAAGATTTACTTCCAGAAACAGCCCAGTTATTACTACCGTTATCCGGATCTGGTTTTTCCATAGTTTCTGCAATAGAATCTAAAGGAAGTTGAGACTGTGGAACCTCTGTCATTGGGGTATCAATAAAACTCCAATCAGTATCTTTAGGAATCACAGGATCATTGATGTCAAAAAAATCAGGATATAATAAATCAAAACGATCTTTCCCAAACTCACGAAGTGCATTGGTATATTCTAGGTCATAATCTCTCCCACATAAATCATCAGTCATATACATTAAGAGCAAAGCTGTTTTTGTTACAGTCCATGGCTCTGGTTTATAATCTAATAATTTATATTCTACTGGATAATCCCTAACGTTCAAACTATTTATATAACTATTGACACCTTGGGAATAAGCTTCTAAAAATTGTAAAATTTCAGGATCTTCTTTCATTTTTTCTAACGCATTTTCTGCGCCAAAGACCATCCCTTTTCTGCGCTGTGCTCTATCATAATTAAGGGCTTTCTCTCCTATAATTTCTGATAAACGGCCACCAGAAGCATAGGTTTGAAATTCCATTTGCCATAACCTGTGTTTGGCTGTAATATAGCCTTGAGAACGATATAGATCCATATCATTTTGAGCAAATATGTGAGGAATAAGATTGGCGTCATAATACACCGTAACTTTGTCTAAAAGTCCCTCAATTTGAAAATTATCAGAAGTTGATTCCGTTTTTTCATTTTGCCAGACACCTTGAGAAGGGCTTAAAAACTTTCCAAGAGGAGGAACAGAACCAAGCTTTGTGTTCAGTGCATAAAAAACCCCTAAGGCAAGTAATAGGGATAACGAGAATTTAAAGTATTTCATTAATTGAGTTTCGTTATTGATGTATTAAATATAATAAAATTAATAATCAAAACAGCTATGTTTTGTTTGGTTATAGCAAACCATAAAAAGAATGTTTTCTAAAACAATGACGTTTGTTTATAAGGACTTTCATGTTCCAACAGCCATTGTTTTCTACTTAAACCACCGGCATATCCGGTTAAGCTGCCATCACTGCCAATTACTCTGTGACAAGGAATGATAATCCATATAGGGTTTTTACCATTGGCATTTGCCACGGCACGAATAGCTTTTATATCACCTAATTTTTTTGATAATTCCAGGTAAGCTATGGTTTTTCCGAAGGGAATTTCAAGTAGCTCATTCCATACCTTTTTTTGAAAATCAGTTCCTTCAGGGTTGAGTTTTATATCGAAGGCTTTACGTTTACCGTCAAAATATTCCTGAAGTTGAAAAACACAATCTTCCAACTCCAAAGGAATAATATCAGTGATTTTTTCTTCTGAATTAAGTACGGTTACTGAAACGATACCGTCGTCATCACCAGTAATTTTAGTGAAGCCTAATGGGGAGTTAATTATGCATGTCTCCATTAGTCTTGTTCATTGTTTTTAGGTTTTTCTTCTTTAATCAAACCTAATCGTTTTGCTCTGTTCTCCCAGTTTTTTCTGGCAAGAAATTGCAAATCGGACACATTATCGCTTTCATCCATTATTTCTAGACCCAACAGGGTTTCAATAACATCCTCCATAGTTACTAGCCCATTAACCGAGCCATACTCATCAACGACCAAAGCCATATGGTTTTTACTATCGATTAATTGTTGAAATAATTCAGGGATGGGGATACTTCGGTTTACAATAATAATGTCCCGTTTTAAGTCTAATAATGTTTTGTTATCATTGTCTAAAGCCATTTCTTTAAAAACATCATCTTTTAGAACTAAACCAACTATGTTATCGTGATGCTCTGAATAAATAGGAATTCTAGAAAATCTGATATTGGAATTTGCATTAAAAAATTCTGCAACAGTCATCGTTTCCTTTTCTGTTTTAATTACAGTTCTTGGGGTCATGATATCTTTAGCTAGAATTTTTTTAAAGTTAAGGAGGTTTTTAATTATTTTAATTTCGTTTTCTTCAAACACACCTTCTTCATGAGCTATTTCAGTCATAGTAACAAATCCTTCACGACTTAATATGCTTCCATGGGATTTTCCTCCTATTAATTTTGTGGTTAGCTGCAAAAGCCAAAGCAGTCCGGTCCATTTTAAAGGAAATATAAGTATTTTTAAACTTATGGCAGTAAAGTTTCCTAAATGTTTCCAGTAAGTAGCACCTATAGTTTTAGGGATAATTTCAGAGACTACCAATATTAAAACGGTCATAATAGCAGAGACTATTCCAACCAAAATATCTTCAGTAATTATAACGCCTAAAAATGAATGAGGATTACTGCCAAAAAGATTAGCATAGGAAACTTTTGCCTGTACACCTACTAAAATGGCACCAACGGTATGAGCAATCGTATTCAGTGTTAATATGGCAATTAACGGTTTGTCAATGTCTTTTTTTAAATGGTCTAAAACCTTAGCATATGCTTTCCCTTCTTGATTTTTTACTCTTAGAAATTCAGGTGTAATACTTAAAAGAACCGCTTCTAAAATAGAGCATAAAAAAGAAAAGAAAATGGATATAAAGGCATAAAAAAGGAGTAACCCCATTTAATAAAATTAAGAAATCAATTTAACAACATCNTTTGCAAAATAAGAAGCAATAACATCTGCACCAGCCCGTTTGATGGCAGTAACTTGTTCCATCATCACAGCATCATGGTTTAACCAGCCTTTTTCTGAAGCTGCTTTAATCATGGCATACTCCCCAGATACTTGATAGACGGCTACAGGGACATCTACGGCATTTTTCACTTCCCTAACAATATCTAAATAACACAGACCTGGTTTTACCATCACAATATCAGCGCCTTCATCAATATCCATTTCTGTTTCTCTAATAGCCTCAATCCTATTGGCATAATCCATTTGATATGTTTTTTTATCTTTNGGAACGTCAACCATATCAACTGGTGCAGAATCAAGGGCATCTCGAAATGGGCCATAAAAGGCTGAGGCGTATTTAGCTGAATAACTCATAATGCCAGTATTAATGTATCCTTCGTCTTCAAGTGCTTCACGAATAGTCAAAATCCTGCCATCCATCATATCACTTGGCGCCACAAAATTAGCACCTGCTTTGGCATGTGATACACTCATTTCGGCCAAAACATCAGCCGTATCATCATTTAGAATCATACCGTTTTTCACAATACCATCATGGCCATAAGAGGAATATGGATCCAAAGCAACATCAGTCATCACTAACATATCGGGGCATACATTCTTTACTGTTTTAATAGCGCGTTGCATGAGCCCATTTGGGTTTAAAGCCTCTGTTCCTTTATTATCTTTTAAATTATCTGGTACCTTTACAAAAAGTAAAACGGATTTCAATCCAAGTTTCCAAAGCTCTTTAACTTCATTTTCCAATAGATCTAAACTAAACCTATAGTAATTGGGCATAGAAGCGATCTCTTCTTTAACCCCTTTGCCTTCTACTACAAACAAGGGGACTAAAAAATCATTTGGAGTGATGATGGTTTCTCTAACTAATGAGCGAATGGATTCATTGGCTCTTAAACGTCTATTTCTTCTTAATGGATACATGTTTCTATATTTAAAAGGTTAAAAATACAAAGTAAAAAGTTCATAAAACCTTACTTATATCATATTTAAAGCCAATTTTTGGGATGTTTTAATACCTTAATTAATTTTTCTTCATCACTGCCTTTTTCCGGATGATGGTCATAAATCCACTGCACATGTGGTGGCAAACTCATTAAAATACTTTCAATTCTGCCATTAGTTTTTAACCCAAAAAGGGTTCCTTTATCATGTACTAAATTGAATTCCACATAACGACCTCTTCTTATTTCCTGCCAATTGCGTTGTGCTTCTGAATATTTTAAATCTTTTCTTTTTTCAACAATGGGCACATAACCTATCAGAAAACTATTACCAACTTCTGTTACAAAATGATACCAATCTTCCATGGTCATATCATCAGATGCTTTGCAGTAATCAAAAAATAACCCACCAATACCGCGGGCTTCATTTCTGTGCGAATTCCAGAAATAAGCATCACATTTTTGTTTGAACTCATTATAAAAAGTTGGATTATGTTTATCGCAAGCCGTTTTACAAGTTTGATGAAAGTGTTTTGCGTCTTCATCATACAGATAATAAGGTGTTAAATCCTGACCACCACCAAACCAGCTATCTACCATTTCCCCTTGCTTATTATACATTTCAAAGTAACGCCAATTTGCATGAACAGTTGGTACATGGGGATTTTTAGGATGCAACACTAAACTTAAACCGCAGGCAAAAAAATTAGCATCCTTTACACCAAAATAGGATTGCATGGTGTCTGGTAATTTACCATGTACAGCAGAAATATTGACACCGCCTTTTTCAAAAACACCACCATTTTCTATAACCCTTGTTCTTCCACCACCACCTTCAGGCCGTTCCCAAAGGTCTTCTTTAAAGGTGGCAAGTGTATCAATCGCTTCAAGTTTTAAGGTAATGGTGTCTTGTAAATCTTGAATATATTGGTAAAATTTATCCTTCATAATGTAACTCATATAATTCCATGTCCATTGGTTGCTCACCAATAGGAGTGAATTCATTTTTTAAAGTTTTTTGCCAAACAAAATTACTGTTTTCTGCCACTTTTATGCTGGCAGTATTACTTTCATGTGAAATAATCTGAAGTTTTTTAAGATTCAGTTCTTGAAAAGCGAAGGTTGATGTTGCCTGTATGGCCTTACTCATAAAGCCTTTCCCCTCAAATGTTTTATCAATACAGTATGCAAACTCCCCTTTTTTTATATCCCAATCAATAGCTTTTAAAATGATTAAACCTGCAATGTTTTTTGTTGATTTATCTTTAATTGTAAAGGTGTATTCTATTTTATTTTGAATAGCTTCAATACGCTTGTTAATGTAGGACTTGGTGCTTTCTAAAGTTCTGTTTTCAGAAAGTGTCTTCGGCAGATACAGTTTAAAACGCTCAGTATTTGACACGAATAATTTGTTCAAAAGAAGAGCGTCTTCAAATTTTAATAATTCAATATAAAAGTCGTCTGACTTGTAATTCATTCAATATCATTTTGATTATGGTTAAACCAAGTATTGAAAGTAAGGAAAATATTATAAAGTCAATTTCTAATTATAGTCTTAGGTTATATTTTATATTCTTTTACGGCATCAATAAACGCCTTGGCATTTTCTAAAGGTATATTTGGTAAAATACCGTGCCCTAAGTTCACTATATATTTATCTTTTCCAAACTCATTTATCATTTGATGCACCATCTTTTTTATTTCTGAAGGAGGAGACAATAATCTTGCAGGATCAAAATTACCTTGAAGTGTAATGTTTCCGCCAGTTAAATAGCGCGCATTTTTTGGCGAACAGGTCCAGTCAATTCCCAAGGCAGAAGCGTTTGATTTTGCCATGTCATTTAAGGCAAACCAACACCCTTTTCCAAAAGCAATTACCGGAGCATCATCTTTTAAAGCTTCAATAATTTGGTTAATATATTGCCATGAAAATTCTTGATAATCTACCGGTGAAAGCATACCTCCCCATGAATCAAATATTTGAACGGCATTGACTCCGGCTTCTACTTTTGCCTTTAAATAAGCTATGGTAGTATCTGTTATTTTTTGCAATAACTGGTGTGCTGCAGCAGGATTTGTAAAACAAAATTCTTTTGCTTTATCATATGTTTTGCTTCCTTGACCTTGCACCACATAACACAAAATGGTCCATGGGGAACCTGCGAAACCAATTAATGGTACTTCATCCTTTAATAATTCTTTGGTTGCTTTGATGGCCTGCATCACATAATCTAATTCCACATGTACATCAGGAACTATAACATTGTCAACACCTTTTTGATTACGAACAGGATTTGGAAGGTAAGGACCAAAGTTTGGTTTCATTTCCACTTCTATATTCATGGCTTGAGGAATGACCAAAATATCACTAAATAATATAGCGGCATCCATTCCGTATCTGCGAATGGGTTGTACAGTAATTTCACTGGCAAGTTCCGGGGTTCGGCAACGGGTGAAGAAATCATATTTATCGCGAAGGGCTATAAATTCCGGCAAATATCTTCCTGCTTGGCGCATCATCCAAACGGGTGGACGGTCTACAGTTTCTCCTTTTAAAGCTCTTAAAAATAAATCGTTTTTTATCATATTTTGTTATTCCTTTTTTAAAAAAGGGTTCTTTTTTATTAAATGGTAGTTAACCTACACATAATGTTCGTTTACTAATTCAATGACACTTTCAACAGTTGGAACTTTTGCAACGCGCACATCTTTGAAGTGTTTTTTAGCCTCTTCTGCAGTGGTTTCTCCAATACAAAAAGCTATTTTTTTCGGTTTGTTTTGTAAAATATAACTTTGAACTGTTGATGGACTGTAAAACATGATGCTTTCTGTTGAGTCATCAACTTTAAGAGAAGCGTAAACCGTATTATAGGCCACTACTTCATTTACGGTAATATTATTGTCTGCTAAAATTTTTGGCAGATCATCTAATCTTAAATCACTACAGAAGTAAATTATTTCTGTGCCTTCCATATAATCAACTAAATACTCGGCTAATTTTTTNGCACTATTTTCTGAATGGGTAACTTTTCCAATTTTTTGTTCAATTAATTGTTTGGTTCTTCTACCCACACAATAAATNTTATTGAACTGTAATTCTTCCGGAGAAAAATTGGTAACAAGCGATTCGACCGCGTTTTTACTTGTAATGATGATATTTTTAAGATTCGATTTTAAAATTGTTTTCGGAATCCGGTTAACACTAACTTTAATAAAATCTGAACTTTTAACAGAAATCTTATTATTTAATAAATGGCGTTGACCTTCAGTTAATGTTTTTGTTGAGTATACGGTAGTTTGTTTGTTTGTTCTTTGTAATTCATCCATTAGGCGTTTGCCGCCGCGCTCAATAACGAAATTAGCGCAAAAAGCAGCCATGTCATGATGTTCGCCTAATTTTTTAACGCGCGTAACATCTATTCTTTTAGAACCATCAATACTCAACAATACACCTTTGAAAGTGACTTCTTCATTTTTTATTTGAGCAATAGCTCCAATAGGGGCAGTACATCCACCCTCAAGACGGTTTAAAAATTCACGCTCAATACTCGTGCATATTTCAGTTTCTTCATGGTTTAATTCAGCACAGGCATTAACAGCAAATTCATTTTCTTTTAAGGCTGTAATCATAACCGCCCCTTGTGCTGGGGCAGGAATCATCCAATCTAAATTAATGGCATCTTCTGGTCTTAAGCCAATTCTTCCTAAACCTGCAGCAGCAAAAATCGCCGCATTCCAATCTTCATTGTCTTTTAATTTTTGCATACGAGAATTCATATTCCCTCTTAAGTCCACAATGGTATGCGTTGGATATCTGTTAAGCCATTGCGCACGTCTTCGTAAACTGCCTGTTGCGATTACCGCTTCTTTTTGTGATAAAAACTCTTCATTATTTTTAAAAACAAGTGTGTCATTAATATTACCTCGTTTTATTACTGCGGCCTGTATAATACCTTTTGGTAATACCGTGGGGACATCTTTTAATGAGTGAACGGCAATATCAATATCATAATTTAACATGGCAATATCCAAAGTTCTTGTAAAAATACCAGTAATGCCAAGCTCATATAGTGGCTTGTCCAATACTAAGTCACCTGTTGACTTTACGGGAACAAGTATGGTTTTATAACCAAGCTTTTCTAATTGATCTTGAACGGTTTTTGCCTGCCAAAGTGCTAATTCACTGTCGCGAGTGCCAATTCTTATAATTTCAGACATCTAATAAAGTTTCTAATTGGAACACTTTTTTTATGAGCTCAAGACTTTCATCGGTAGAAATGTTGTCATCTTTTAGATGATGCGCAAAATGATTCGTTATTTTTTGAATGATATTATTGCTTATCAATTCTGCCTGCTCTTCATTAAAGTTGGTGATTTTTTTTCGCTGAGTATCTAATTCAGCATTTTTAAAATCTAAAAGTTTACTTTTTAATGCTTTAATTGTTGGAGCAAATTTTCTGGTTTCTAACCAGTCATTAAATTCTTTTTTTACTTCTTCAATAATATTTTCGGCAAAAGGAATATGTTCTTTTCGCTTTTCGTGAGTTTCATCTGTGATTTTTGATAAATCATCTAAATGTACTAGCATGACATTAGGTAACTCTTTAACGTTGTCATGGACGTTTTTGGGTATTGATAAATCTAAAATCAAAAGAGGTTTATCAGTTTGAATAAGATGTTTATCAATTGTTGGTCTCTGGGCGCCAGTGGCTACAATTAAGATGTCTGATTGGTTGATTTCTTCTTGTAAATTAGCGTAATCCTTTACTACTAAATTAAATTTTCCGGCAATATTTTCTGCCGTATTTTTAGTTCTATTAATGAGAGTAATACGCTCATTTTTAGTGTGTTTTACTAGGTTTTCACAAGTGTTTCTGCCTATTTTACCGGTTCCAAATAATAAAATGTTTTTATTAGAAACATCTTCTACTGAACGAAAAATATACTGAACAGAGGCAAAAGACACAGAGGTAGCTCCCGAAGAAATTTCTGTTTCTGTTTTAATGCGTTTACTTGCCTGAATAACAGCATTTACTAGGCGCTCTAAAAAAGGATTTAATAAATTAGCTTTTTTAGAAACAACAGCACTCTTTTTAATTTGGCTTATAATTTCAAAATCCCCAAGGATTTGACTGTCTAAGCCAGAACCTACCCGAAACATATGAGAAATAGCCTCTTTGTTTTTGTAGATGTAAGCTACTCTTTGAAACTCTTCAACGGTTCCTTTAGTATTTTCACAAAGGAGCTGAATAAGTTGAAATGGATGTTGAGCAAAACCGTAAATTTCTGTTCTATTACAGGTTGAGGTAACCACCAAACTCTCAATGCCGTTTTCTTTAGCTTGATTAAGTACGTTGATTTTAGAGTTTTCATCTAAACTAAACCGTCCTCTAATATCAGCATCCGCTTTTTTGTAGCTCAATCCTAGGGCATAGAAAGAACTGCTTTTAGAAATATTATATTGTTGCATCGGTAGATCTCAAAATTTTGAAGAACAAATGTATGTATCAAAAAATTAAAAAAACAACGCTAAAAGAACTTTTAGTATCGATTTTGGGTTTTTAGAGTTTTTTTTTAATATTATATGATATTTGTCATATTTTTATCGCTGTATTAGCGGCTTTTGAAACACTGATCTTAAATGAATCAAAAAAATAACAATTATAACGAACCANCCATTTTAAAAAAAAATGTCGATGAAAGGTATTTTTTAGAAACTTTTGTGGATGACGGTTTTTTTGTCTTAACATTTAAAAATGAGGAGAATAACATCCAAATTTTGCATAAAGATGTTCGAAGCGATTATATACAATTTCATTTTTGTATAAAAGGATTAAGCAAATTTGTTTTTAATGAGGGTACCTATAAGTTGAATATTCTTGAAGAAAACTCATTATTGTTATACAACCCGCAAAAAGATCTACCAATTAATATAGAAATAAATCCAAATTCCTGGGTTGTCTCGGTATTAATTTCTATCAAAAAATTTCATGCTTTATTTTCACAAGAAGCGGATTATATTTCTTTTTT
>BS_KBA_SWE02_21mDRAFT_10000101_pt1 | contig 28211 bp, 23 predicted proteins | sample BalSeasSWE02_21m_FD_9196 | JGI IMG/M metagenome (IMG submission 9196)
CCTCCAACTAAAGCTATTTTTTTAGTAAAGTTGATGATAGAAAAGTTTCCTTGACGAATACCATATTCACTGGGGTTTTGTGCCACATAACCTGGGGCACAAAGCACTAACCATTCTTCATTAAAGTTTTCTAATTCAGCCGCATCAGGTCTTAAAAACATATTAAAAACAAATAAATTAGACCAAGGGAATTCTGTAATGGTACGTATATTTGTTTTGTATCTTGGATCAGCGCAAACATAACCATCTCTTACATAAAGCTCTTTTCCAGAAAGGTAGTTTATAATTTCCTTTTGAAGTTTGTCAAAATTTTCAGAAGATATGGGTTTATTAACTTTTCCCCACCATACTTTATCGGTGGTATAATCATCTTTCACTATAAAACGGTCTTGTGGGGATCTGCCGGTGAATTTTCCGGTATTGATAGCGAGTGTTCCGTTTGAAGTTTCTTTACCCATATTTTTTGCAACGGTAATTCGTTGAAGTTCTTCAGGAGATAAATTCCAATGAGCATTCACATCTTTTAAACCATACTTTTTCAAGTCTGTTTGTAATAGGGTTGATTCTTTCATGTCGCTTAAGTTTTAAATTTATTTAAATGGCCTTTAAATGGCTCATGCAATTAGTTGTTTTTTATTACTGTATAAAATTACTATGCATAAAAGCCATTATTTATGACAATTGTCATAAAATGAATAAATATCGAATTTTTCAATAATATTCACTTTTATTGATAATAATATCAAATTATTACTAACGAAAACGTAATAGATATACAGATTTAGTAATAATTCTGTTTGTTTATTAAAAAAAATCACCAAATGCTTTACTTTTCATTAAAAAAAATAATAAATAATTGGAACATTAAATAAAAATACATGAATTTTGTCATGAACTTTTATCAAGTGAAAAATCAAAAAATATGAAATTAGATATTCTTGCCTTCGGTGCACATCCGGATGATGTTGAGTTGGGATGTGCCGCTACTTTAGCTAAAGAAATTGCCAATGGTAAAAAAGTTGGGATTATTGATTTAACTCAAGGTGAATTAGGGACGCGCGGTACTGAAGAAACAAGATTTGATGAGGCAAATGAAGCTGCAAAAATTTTAGGTGTTTCTGTAAGAACCAATATGGAATTTGCCGATGGTTTTTTTGTAAATGATAAACATCATCAAATTGAAATTATTAAAATGATTCGTAAGTTCCGTCCAGAGTTGGTTATATGTAATGCCATTCAGGACAGGCATATTGATCATGCCAAGGGAAGTCAATTAGTAAGTGATGCCTGCTTTTTAAGTGGATTATTAAAAATTGACACAAAAACGGAGGATGATGAAAAATGGCAGGAGCCATGGCGCCCAAAACAAATTTATCATTATATTCAATGGAAAAATTTAGAGCCTGATGTTATTGTGGATGTTTCTGGTTTTATGGAAACAAAAATGGAGGCCGTATTGGCCTATAAAACCCAATTTTATGATGAGAATAGTAAGGAACCAATGACCCCTATTTCAACAAAAAATTTTACGGATAATATTAAAAACAGAGCTATTGATATGGGACGTTTAATTGGAACTGCTTATGGTGAAGGTTTTACGGTGGACAGAAATATAGCAGTTGATAGCTTGTTTGATTTGAAATAATACTACTTAATGCTTGTTTATAAGTGAGTTAATAGGTAATTCATTAAACGGGATCTTTGATTTTATAGAACCTGTGGTAAATAACTAAAATTTCCTTTTAAAATATTAATAAAAATCTTTGCAGAAAAACTGAAATCACTTACATTTGCACACGCATTACAAAATGCAAGTTACATGGTGGTTGTAGCTCAGTTGGTTAGAGCATTGGTTTGTGGTACCAAGGGTCGCCGGTTCGAATCCGGTCTTCCACCCAAAAAGTAAAGCCTTTCAATTATTTGAAAGGCTTTTTTTGTATTTACAATTGAGATTACAACTTATTGAACGGCTTATTTTATCTTAATTCAGCCCCCAGTTCCCTTTCAAAGTTACCTTGAAGTGAAGACATTATCTTATCTATTTGTTTGTCTGTTAAGGTTTTGTGTTCATCCTGCAAAGTAAAACTTACGGCGTAACTTTTTTTACCTTCTGGTAAATTTTTACCTTGATATACATCAAATAAACTCACGTTTTTTAAGAGTTGTCTTTCTGTTTTATTGGCGATGGCATGAATATCTTTAAAACTCACATGGTCATTTAATAATAAGGCAAAATCACGACGCACNTCCGGATATTTAGGAATACTTTTAAATGAAATTTTATGACGTTTCACCATTTCCAGAATAGCATCCCAGTTAAAATCTGCATAAATAATTTCCTGAGAGATGTCAAAATGCTTTAAAACGGGTTTCTTGATCAAGCCCAATTCAACTAGTTTCATTTTTCCTAAACCCAATTCCAAACCTTCACTAAATAAGTCATTATTTAATGGAGATTCCTGAACTTTTGTGATTCCTAGGCGCTCTAAAATAGCATGAATAGTGCCCTTCATAAAGAAGAAATCACTTTTTTTGTTGGGATTTAACCAGGTATCGTGATTTTGATTTCCTGTAGAAAATAAGGTCAAGTGTTTTTGTTCTTCTCTTTTTCCACTAAAGTCATGGTATGATTTACCAAATTCAAATAACTTTAAATCCAGTCTTTTTCTGTTTAAGTTGTATGATACCGCTTCTAAACCAGAGAACAGCAATGATTGTCTTAATACTGATAAGTCATTACTTAAAGGGTTTAAAATGGTGACATTATGTTCTTCTTTTAACTGCTCGCTTAATTTGATATATGCAGGGGTTGTTAAAGAATTGGCCAAAATTTCAAAAAAACCTTGAGCGACCAGTTGGTTTCCAACAACGTTTTGAATCTTGTGATCTTCAAATTTTGAGGAACTTGAAATAGAGGCATTTAATTTTTCTGTAATGGTAATATTATTATAACCATAGACTCTTAAAATTTCTTCAATAATATCAGCTTCTCTTTGTACATCATTTCTGTATGCAGGAACTGTTAGACCTAATCCTGTTTCGGTAACATTATTCACTTTAATTTCCAAAGAAGTTAAAATACGTTTTATAATGTCTTTAGGTATTTCTTCACCAATGAGTTTTTTAGCATTTTCAAAACTCAACCGAACCTGAAAATCTTCAATTTTGTTTGGATATACATCTACTATATCACTAGAGATTTCGCCTCCGGCAATGTCCTGAATTAAAAGGGCCGCTCGTTTTAAAGCCAGTTCCGTAATATTTGGATCAATGCCACGCTCAAATCTAAAAGAAGCATCGGTATTTAAACCATGTCGTTTGGCTGATTTTCTAATACTTACTGGATTGAAATAGGCACTTTCTAAAAAGATACTGGTTGTTGCTTCTGAAACGCCAGAATGTAAACCACCAAAAACGCCGGCAATACACATGGGTTTTTCAGCATCACAAATCATTAAGTCTTCTTCAGATAAAGTTCTTTCAACACCGTCAAGCGTCACAAATTTTGTGCCTGATTTTAAGGTTTTCACTTCAATTTTATTGCCTTTAATTTTAACAGCATCAAATGCATGAAGAGGCTGTCCTAAATCATGAAGCACATAATTTGTAATGTCTACAATATTATTTATAGGCGATAATCCAATGGCTTTTAAGCGATGTTGCAACCATGCAGGGGAACTTTCAACTTTAATTCCAGAAATAGTGACGCCACAATAGCGAGGTGCTAAATCTTTATTTTTAACGTTTACATCAATTTTTAACAATCTATTATCCGTATGAAAGGCACTAAGAGAGGGCGTAATGAGTTCTAAGCTAATGTCTTTTTGCAATAATCCTGCTTTTAAATCTCTAGCAGTACCCAGATGACTCATGGCATCAGCCCTGTTTGGAGTTAAGCCAATTTCAAAGACCTGATCGTTTTCAACCTCAAAAACAGTTGAAGCTAAAGTACCAACAGCAAGACTATCATCTAATATCATAATACCATCATGGGAGGCTCCTAAACCAAGTTCATCTTCAGCGCAAATCATACCATGGCTTTCTTCGCCGCGTATGTTTCCTTTCTTTATGGTCCAGGGGGCACCTTCTTGAGAATATAAAGTTGTTCCAATAGTGGCAACAGGTACTTTTTGTCCTGCAGCAACATTAGGCGCACCACAAACAATTTGTATTGGGCTTTCCCCGCCAATATCAACTGTGGTTATTTTTAATTTATCAGCGTTTGGATGTTTAATACATGTTAAAACTTTTCCTATGACCACACCTTCTAAACCACCTTTAACAGATTGGTAGGTTTCTATCCCTTCCACCTCAAGACCTAAATCAGTGAGTAATTCAGCCGTTTGCTCTGGTGTCCAATCTATTTTAATGAATTGTTTTAACCAATTATATGATATCTTCATGTTCTATCCTTAATAAGGTGACAAAGATAATAATACTGAATAGTAATAGAAATGCTAAATTATTTTTATTTGTGAGTTTTTTAGATATATTTCGATTAATTATGCTTTAAAGTACCTTACTTATGAAAAAACGGCTCCTTTTTGTCTTACTAATTATGATAGTTTCTTGTCATCAAGAGCCTAAAGAATTGAAAACGGGTACCTACCGATCTACTTTAATGATCAATGATTCCTTGGATTTGCCTTTTAATTTTGAAGTGACATCTGCAAATTCTTTGAAAATTTATAATGCAGATGAGGTGATACTAGTTAATGAAATTAATTACGCTAATGACTCCGTTTATATTAAAATGCCTGTTTTTGAAGGGTTTATTGTTGCGAAAATTTCAAATCAAGATAAATTAAAAGGTTATTTTAAAAAGGAGCCNTTAAACAGAGTAGTGCCCTTTGAGGCTGAATTCAACAATAATATGCGTTTTGAAGTTACTAATCCTGAATATCATAACAATGTATCCGGGAGCTGGGAAACGGTGTTTAGTCCAAACACAAAAGAAGACAGCTATATGGCAAAAGGAATATTTGATCAAACAGGCAATAAAGTGACCGGAACTTTTAGAACCACAACTGGTGATTATAGATACCTGGAAGGTGTTATGGAAGGAGATCAATTACAACTCTCAACATTTGATGGTTCACATGCGTTTTTATTTAACGCGAAGGTGTCTGACAGTGCCATGGAGGGTATGTTTTATTCTGGTAATCACTTTAAGGAACCTTTTGTTGCCAAGCGTAATGAATATTTTGAATTGCCTGATGAAGATCAATTAACTTTCTTAAAAGAGGGGTATGATAAGGTTTCTTTTTCATTTCCTGATGCCTCTGGAAACCTGATATCTTTAGAGGATACTCGTTTTAAAAATAAAGTGGTTTTGATACAAATTATGGGAACCTGGTGTCCCAATTGTTTAGATGAGAGCAGGTTTTATTCAGAATATTATAAAAATAACAAAGATAAAGCTGTTGAATTTATTGCTCTGGCTTTTGAATATGCTAAAACACCCGAAGCTGCTTTTAAAAATATGGCCCGATTAAAAGAAAATGTGGGTATAAAGTATCCTGTTTTGTTGGCTCAGTATGGCAGTTCAAATAAAACTGAAGCACAGGAGAAATTGCCAATGCTAGACCATATTTTATCTTATCCTACAACCATTTATATTGATAAATCAGGTAAAGTCAGAAAGATTCATACAGGTTTTAACGGTCCGGCCACGGGAGATAAGTTTACAGCGTTTAAAGCAGAGTTTTATGCCTTTATAGATGCATTGTTAAACGAATAATCAAACTTCTTATAAGAAACGTTGTTGCTTATAATATCTCTTTTGGAATTATTTTTCGTGTCCAGGTTTTAATTCGTTTAAAGCTGTCTACCATATGATCAGGATTGCTCTCGAAGGTTGTTTCCCATGAGTTTTCAGGCTTAAACTCAATGTCCATGCCTTTTGAAACACCTTGTGATATTTTAATAGAATGCACAATAACAATGCATTCTGTGTTTAAATTGGCACTTCTTGGGTCCAGATTAAAGGTGCCTATAACGGTTATTTCATTATCAATAACCATCGATTTTGCATGAAGCCCAAATATGGGTTTGTGAATTAAGCTATCTTCTAATTCTCCGGTCAGCATTTTAGATTGTTCTTCAGCATCCGGCCGGAATTCAAATATTCTTATACCCGTTTCCAGTAATTTTTCTCTATCCGTTTGGTAACTGCTAAACGCCTCCACATTATCTGTTGATGATAAACTATTGGTAAGGATTCTGATTTTCACGCCACGATTAACGGCTTCTTTAAATAATTCTCTGCTTAGTTCAGTAGTAATTAAATAAGGTGTTTGAATATCAATAGAGGTTTTGGCATTTTTAACCAATTCTATTAAGGCACTGGTAGTGATGCCGCCACCTTCTAAGCCACTTTTTCCATCATTTTTCCCGGGTAAGTCTGAAATAAATTCAACATCCTCAAGCCAGACCAAAGCACCGGAATCATTAATAGCCTCAAATGTTGTTGGTAAATTTTCTATTCTCTTTCTTACTTGCGGCCAGAAATTTTCAGGATTACAGGCATATTCATGAAGATTGTCAAATCTGTTTTCCGGATAAACAGCATTTGAATCTACTTCTAATAGGTCATTAACATTTTTACATAATTCACTATTCCAGAATTCGTTAAAAGACGTATTCACTTTTTTAGTTGTTTCACCTATCAATAAAATGTCCCTGTCCCTAAAATTATATTCATGATCATAATCAAAATATTCATCGGCAATATTCCTGCCACCCGTAATAACAACTTTACCATCAACTATGAATGTTTTGTTGTGCATCCGTTGATTGGCAGATCTGAAATCAGTGGCAAATTTCCCAATTTTGCTAAAAATATTCTTACCTAAATTAACTCCGGGATTATATATTTTAACGGTAATATTTTTGTGAGAACTAAAAGTCAATAAATCTTCAATGTCAGCATCCACCATAATATCGTCTACAATAATTCTTACTTGTATGCCTCTGTCAGCCGCTCTTATCAAATAATCGCAGGCTATTAATCCAACATTATCCGTTGAAAAAATAAAATATTGTATATCTATTGATTTTTCCGCATATTCACTAAGCCATGCTCTCGCCACCATGGATCCGCTGCCGTCTTCAAGAACATAAACACCTGTTTTATTTTCCATTAAAGGCGCCACCTCTTCAAGTTCTTTAGAAAGGGTTAATTCATTATTTCTGTGAATTTGGGAACAAAAGTCTGTTGCGGCAATCTGTTCTTTCTTTTTTGAGCAAGATGTTAATGCTACCAAGACTACTAAAAAATAGTATTTTAATTTCCAAAGAGTATTCATTTGTTATTTTATTTAAGAGGTTGGTTGTTTTTAGGCTATTTTTTGATAGTAAAATACGCAGTTCAAACTTATTTTTATAATCTAAATATATCACTAATTATTAAGAATGTAAGATAAATTAATTTTGACATTACTTTATTGATTACATAAAATTTCTGATTAAATATTTGTAATTGAATATTTTAATTCATACATTTATGATATCAAAATAATATCATTTTAAATTAAATATCATGAAAGAAGAAAAAATTATAGTGCCTACAAGCGGCTACTTAATGTTACTTGTATTTGTAATATTATTTTTAGGAGGGATTACGGCTATTGTTGTTTTACAAAACCCATGGTTTGGAATATCTGTATTTCTGGCTATTGTGACTATGTTCGGGTTTATAATGGTGCAACCCAATGGATCTCGCGTACTACTCTTATTCGGAAAGTATGTCGGTACGGTGAAGAAAAACGGGTTTTACTGGGTAAACCCATTTTATACTAAAAAAGGAATATCCTTAAGAGCCAGTAACTTTGACTCTGAGCGCTTAAAGGTGAATGATAAACTTGGGAACCCCATCATGATAAGTACCATATTAGTTTGGCGGGTTCAAAACACTTACAAAGCGGCCTTTGATGTTGATAATTATGAGAATTTTGTTAGAGTACAAACAGATGCAGCGGTTAGAAAGTTAGCCAGTATGTATCCTTATGATAATTTTGCAGATGAAGGTCATACTGAAGACATTACCCTACGTTCAAGTGTCAATGAAGTTAGTGAGGCACTTGAAAAAGAAATAGATGAGCGTTTAAGTATTGCCGGGATTGAAGTTTTAGAGGCCAGGATTGGATATTTAGCCTATGCTCAGGAAATTGCGAATGCCATGCTAAAACGTCAACAAGCAACAGCTATCGTAGCAGCAAGACATAAAATTGTTGAAGGTGCGGTGAGCATGGTTGAAATGGCATTAACCGAACTTGGTAAGAAAAATATTGTAGAACTTGATGATGAACGCAAAGCTGCTATGGTAAGCAATTTGATGGTTATTCTTTGCGGTGATAAAGATGCTACGCCAGTATTGAATACAGGAACATTAAATCAATAGATTATGAAGGAGTATAGAGTTGAAAAACCCCAGCTGGGTTGGACGGACAAATCTAAAAAACTGGAAGAATTTTTAAATTTGATTTCAAAAGAAGGCTGGGCGCTGCATACTATAAATACCAATCAACACGGAATTATGAATGTTGTTTTTGAGAGGGAAAAATACAGATAAACCTTTTAAATTATACCTAGAAGAAAGTATTTATGTCAAAGAAGAAAGCATTTGCATTACGAATAGATGAAGAGATGCTCAAGGCGGTTGAGAAATGGGCTGCGGATGAGTTTAGAAGTACCAATGGACAGATTGAATGGATGCTTATGCAAAATTTGAAACAGGCTAAAAGATATCCCAAGAAAAAGGAGGAATAAAATTAAAAAAGCGACTGTACAACGTCGCTTTTTTTTGTTTATAACAGAGATTGCACTAAGGAATTAAAATCAGTATGTTTAAAAAGATTAATTAATACTTAAGAATAGGGTTGCTAATCTTTTACATATTTCCAGGTGCCATCTTTTTGAAGTTTCCAAATGGTATTAAAAACACCTCTTTCTTTTTGTTCATTGCCAATGGAATCTTGATAACTATAAATATATTCACCATAAGTATATGCTAAATCACCTGATTGAGACACTTCAATAAAATCAACTTTCCAGGTCAAATCTTTGGTGTGCTGGTTTATATAACGGGCATCAATCGCCTTTTTTCCTTTTATGAGCTCAGAACCTCTTATGAGAATGGCGTTATCATCTGCAAAGGCAACAAAAGCATCATGTAAACCATTTTTTTGTAAAGCTGCGGCGAAGTTGTTCTCAGCCTCCATAATTTGTTGTTTTATTTGTTCGGAGTTTTCCCTTTTTTCTTTGTTATTACAGGCATATAGTACTACCAAAAGCAAGGTAAATGGCATTAGAAATCTTTTCATTTTATAAGTCTTAAATTATTAAAAATTAAATCCATAAAATGATTATATTGTCAACACAAAACAACCATTGGTTAGACTAAATTTAATTCTTTTTTTTGAGTTGATTCTAGGCGAGTCTTTTAAATTAGATTACAATTTGAAAAAAATATATTTAGTACTTCTATTCGTTCCTATATTTAGTTACTCACAGGACTATGTTGATCTTTTAAAAATAGGATACGGACAAACCTTTAATAATAATTTTGAAGGTAGCGAGTCCAGTACCAATGTGACTGCTTTTGATCTGGATTTCACCTATCCGGTTGTCTTAAATGCAAATAATGTTTTAGTCACAGGTGCTATTTTTATCCAAAACCAAGTACAGTTATTTCCAAGTACTGCTATTTATGAGAGTCCTTTCACTAAATTATACAGTACCACTTTAAAAATAGGGCTTAGCTCTAAATTTAATGATAAATGGAGTGCTAACATTGTTTTACTTCCCAAAATAGCCTCTGATTATAATACAATAACAAAAGAGGATTTCTTTTTAGGTGGTTTTGCTGTTTTAAAACTTCAGAAAAAACCAAATCTCATCTATCGCTTTGGAGTGTATAGTTCACAAGAAGCCTTTGGGTTTTTTACGACGCCTATAATTGGCTGGTACTATTTGAGTCCAAACAATAAGTTTGAGATGGATATGTCTCTTCCTATTTCAGCAGAAATCAATTATACTCAGGGAGTTTTTACCTATGGGTTTGATTATTTTGGTATAGGCCGAAGTTTTAATATTAATGAAGAAAATTCAAACCAATATGTTGATTTAAGTTCTTTGGAGTTTGCAACCTATTTACAATATAATGCCTTTGAAAAAAGTGTTCTTTTGCGCGCTAAATTCGGATATTCCAGTAATAATTACGAGGTTTACGCTAAGGGAGATAAATATGATTTAGGTTTAACTGCTTTTACTTTTGGTGATGATAGACAGCAATTAAATCCATCCATAAATGGTGGGTTATTTTTGAAATTTGAGGCCATATACAGGTTTAATTTAAAATCTACAAAAGCAACACAATAAGTAAGTCTTGCCGCTATTCAAACTTTAATTATTAAATTGAAATTTATCGACTTCCAAAAGGGTTTGGTTAACTTATATAATTCCAGATATTCTTATATTTACCTAGTTGTTTATAGGTATCTATAATGGCTTTGTTTCTTGGTTGTTTTAAGGCAGGATCAGCAGTTAAAATTTCTTTGGCATGGTACCTCGCTAACTGTAAAATGTCCTTATCTTTTACAATATCGGCAATTTTCAGATTTAATACGCCACTTTGCTGAGTTCCCATTAAATCGCCCGGACCGCGTAATTTTAAATCCACTTCAGCAATTTCAAACCCATCATTGGTTTTTACCATCGTTTCCAGTCTGGCTTTGCTGTCAACACTTAATTTATGGCCGGTCATTAAAATGCAGTAGCTTTGTTCTGCGCCTCTCCCAACGCGTCCTCGTAATTGATGCAATTGGGAGAGTCCGAAGCGCTCAGCACTTTCAATGATCATAACAGAGGCGTTTGGCACATTAACACCCACTTCAATAACGGTAGTGGCTACCATTATCTGTGTTTCTCCTTTGATAAATCGTTGCATTTCAAAATCTTTATCCGCCGGCTTCATTTTACCGTGTACAATTGATATTTGATAATTGGGTAAAGGAAAGTCTCTTGCAATACTTTCATAGCCATCCATCAAATCTTTATAATCCAATGCTTCACTCTCCTGGATTAATGGATAGACTATATAAACTTGCCGTCCTTTTTTAATTTCATCTCTAATAAACTTAAATACCTGTAAACGGTTTTTATCATATCTGTGGACCGTTTTAATTGATTTTCTTCCGGGAGGTAATTCATCAATTATTGAGATATCTAAATCGCCATAAACAGACATAGCTAGGGTGCGTGGAATAGGGGTGGCGGTCATTACTAAAACATGCGGAGGGGATGTGTTTTTGTGCCATAATTTACTGCGTTGCGCCACTCCAAATCGGTGCTGCTCATCAATGATGGCAAGACCTAAATTTTTAAATTTTACCTTATTTTCAAGTAGGGCATGGGTGCCAATTAAAATGTCTAATTGGCCATTTTCTAAAGATTCGTGAATTTCTCTTCTTTCTGAAGTTTTACTTGAACCAGTAAGTATTTTAATACTGATATTCAATTTGTTAGATAGTTCATGTAAACCCTTATAGTGTTGTACTGACAAAATTTCAGTCGGAGCCATTAAGCAAGCCTGAAAACCGTTGTCAAGCGCCATTAACATTGACATGAACGCCACAATGGTCTTTCCTGAACCAACATCTCCTTGTAATAATCGATTCATCTGTGCATTGCTACCTAAATCAGCTCTGATTTCTTTGAGAACCCGTTTCTGTGCACTGGTTAATTCAAAGGGTAAATGGTCATTAAAAAAGCTGTTAAAAAGGTTGCCGACTTTTGTAAATGGATAGCCTTTAATTTTCGATTTATGAAGGAGGTTTTTGATGATGAGTTGAAGTTGTATATAAAATAATTCTTCAAATTTTAAACGAAATTGAGCACCCGCTAATAGTTCTTGATTTTTCGGAAAATGAATATTAAAAACAGCCTCACTTTTTGAAAGTAATTTGAGTTTTGAGAGTAGTTCTTCAGAAAGTGTTTCCATAAACTGGCCTTTAGTTTCTAAAAACAATTGTTGCATGATTTTTATAATCACACGATTTGTGATGCCTTTATTGGAGAGTTTTTCCGTTGACGGATACACCGGTTGCATGGCTGATTGAAGATTTTTTTGATGGTCTTCTAAAAATTCCATTTCAGGATGCGGCATATTAAACCTACCATTAAACCAATTTGTTCTTCCAAAAACCATATATGGTTTATTAAGTTTCAAGCCTTCTCTAATCCATTTGTGTCCTCTAAACCAAACCAATTCCAAGATACCGGTATCATCCTTAAATGTTGCCACTAACCTTTTTGATCGTCCTTCACCAACTTCTTGGATACTTACAACACTGCCAATAATTTGAACATCGGCGTTATTGCGTTGTAATTGATTTATTTTGTAGTAATGGGTTCTGTCTATATATCTATTAGGGAAAAGATTAATTAAATCCTGATAAGTATGTATTCCTAACTCCTTGCGCAGTAAATCTGCCCGGTTGGGGCCAACGCCTTTTAAATAATCAATGGGAGTTTGAAGATTCGTATTCATGAAACTAAAATAATTCTTTTGTTAGTAATAATAACAATAATTGTTAAATTGCTCTAAGCTTTTCTATATTTATAACATGAAGCAATTTGGTTTATTTGTATTCCTTCTTTTTAGTTTTCGTGGTTATGCTCAGCAAACGGATTATGTTGATTTTAAAACAGCGAAAATTACTATAAGCATTATTCCAGACTCTTCTAAAGTAATGGGTATGGTTGATTATGAATTCAAAATTTTGAAACCGGTAGATTCTATTTATATAAATGCCGTTAATATGAATTTTAATAATGTTTTTATTGTTAACAAGAAAGTTTCATATAGAAACGATGGCAAGAAATTATGGCTAAAGTCTTCGTTTAAAAAAGATTCTCTGTATAATGTTTCGTTTAATTATAGCGCTGACCCAAAGAAGGCTTTATATTTTATTGATTGGGAAAATGAAAATGGCAACAAGCAAATATGGACGCAAGGACAAGGGAAGTATACGAGTAACTGGCTGCCGAGTATAGATGATATGAATGATAAAATGGTGTTTGATTTAACAGTGACTTTTGATAAGCAGCATGAAGTTATAGCCAATGGAAAGCTAACCAGTAAACAATTCAGCGATTCAACAACAACGTGGCATTATCAAATGATTGAGCCCATGTCTAGCTATTTAGTGGCTTTAGCAATAGGTAAGTACAATAAAAAAACAGAATATTCTAAAAGTAGTATCCCTTTGGAAATGTATTATTATAAGGAAGATTCTTTAAAAGTAGAACCAACATATCGCTACACTAAACAGATGTTTGATTTTCTTGAAGATGAAATAGGAGTGTCGTATCCGTGGCAAAATTATAAACAAGTACCTGTAAAGGATTTTTTGTATGCGGGCATGGAAAACACGAGTGTTACTTTTTTTTCAGATGGATTTGTAATAGATTCAATCGCGTTTATTGATAAAAATTATGTCAATGTGAATGCTCATGAACTGGCGCATCAATGGTTTGGGGATTTGGTTACTGAGCAATCCGGAACCCATCATTGGTTGCAAGAAGGTTTCGCTACGTATTATGCCTTGCTGGCTGAACGGGAGATATTTGGAGAAGATCATTACTATTGGAAGCTGTATGAATATGCGCAGGAATTATTACAGCAGGATGAAGTAGGGCAAGGAACAATATTGCTGGATCCAAAGGCCAACAGTTTAACTTTTTATAAACAGGGTGCCTGGGCGTTACATGTCTTAAGGGAATATGTAGGAGACGTTCATTTTAAAAATGCTGTAAAAAACTACTTAGAAGAATATGAATTTAAAAATGTAGAAACTAAAGATTTTCTTATGGCTGTTGAAAAGGTCAGCAGAAAAGATTTAAAAGCGTTTACGGCGCTTTGGCTGAAAAACGAACAATTTCCCTATGATGAAGCTTTAAATAGCTTAAAACAATCTAAATTTATTCAAGACTATCTGTTGGTGGATTGCAAAGAAGACGTCTCTATATATAAAGATTATTTAGTTTCTGAGATGTCTGATGAAATTAAAATTAAAATTATTGAAAAAGCACCGGAACTGGTAACTGCCGAAGCCTTTAATAATAGTCTTAAAGTGAGACAAGCCATCGCAAAATGTATAACTCAGATTCCAATGGAATTAAAAGAAGCCTATGAATCTCTTCTGCATGATAAATCGTATATTACAATTGAAATAGCCTTATATAATCTGTGGAATAATTTTTCAGAAAACAGAGTTGATTATTTGAAAAACACCAGAGATGTTATAGGGTTTAATGATAAAAATATCAGAATGCTTTGGTTAGTACTTGCTTTAAATACGTCTGAATTTGAGTTTGAAAACAATCAGAAATATTTTGAAGAGTTAAGAAATTATACAAGCAGTAATTATGATTTTGAAACGCGTCAAAAGGCCTTTCAATATTTAAATATGATTCAGGCTTGTGATGCTATTTGTAAGGACAATTTAAAACAAGCAACCAAACATCATAACTGGCAGTTTTCAAAATTTGCAAAAGAGATGTTGAACCAAATTAATAATTGAACCTTAAGAAATATGAAGGCATTAGTGATTTCAGGTGGTGGCAGTAAAGGGGCTTTTGCTGGTGGTGTAGCACAATACCTTATTCAGGAATTAAAGCGTGATTATCAATTGTATATTGGAACTTCAACCGGAAGTTTGTTAGTGTCTCATTTGGCATTAAATAATATTGAAAAGATTAAAACGGTCTACACAAACGTTAATAATGACAGTATTTTTAATGTCTGTCCGTTTACTGTTAAAAAAAAACACGGCACACAAAACATTGGTATTAATCACATTAATGTGCTCATTAATTTTTTTAGAGGCAGCAAGACTTTTGGTGAAAGTTATAATCTTAAAAAACTTATAAAAAACACGTTAACGGAGGAGGAGTTTATGTTTTTAAAAAACAGTGCCATGGATATTGTGGTGACCGTATCAAATATTTCAGTCAATCAAGTTGAATATAAAAGCTTAAAAGCGTTTAGTTATGAGGAATTTGTAGATTGGATTTGGATTTCATGTAATTACACGCCCTTTATGTCGTTGGTAAAGAAAAACGGTTGTGAATATGCTGATGGTGGCTTGGGGAATATGGTGCCAATTGAAGAAGCTATAGCGAGGGGAGCGACGGAAGTGGATGCCATCATTTTACAAACAGAAATCACTCAATTTAATAGGATGCCTTCTAAAAACGCCTTTTCATTATTGACCAATATGTTTGCCTTTATGTTGGATAGAATTGAATCTCAAAACATTAAAATAGGTAAATATGTGGCTACGCATAATGATGCGATTATCAATTTTTATTATACACCAATAGTATTGACAACAAATTCACTAATTTTTGAAAAAGATAAAATGACTAAGTGGTGGCAAAGCGGCTATGATTTTGCTAAAACCAGAAATCAGGAATTAAGTGCGTTGGAAATATAACTATAAAAAGGAATTTAAAAAATAGTTACCTACCATAAGTCACTTACTTCTTCTCTTATAAAAGATAAAGCGGCGTCACTTGGTGGGCGACGTTCCATCATTTCTGTTAAAATAACTTCACGAAGCTTGTCGGCAGTATCTGTTTTTTCCAATAAACTGGCTTTTCTGATTAATTGGATGGTCGCATTTTTTGCTGCAATGGTAATGCTCCAGCATCTGTCGCTGACATAAATTTGCTGTGACAAATTATGCTCAAATTCTTGTTCAATTGTTAGTATAAGTAAAGACTCATAAGACTCTTTATTAGAAGATTTTGGACTTATTCTTATTAGCATTTTTGAAGGCGTTATACGCTCTAAAAACAGGGTCAAACGCTCATAAGCTTGCAGCCTTAAAGGCAATGCATTCACCTGCATATCCTTTTTTAATAAAAAGCGTCTTCTGCCATCTTCATTTTTTATGTGTTCTTTAAAAAAGTAATAAGCAATGAGCCCTGTAACTATTGAAGGAATGGTATATAAAAATAAATCTATAACTCTTTCGGTATCCATATTAAGATGATTTAATTAAATTAAAAAGTATAATTCAAATATAAACAATCTTTTAAATGTTTCATGTTGAAATTGGATTGATAAGTTTTTTGAAAACTTTAAACACAATTGTTTATAATTATTAATAAATCGGATTCATTAAAAGCATAACAATGGTTATTTTCACGGTGTAAATTAGATGTAGTTTGGAGAAGTATTTAAGTCAATTAAATGAAGCGCAATTAGAGCCCACCATTCAAAAGGACGGGCCTATGATTATTATTGCAGGAGCAGGTTCGGGCAAAACCCGGGTACTCACTTATCGTATTGCTTATTTAATGAGCCAAGGTATTGATCCGTTTAATATTTTGGCATTAACGTTTACAAATAAGGCAGCACGTGAAATGAAAGATCGTATTGCAACCATAGTAGGAGCGAGTGAAGCGAAGAATTTATGGATGGGAACCTTTCACTCCGTATTTGCAAAAATATTGCGCAGTGAAGCCGATAAATTAGGGTATCCCAGTAATTTCACAATTTATGACACTCAAGATTCTGACAGATTGATTGCTTCCATTATTAAGGAGATGAATCTTGACAAAGATATTTATAAATATAAACAAGTGCGTTCTCGCATTTCATCATATAAAAACAGTTTGATTACTGTTAGGGCCTATTTTCAGAACCCAGAACTTAAAGAAGCAGATGCCATGGCGAGACGCCCTAAAATGGGCGATATTTATAAAGAATATGTTGAGCGTTGTTTTAAAGCGGGCGCCATGGATTTTGATGATTTATTATTAAAAACAAATGAGCTTCTAACGCGTTTTCCAGAGGTGTTAATGAAATATCAAAACCGTTTTAAATATATTTTGGTTGATGAGTATCAAGATACCAATCATTCACAGTATTTAATTGTGAGGGCTTTATCTGACAGGTTCCAAAACATCTGTGTGGTGGGTGATGATGCCCAAAGTATTTATGCTTTTAGAGGCGCTAATATTAATAATATTTTAAATTTCCAGAAGGATTATGACGATGTTAAAGTATTTAGGTTAGAGCAAAATTACCGTTCAACCAAAAACATTGTAAACGCCGCTAACTCCATTATTGATAAGAACCAGACCAAGCTTGATAAGGTGGTCTGGACGGCAAATGATGAAGGCCATAAAATTATAGTTAACCGGTCTTTGACAGATGGTGATGAGGGGCGATTTGTAGCCAGTACCATTTGGGATAACAAAATGCAACANCAACTAAAGAATAGTGATTTTGCCGTATTATATAGAACGAATGCACAATCACGCGCTATTGAGGATGCACTGAGAAAGCGCGATATTCCGTATAGAATTTATGGGGGCTTATCATTTTATCAAAGGAAAGAGATCAAGGATGTATTATCGTATTTGCGATTAGTGATAAATCCGGCGGATGAGGAAGCTTTAAAACGCATTATTAATTTTCCGCCTCGTGGTATTGGACAAACCACCATCGATAAATTGATTGTTTCTGCAAATGGGTACAAGCGTACCATTTTTGAAGTAATGAAAAACATTGATAAAACTGATGTAAATGTTAATGCCGGCACTAAAACAAAGCTTCAGGATTTTGTAACACTTATTGAAAGTTATCAGGTTTTAAACCAAACGGCTGATGTGTTTGAATTAGCTGAACATGTTACACGAACCAGTGGCTTAATAAGAGAGTTTAACAAAGATGGCACGCCTGAGGGTATTACCCGTATGGAAAACATTGAAGAGCTCTTAAATGGTATGAAAGATTTTGTGGAAGGTCAGAAAGAAGTGGCAGATACCACAGGATCATTAGCTGAATTTTTGGAAGATGTGGCTTTGGCTACAGATATAGATGCAGATAAAGGCGATCCTGATCATGTGGCCCTAATGACCATACATCTGGCAAAAGGTCTGGAGTTTTCTCATGTGTTTATTGTTGGTTTGGAAGAAGATTTATTTCCCAGTGCGATGAGTATGGGAACACGTAGTGAATTAGAAGAGGAGCGAAGGTTGTTCTATGTGGCCGTAACACGAGCTGAAAAACAAGCCTATTTAACCTATGCCTTAACACGCTACCGTTGGGGTAAATTAGTGGATTCTGAACCAAGCAGATTTATTGAAGAAATAGATGAACAATATCTTGAAAATATTACGCCTATTGAAGAACGGCGATTTAACCCTATGCTGGACGCCGATATTTTTGGGGATGTAGAACCCAATAAAATCAGATTTAAGGCAGCAAAGCAACCAATCTTAAAAAAAGGGGTAACCCCTAAAAATGAATCAGAAAAATTTCAGGTTACTACTCCAAAAAATTTAAAACCTTTATCAAAAACTAATGGTACNGCAAATTTATTTGATAATAAATTAGTAGTGGGTAATCTAGTAAAGCATTTAAGATTCGGAACGGGCAGAGTTACTAAAATAGAGGGGATTGGAGCAGATACTAAAGCGGAAATAAATTTTGAAAATGGAGGCCTTAAGAAACTTTTATTGCGTTTTGCAAAGTTGGAAGTAATTGGGTAACNATTAAAGATGGNTTTGCATGAATGTTTTAAGTTTTAACCAAGTATCTAGCAGTTCTAAACCTACCCAGCCATGTCCTGCATTTGGGTACAAAGTAAACTCATGTGTTACATTAAGGCTAGCCAATTTATCTCGTAAATCTGTTCCTTGAGAGGTTGGTATTAAAGGGTCTTGTCCACCATAAAATAGTATGGTTGCTGGTGCAGTAGCCGTGACCCTGTGCAAGGGACTTGCTTCTTCTAAATAAGTAGTAGTTGAATTTATCCCATATAAATCTAAAATAGCCTGTAATTCTGGCGATATATTATTTAAATAGGCCGGATCGGTTAAATTTGTTGGCCCCACAATACTGCACACCATATTTATATTTTTATTCGTGTCAAAAGCATAACTCCATAGTAAGGATAAGTGAGCACCAGCACTTACTCCAACAACTCCAAATTTATCTGAAATGGTGTATTTTGCCTTATTATTTTTTAAATAATCTATAATTGAAGTAATATCTTCAATTTGCATGGGATATGGTTTATTATTGGCGTCTGCTAAACGGTAATTAATATTTACAATAGCCAGATCTGGCAAATCTTGTTGGATTAAATCTTTAAACGGAGTCATATCAATTTTATCTCCAGAAGACCATCCACCGCCATGTATTAATATAACTGTTTTTGTGNTTGAATTTCGATTAGCTGGTAGATATACATCAAAATTTTGATGTATATCATTTCCATAAGAAATATTTAATTCTTGGTAATATTTAGTAGGGTCTAAATTTGAATTTGTATTATTATTTAAAGTTTCTTCTGAACAATTATAAAAAAAAATAAATAATGTAAAATAGAAGAATATAAGATTAAGATGTTTCATAAGGAAAATAATATTTACTTTGTAAAGGCGAATGCAAGGTAATTATTATGGCTGAATATTTAAGAATATATGAAGAGAATCCTAATCCAAAGGAAATTGAAAAAGTAGTTAAAGTTCTTAGAAAGGGTGGTTTAATTATTTATCCAACGGATACGGTATATGGGCTAGGATGTGATATTACCAATTTAAAAGCACTGGAGCGTGTTGCACGTATAAAGGGAATCAAGCTTGAAAAATCAAACTTCTCATTTGTTTGCCATGATTTGAGCAATTTAAGTGACTATGTAAAACAAATTGATACTTCAACATTCAAAATATTAAAGAGAGCACTACCGGGCCCCTATACTTTTATTCTTCCCGGAGCCAGATCCTTACCGGCACCATTTAAACAAAAAAAAACGGTAGGTATTAGAATACCAGCTAATAATATTGCATTAGAAATAGTAAAACAATTAGGGAATCCTATTATTTCTACATCCATTAAAGATGAAGATGAAGTTTTAGAATACACTACAGATCCGGAACTGATATTAGAAAAATGGAATCATTTGGTAGATTTGGTCATTGATGGTGGGTATGGTGATAATGAGCCATCTACTGTTATTGATTTATCTGAAGAAGACCCTATTATTGTCAGAAAAGGTAAGGGTGGATTAGAGATTTTTTGATAATCGTCATTGCGAACTGAGTGAAGCAATTTGTTTTTCTCTCGTCATTGCGAAGCAACTTGTTGCTGTGGCAATCTTATAAACCAGAACTCCATGTCATGAGATTACTTCGTCGTTCCTTCGCGTAATGACGAATGGAAGTTTATCTGTAACCCATTCATGGAATCAATAAGTTGATAAAGCGTTGAATTTCGCGTTAGGGATAGTAGTGCAAAGCCCACAGTGAGGTACGAGCGAGGACTTGTAACGTATAGCCCGACCTTTAGGGAACGCCATAAAAAAAGCCCGGTCATATGACAGGGCTTTTTAATATAGTTTTAATAGTGATTTTTAATTAGTACCAGCTGAAAGATTTTTCATTTCTTTTTCAACCATGTCATAAAACTGATCAATTTTTGGAAGTACTACAATACGAGTACGTCTGTTTTTTGCTCTGTTTTCAGCAGTATTATTTTCTACTAATGGCACATAGTCAGCACGACCAGCAGCAATTAATTGAGCAGGGTTTACATCAAGTGATTGCAAAACTCTGATAATAGAAGTAGAACGTTTTACACTTAAATCCCAGTTGTCTAATAAAACACCGCTTTGGTAAGGTACATTATCTGTATGTCCTTCAACCATACATTCGAAGTCTGGTTTGCTATTAACTACTTTAGCAACTTTAGCAAGTACTTCTTTTGCTTTTGCAGTTACGTTAAAGCTTCCACTTTGAAATAATAATTTATCAGATATAGAAATAAAAACAACTCCTTTTTCAACATTAATTTCAATGTCAGGGTCGTTAATACCAACTTCACGTTTTAAACTTGTAACTACCGCTAAAGTAATACTGTCCTTTTTAGTTAAAGCATCTTGTAAACGTGTAATTTTCAATTCTTTTTCTTTAATACTTTCAAGTGTTTTTTCAACATTTGAAGCACCTTTTGCAGACAATACTGTTAAGTTGTCATTGTTTTTACGTAAATCAGCAATTTGTTCTTCTAAAGCAGTGGTTCTTGCAACAGCCGCTGATTTATCAGCTAAACAACTGTTTAATTTTACTGTAGCAGAATTCAATAAATCTTGGGTTTCTTTTTGTTTGGCCTCAAGAGATGCATATTCTTTTTTTGAAACACATGAACTCAAAAGCATTAAGGCAGAAAAGCTAAAAACTAAAATTTTTTTCATAATTATTATTGGATTAAATCTTTTTTTTGTTTGACAGCACAAAAGTATATAAAAATCAGCCTGTTTCAACATTATTAACTAAATTTTTATAAACTATTTATAAATTTTTATACAGTCTATTTTTATATACGTAATAATTTAAAACTACAGATGATGTACTATAATATTTTTCTTTATGCCCAAAGGTTTTTCTATAATTAAGCAGCACTTTTAACTGTTTATAATAACTAAAATGGGCCTTAATAATGGCTGTAAAATGCCTGAATTTAAATTCAAAGAGAAATTTTATTCCGGCAACACCATCTAAAAGTAATCTGGTTAAAACTAGAAGAAACAAATTTCCTTGTGCATTTTTAGTTAATGTAAACAAACTATTTCGGAAATTGAGATAGGTTTTTTGTGGATTTAAACTATTAAGTGTGGCACCACCTAGATGGAATATTTCTGATTTTCCGACATATTTAACATGAAAGCCTAAGTTTTTTGCGCGCCAGCACAAATCAATTTCCTCCATATGCGCAAAGAAACTTTCATCTAAACCGTTTAAGGTTTTATAAACGTTATTTCTAATAAATAAACAGGCACCAGATGCCCAGAATATGTCGGCAACATCATTGTACTGTCCTGAATCCTTTTCAATTGAATCAAAAATGCGTCCTCTGCAATACGGATAGCCAAATTTATCAATAAAACCACCTGCTGCACCGGCATATTCAAAATAATCCCTGCGCTTATAGTCTAATATTTTGGGTTGAATAATACCTGTATTTGGTTCTTCATTAAAAATTTGAATAATAGGTTCTAACCAATTATCAGTCACTTCAACGTCGTTATTCAGTAAACAAAAAATAGGTTCTTTTAAATTCTTAAGTGCGTCATTATACCCTTTGGCATAACCACCATTTTCAGTGTTTTTTATAATGTGAACATTTGGGTAATTATTTTCAACAAAAGAAATAGAATCATCTGTAGACGCATTATCTGCCACATATAAGGCAGCTTCTTTTGAGTATTTAATAACAGAAGGTAAAAACTGTTCTAATAGCTTTTTACCATTCCAATTTAATATAACAACCGCTATTTTCATTTGGTGTATTCTGGAATATCTTTAAGGAAATGATACTTTTCATTTTTAAAATCCATTTGGCAATAATAATGATTGATGCCATTTGAAATCATCAAATAGGTGGCATTTAAACTTAAATTATACAAGGCAATCTGATCAAAAACATTTTGATTAATGTTAATACTTGGTGCTTTGCATTCAACCATTAAATGTATGCTTCCATCAGAATTAAAAACAACAATATCATAACGTTTTCTCAATGAATTAATTATGAGTTCCTTTTCAATATTAATTAATGACTTTGGGTATCCTTTATAATCAATTAAATAATGAATACAATGTTGTCTTACCCATTCTTCAGGTTGTAAAATCACAAATCTTTTGCGGATAACATCGAATATAGAAATTTTATTTTCCTTATTTTTGAATCGAAACGAAAACTTAGGAAAGTTTAGTTCTTGCAACACGTTTTATCTTTAGTTAATTCAAAGGTAAACCACATTATTCAAATACCAAATAACTCTGTGATTTTTTGGAATTTGATTCTTTTAATTTGAAATTTTTGCATATTGGACGAGGTCAAACAATTAGTTACTGATATTAATAACGGAAACATTAAACCTATTTATTTTTTAATGGGTGAAGAGCCTTATTATATTGATAAAATTTCTGATTATATTGAAAAGAATGTTCTTACTGAAGAAGAAAAAGGTTTTAATCAGGTGGTTTTATACGGACGTGATGTGAGTATTGAAGATATTGTTGAAAATGCCAAGCGCTATCCCATGATGTCTGAAAGACAAGTAGTGATTGTTAAGGAAGCACAAGACCTGTCCAGAATCATTGAAAAATTGGAAGCATATGCAAATAACCCACAATTATCAACAGTGCTGGTTATAAATTATAAATACAAGAAAATCGATAAACGTAAGAGTTTATACAAAGCAATTAATAAAGTTGGCTTAGTTTATGAAAGCAAAAAGCTTTATGAAAACCAGGTAGCTGATTGGATTAGAAGGGTTTTAGCAGCCCAAAACTATACAATATCTCCTAAAGCCGCGCAAATGCTTGTTGAGTTTTTAGGAACAGATTTAAGTAAGATTAATAATGAATTAGAAAAACTTCAAATCATCATTCCGAAGGAAAATCAAATAACTCCGGAACTTATTGAAGAAAATATTGGAATTAGCAAGGACTTTAACAATTTTGAATTGCGTAAGGCCATTGGGGAACGTAACAGTATAAAGGCTTATCAAATTGTCAATTATTTTGCTGAAAACCCAAAGGATAATCCTATGGTTGTAACAGTCGCCTTATTATTTAGTTTCTTCACACAGCTTTTACAGTTTCATGGATTGTCTGATAAAGCCCCAAGACACGTGGCGGCAGCTTTAAAAATAAACCCTTATTTTGTTAATGATTACATTCTGGCTGCTCGGAATTTCCCTATGAAAAAAGTGAGTGCTGTTATTTCTGTGTTAAGAGAATTTGATGTTAAAAGTAAAGGTGTCGATTCTAATGCAGTTAATCAAGGCGATTTATTAAAAGAAATGTTATATAAAATTTTAAATTAATAATAAAAATCATGAAAAAAATTGGATTTATTCTGCTGCTTTTAATTAGTAATCATTTTTTATTGGCCCAGGTTATGACCCCGGAGTTGCTGTGGAAACTAAATCGGGTGAGTCCAATTGGCCTTTCCAATGATGGAAAGGAGGTAATTTATGCTTCAACTGCATATGATATGGTGACCAATTCTAAATTGACTAGCTATTATAAAGTTTCAATAGACAATGGAACTATTAGTGCCATTAATGAGTATAAAACAATTTTTAAAGATTCAAAGATCTCTCCAGATGGTCAATATAAAATTTATGATGAAGAGGTTAAGATAAAATCTGTGAGCGGATCAGATATTTACACGGAATTAGATAAATCGAATGTTCAGATTTATGATAATCTTAATTACAGACACTGGGATACCTGGGAAGATGGTAAATATAGTCATGTGTTCTTAAAAAAAATAGATTCTGAAGAGGGGGAGCCTATAGATATTATGGAAGGAGAAGCCTTCGATTGTCCGCTGAAGCCTTTTGGTGGAGCAGAAGATTATATCTGGAATGTGGATGGATCAAAAATTCTATATGTCGCTAAAAAAGAATATGGAACAGATTACGCTAAAAGTACGAATACGGATATCTATAGCTATGATATTAAGTCAAATACGACCCTTAATTTAACAAAAGACAATAAGGGTTATGATACGAATCCTTCTTTTTCAAAACAGGGTGTTCTGGCATGGTTACAAATGGATGAACCGGGATATGAGGCCGATAAAAATGATATTATTGTATTTAAAGAGGGCATAAAAATAAATCTGACTAAAGATTGGGACGGCACGGTCAATAGTTTTTTATGGAGTAGTGACGGTAAAAAAATATTTTTCAATGCACCTGTAGATGGTACTGTTCAGCTGTTTGAAGTATCAGCTGAGAAAACGCCAATAGTTAAGCAAATCACCAATGGTACTTTTGATATTAACGGACTTATAGGACAGGCAGATTCAAAAATGGTTGTAACAAGAACAGATATGAATCACGCCTCAGAAATCTATCTGGTTGATTTATTAAATGGGACAATGAACCAGTTAAGTCATGTAAACGATGAAGCTTATAGTAGCATAAAGCTAAGTAAAATAGAGAAGCGATGGATTCCAACCACTGATGGAAAGAAAATGTTATCATGGGTTATTTATCCTCCAGATTTTGATCCAAACAAAAAATATCCAACATTACTTTATTGTCAGGGAGGTCCGCAATCAGCACTTACACAATTTTATTCAATTCGATGGAATTTTCAGTTAATGGCGGCTAATGGCTATATCATTGTTGCTCCAAACAGACGCGGAATGCCGGGGCATGGTGTTGAATGGAATGAGCAAATTAGTGGTGACTATGGAGGACAAAACATGGAAGATTATCTTGCCGCAATAGATGAGGTATCAAAAGAAGCTTATGTCGATAAAAACAGACTGGGCTGTATAGGTGCCAGTTATGGCGGCTATTCCGTTTATTATTTAGCAGGCATTCACAATAATAGATTTAAATCATTTATAGCTCATGATGGCATTTTTAATACCAGAAGTATGTATGGTACTACTGAAGAATTATTTTTTGTCAATAAAGATCTTGGAGGCCCCTATTGGGATCCTTCAAACTTAAAAAGTTACACCTCATTTAATCCAATTGAAAAGGTTGATAAATGGAATACTCCAATACTGGTTATTCAGGGAGGTAAAGATTACAGGGTGCCAATCGGACAAGGATTGGAGGCGTTTCAAGCGGCTCAATTGCGTGGTATAAAGAGTAAACTGATGTATTTGCCAGATGAAAATCATTGGGTTTTAAGTCCTCAAAACGGGATTGTGTGGCAAAGGGAGTTTTTTAAATGGCTAAGTGAAACTTTGAATTAAAAGACACCTATTTTATTAAAAGCAAAGTTGAAGGGTTGTATTATTCGGGTATTTATGGTTAGACTAATAGAAATATGTAATTTAATTTAGAAGTATTTACAATACCAACTAACCTATGGAGTGTGTTAAGTATCATATAATGTGGTTGGTGTAATAATTTTTGATAATGTTTTAGCTGATATGAATGTCAATATACACGATAGCTGGAAATTTTATTTGAAATCAGAATTTGATAAACCATATTTCAATAGTTTAACAAATTTTGTAAAAGAAGAATATTCAAAACATGAATGTTTCCCTCCAGGTAAACAAATATTTAATGCTTTTGAACATTGTCATTTTAACGATGTCAAAGTGGTCATTATTGGTCAAGATCCTTATCATGATGTTGGACAAGCTCATGGCTTATGTTTTTCAGTGAATGATGATATGAAACATCCACCTTCACTTAAGAATATTTTTAAAGAGATTGAACAAGATATTGGCGTTCCTTATCCAAAAAGCGGTAATTTATCACGTTGGGCTGATCAAGGTGTTTTATTATTAAATGCAACGTTGACAGTGAGATCCCATATGGCGGGTAGCCATCAAGGAAAAGGGTGGGAAACGTTTACTGATGCTGTTATAAAAATAATAAGTGACCATAAAAAAAATGTCATTTTTATGCTTTGGGGTAGTTATGCCAAACAAAAAATAAAGCTAATTGATGTGAAAAAACATGAGGTATTACAAAGTGGTCATCCTTCTCCATTAAGCGCGAATAGAGGTTTATGGTTCGGAAATAAACATTTTAGTAAAACTAACTTCCTGTTGGAGCAAGCTCTTCAGTCTCCGGTAACATGGTGATTTGTTTATAAAGTATTACAGGTTTTGTATTAACTACTTTACTGTTTTTTGTTTTATTGCAGCTAAAAAAAAGCAATAAAAAATTTACCGCAACTAAAATTATTATTGAAAGAGTGATTGTAAATAGCATTGTTTGGTGGCTGATTTGTTGACAAAGATATGACAATAATCGATAAAATACGTTTATTATCTATAAAAATACAAAAACATCAAAAAATACGTTCAAAAATTCAGAGTTTTATAATTTTTTAACATTTAAATTATATTTTGTAAATGTATTCCAATAAGTTCGATTAAAAATTACTAGCTAATGCCTATTTTTAATTTCTATTTTTTTACTTTTTATCAGTTATTTTGGCATAGACAAGATTTTGAGGTTAATAATGAGATGTTTATAGTAAGGATGAATGTTTAAAATGGTATATCTATTATTTTTAATATTAAAGACAGAGTCTTATTAAAATAAAATATATTTTTGAAAAAAATAATGAAAATGGATAAAGTCAATTGGGTAACTGCTAAAGACTATGAAGATATTACCTACAAAAAATGTAATGGGGTTGCGCGTATAGCGTTCAATAGACCCGATGTTAGAAATGCATTCAGACCAAAAACGACCAGTGAATTATATGATGCTTTTTATGATGCCGGAGAAGATGTTGATATAGGTGTCGTTTTATTATCGGCTGAAGGTCCTTCAACAAAAGATGGTGTGTATTCATTTTGCAGTGGTGGCGATCAGAAAGCCAGAGGACATCAAGGCTATGTTGGTGAGGACGGATACCATCGTTTAAATATTCTGGAGGTGCAAAGACTCATTCGCTTTATGCCAAAAGCAGTCATAGCCGTAGTGCCGGGTTGGGCTGTTGGAGGTGGTCATAGTTTACATGTAGTATGTGATTTAACTTTAGCGAGTAAAGAGCATGCTATTTTTAAACAAACAGATGCCGATGTTACTAGTTTTGATGGTGGCTATGGTTCTGCTTATTTAGCGAAAATGGTAGGACAAAAGAGAGCCAGAGAAATCTTTTTTTTGGGAAGAAATTATTCTGCACAAGAAGCGTTTGATATGGGCATGGTCAACGCAGTAGTGCCTCATGAGGCATTAGAGGCTACTGCCTATCAATGGGCTCAGGAAATATTAGCAAAATCCCCAACATCTATAAAAATGTTGAAATTCGCCATGAATTTGACGGATGACGGTATGGTTGGCCAGCAGGTATTTGCTGGAGAGGCCACTCGTCTAGCTTATATGACTGAGGAAGCTAAAGAAGGCCGTAATGCATTTCTTGAAAAGCGAAAGCCTAATTTCGAAAAAAAATGGATTCCTTAATATGAAGAATATTTCTATTTGGATTTCTGCTATGAGACTAAGGACTTTGCCTTTATCTGTTTCTGGTATTATTCTGGCCTCCTGTTTAGCTGAGTATAATGGTTTTTTTAACTGGAAAATTTGTATTCTGGCTATACTAACCACCCTAAGTTTTCAAATACTTTCTAATTTAGCCAATGATTATGGCGATGGAATTAAAGGAACAGATAATAATGAGAG
>BS_KBA_SWE02_21mDRAFT_10000102_pt1 | contig 28208 bp, 22 predicted proteins | sample BalSeasSWE02_21m_FD_9196 | JGI IMG/M metagenome (IMG submission 9196)
CCTGCCAGCCAGGCGTTACTGACCCTCGCGGCACTTGCCCACCCTGCCTGGAATATTCATCCATCCATATTCGATATTGCTTATACTTTTCTTTTCTGTATACAAGACATGGATCTGGTGCGTGCACAGCTACTCGCTAATATAGTTTATCGTCAAAAAGAATTGGCATTATCCTCATTCGATCAGATCAAACCTGATATTCAAGAGCGTATCACCTTTACTTTTGGCAATCGCTATGCGCAGATCCGGAATTGGCTGGATTCATACCGACTGGATGATCCACAACCATTCGATCATTTTTTGCGCCGGCTATTTGGTGAGCTTCTCTCTCAACCTGGTTTTGGATTCCATTACAACTTCGATGCTGCCCGTGTGGCAGCCAGCCTCATCGAATCAATACGAAAATTCCGTATCGCCATGGATCCGTCATATTCATTCGATCATGGTTCAAACACAGATTTAGGACGCGATTATCTCCAACTGCTTGATGATGGTGTTCTGGCTGCACAATATCTGGAAGCCTGGAATCCCGGGCAACAAGATGCTGTTTTGATCGCTCCAGCCCATACATTTCTGATGATGAACCAGCCAGCCGAAGTTCAATTTTGGCTCGATCCAGGATCTAATGGATGGGTTGAACGTCTAAATCAGCCATTAACCCATCCATACGTTCTCAGCCGAAGCTGGGAAAGCGCTTCTGCTTCAGGTCACCCCATTTGGACGGATACGGACGAAGTCGAAGCCAACCAAAAAACACTGACCCGTTTTGTATCGGGTCTTCTCCATCGCTGTAAAAGCAATTTATATCTGGGCATAAGCAATTTCAGTGAAAATGGTTATGAGCAGCGTGGTGTTTTATTGAAATCTTTTCAACGCGTTTTGCAAAATTCCAGATGATCAGGCTTAATATAAATTAATTAATTTTCCAAAATGATATAATAATATAATTATCCATGGATGTTTTTGATTTTCAAATGGATTTCAAAATAAAATCTGGATTCCATAATTTCGTTGAAAAAGGAGTCACGATCATGAACGAAACCAAAATCCTTGTCATAGATCCCAATGAAAATAGCCGAAAATTTCTTGTTAATATTCTAAAAAACCAGGACTATGCTGTTGATGAGGCACCTTCAGGTATTGAAGGGTTTCGAAAAATAAGCGACTTCGTTCCAGATATTATCACTTGTGATTCCGCTTTGAATGATTTGAGTGCAGAAGCTATCATCATCAAGGTACGTCAAGAGATTCGTAAAACAAATACGCCAATTGTTGTTTTCACAGATCAATTGGATTCTGGGGAGATGAACAGATTTCTGCAGGCTGGCGCAAATGATTATTTCGGTAAATCCGGACAGGCTATCATGGGCTTCCTAAATAATATTTCATCCTTGTTAGCGGATGCTAAAGCTAAACAACTCGAAATAACCCTTGGCGCTCTGGTTGTGTTTGTAAGCGCCAAGGGTGGCACAGGGACTTCTTCTTTATGTGCCAATATTGCCATGAATGTGTCACGTTTAATGACCAGATCGACAGTAGCTTTGGTCGACCTTGTGCTTCCCATCGGTTCACTTGCATTAATAGCCGGGATCGATGAGCCGTTTAATATTATTGAAGTATCAAAACAAATTCCTGAAAATATTACTCCTGAGTATTTTCGCGAAAAAATGATCAAGCCCCATGATTGGCTTTTTCATCTATTACCTGGATCACCCGATCCAGAGGTTGCCAACTCATTTATTGTTGAAAACACGCATCATATTATTCAAGTTTTGCGAAAAACTTATGATTATGTTCTGGTGGACCTGGGACGCTCTTTTTCACGCATCAGCCTTCCTATCATACAGGAGGCAGATAGCATTGTAATGGTTCTCAGCAATGATCTTAGTTCGGTTACGCTTACCAAGCGATCTATCGACTATTTGATCACACAGAATATTGACCCGGGCCGAATTTATCCAATATTAAATCGTGCTGTAGGTTTGGAAGGCTTATCCAAAGCNGAAGCAGATAAGATTCTNGGCATGGAAATCAAAACGACAGTTCCTTATATGATGAGCAATTTAACCCTTGCAAATAATCAGAACATACCTATATCAATAAAATTTCCTACCGATACCGCCAATCTTGTATTTAAACAAGTTGCCATTGAGATCTCTCAAGCTGCCATTCGGAACAGGGATAAAAACGCAGCCTAATAATTGGATAATTTGATTTCTCACTCCTAATAAAAAATTATGCCCTTTTCCCCCCGCCCATCACAAGAAAAAATTCTCTCTTATCGGAGCGGGAAGATGGGTATTTCTGCAGTTCCAGGATCGGGGAAAACCTGGACTCTTTCTCGTCTGGCAGCAGACATAATTGCTCGCGGGGAAATAGGATCTGAACAAGAAGTACTTATTGTCACACTTGTAAATTCAGCCGTAGAAAATTTCTCAAGCAGAGTCAGCAGTTTCATTGCTGAACAAGGACTATTGCCTCAAATAGGCTATCGCGTGCGCACCTTGCATGGACTCGCCCATGATATCGTGCGGGAAAAACCTGCTTTGGTTGGATTGGAGGAGCGTTTCCAAATAATAGACGAGCGTGAGGCCAATCTCATACGAAATGAGGCTTCTCAAACTTGGTTAAAAACCCATCCAGATTTTTTTGAAGGCTTCCTTAGCCCAGACCTGGATGATAAAAAAATCGATTGGATACGTAATAAACACTTGCCCGACCTGGTTAATAGCATAGCATATAGCTTTATTCGCTCAGCCAAAGATCTCCGACTCATGCCGGATGATTTGCGCCGGGAGTTGGACAATCAGCCTGCCGCCTTGCCTCTTGCAGAAATGGGCTGTGACATTTATTTCCACTACCAGCGAGCACTTTCCTATCGTGGTGCAGTTGATTTTGATGACTTGATCAGGTTGGCTTTGAACCTGCTTGAAATAGATAAGGACTTTCTTGAACGACTTCGTTATCGCTGGCCCGTAATTCTGGAAGATGAAGCTCAAGACAGTAGTCAGCTTCAAGAACAAATCTTGCGTATTCTAACCGGTGAACGTGGAAATTGGGTTCGTGTGGGTGACCCTAACCAGGCAATTTTCGAGACATTCACTACCGCCAATCCCAAGTTCTTGCGGAATTTTATTGCATCTGAAGCAGATTTTTACCAAAGCTTGCCTGAGTCAGGACGTTCACAACCATCCATTATCTCTTTGGCAAATCACCTTGTTGATTGGGTCATGAAAGACCATCCTATCCCGGCAGTCAAAGATGCCTTATCAGCCCCCCCTTACATATCTCCAGCCCCACTTGGAGATCCTCAACCCAATCCGCCAGAAAACCCAAAGGCAATTTCATTCCTAAAAGAGAAATCTACTCCTGCAGAAGAAATTCAGGTTGTGATCGATTCAGTTGAAAACTGGTTGCCAGACCACAAAGATAAGACCGTGGCAATCCTGACCCCGCGCAATGCACGCGGCTCAGACGTTGTTGATGAACTCAAAAGAAGAAAAATTGAATTTATAGAGTATCTAAACAATACATCTTCCACACGCTCCACTGCTGGTGCCCTTGGGAATATTGTTGCCTATCTGGCAGACCCGCAATCACCTATAAAATTAGCACGAAGTTATGAAGTCTGGCGTCGAGCTTGGCGAACAGAAGAAGGGGATGATCAAGGGTTTTACAAACTCATCCCCGGGTTACTCCGAAAGTGTGNGCGGGTAGAGTCCTACTTATCTCCGCGTCCGAGTTACGATTGGATGGTAGATTTAACAGAAACGGGCATTTACCAAAAGATTTCAGAGGAATCTCAAATACTCCTACTAGAGGAACTCGAATCCTATCGAAAAATGGTACTTAGGTGGCAGGGAACAACTTTGCTGCCGATCGATCAGATGGTACTCACACTTGCTCAGGATCTTTTTACAGATTCATCTGATCTTGCCCTGGCTTACAAACTTGCCATCTTGCTGCGACAAATTTCAGATGATCACTCTGAATGGCGACTGCCGGAACTCAGCGGAGAACTCGGAGTTATTGCCCGTAATGAGAGGCACTTTCTTGGTTTCAGCTCAGAAGAATCTGGCTTTGATCCAGGAGCTCATAAAGGCAAGGTGGTGGTCACCACGATGCACAAAGCCAAAGGTCTTGAATGGGATCGGGTATATTTAATGTCTCTTAATAGCTATGATTTTCCCTCTGCACAAACATATGATAGTTACATATCTGAGAAATGGTTTATCCGTTCCGGTTTAAATCTCGAAGCTGAAGCATTAACTCAGTTGAAATTGGCAACCAGTTCTGGCGAGTTTGAATGGTATGAAGAAGGTCAGGCAACCATGGAATCTAGATTGGATTATGTAAGAGAACGTTTGCGGTTGCTTTATGTGGGGATCACCCGAGCCAAGTGTGACCTTATCCTATCTTGTAATTCAGGTAGAAAAGGTGATGTCAAGCCATCATTACCTTTCGTTGCTTTGCAAAGCTGGTGGGAAGAACTATATGGATAAGACAATATTTGAGATTGCATACTATCACCATGAAGAGTACAATTTTTGTTAACTTATGGATCTTTAGTAACATGGAGGAGATCTAGTGAAGAAAATAATTTATACATTGTTAATTTTGGTAATTTTATTTGGCTTGATTCAATTGGTTCCTTACGGACGAAACCATAATAATCCAGTAGTGCTATCTGAACCTAATTGGGATAAACCAGCTACCCGCGACTTGGTGAAAATTGCCTGCTTTGACTGCCACAGCAATGAAACCATCTGGCCCTGGTACAGCAATATTGCTCCTGTATCCTGGCTGGTTTATCGCGATGTCGTTGAAGGACGCAGGCACATGAATTTTTCGGACTGGGCTTCCCGATCAGTATCTGCAAACCAGCTTACATCAATAATAAATGAAGGAGAAATGCCTCCTTTCCAATACACGATCATTCACAAAAATGCCATTTTGGATGCTACCCAGAAAAAAGCTTTGATTGATGGGATTACCAATACTTTGAAATAATAAGCACCTTAAAACTCTGGTGTCGCCATCTGAAGAATTATATACTCTATGGTCGTATGAATATTTTTTTCTATAAACAGTTACAAACTGCATAACAGTATACTTATGGAAATTAAAAAAAAACATAATCAGCTCTTACCAGTTCCTTTTACTTTTAGCCAATCATCACTGCAGGATTACCACGATTGTGAACGTCGTTTTTATTTACGTTACATCGAACAACTAACCTGGCCAGCGGTTGAGAGTGAGCCTGTTCTTGAAAATGAGCGTCGTCAAATGGAAGGCCAAACCTTCCATCGCCTGGTCCAACAACATTGGCTGGGGCTTCCGGTCGACAAGTTGACCAGAATGGCAAATACACCCACATTAAGTCAATGGTGGGAAAATTATCTGAATTATGATTTTAACCTTGGTGGGTTTGAGATTTTTCCAGAATTAAGCCTGAATTCACAAGTCGGGAAACATCGTCTGACTGCCAAATATGATCTGGTTGCAGTTGGGGATGGAAAATTATTTATTTTCGACTGGAAAACCTACAATAAAAAACCCCGTGAAGAATGGATGGCAATAACTTATCAAACCCGGGTGTACCGATCTCTCCTCGTTCAGGCTGGCGGTTATCTCATAAATAATAAATCAGTAATCCCCGAAATGGTTGAGATGGTTTACTGGTTGGCAAATTTCCCTTCGCAGCCGATCCGGTTTCCATACAATACTTCTCAATCCAATCGTGACTGGCAGCATTTGGATGTTATGATCTCCAGAATTGACACACAGCAAGAGTATCCAATGACTGCAGATGACAAAAAATGTAAATATTGCCTTTATCGGTCCTATTGTGATCGTGGCATCTCTGCCGCTGATTATGACGATGATCAGGAACCACTTTTGGAGATGTCAGACCTTACATGGGATAATATCCCTGAGATCGAAATTTAACCTATATCAAAAAAATATTTTTCTCCAATATCAAAACGATAGAAAATCCATGTCCATCTGGTTAGAACCAAAGTCAATTCATAGCGAATTCCACCTGCAACATCTGGACCCAATTGTCACAGATAGGATTGCACGTCTTGGGTTGACAACCGAACAGCAAGCCATCGCTTTTCTTGATCATACCCATTACACCCCATCACCTCCATCTGAACTGACTGGGTTGACAGAAGTGGCTGACCGGGTTGAATCTGCAATCCACGCATCAGAGACGATTTGCGTCTGGGGTGATTTCGATGTGGACGGACAAACATCAACAACTATTCTTGTATCAACATTGCAGGATCTTGGTGCCCGGGTCATTTTCCATATTCCTGTTCGTGGTCCTGAAAGCCATGGGATTGGGATTCCAAACCTTAAAAAAGTAATCAAGCAAGGTGCAAAACTGATCCTGACTTGTGATACAGGTATATCTGCTCATGAGTCCATAGAATATGCCAATTCACAGGGTGTTGATGTTGTCATAACAGATCATCATGACTTGCCTCCCGAATTACCCCCGGCCGTTGCAGCTACTAACCCCAAATTTCTCCATACTGATCATCCGCTTTCAACTCTTGCAGGTGCTGGAGTGGCTTACAAATTGGCAGAGGAGCTCTATGCCCGTTTTGGATTTGATAAAACTGTTGAAAAGCATCTCGACCTGGCTGCACTCGGTTTGGTTGCTGACCTGGCTGTATTGAAGGGTGATACCAGGTATCTTGTCCAACGCGGCTTGGAAACATTGCGAAATACACAACGCCTGGGTTTGCAAGTTCTAATGGAAACAGCTGAATTGAACCCGGACCACTTGACCGAAGAGCATATCAGTTTTGTCATTGGCCCTCGATTAAATGCTCTCGGCAGACTGGACGATGCTAATATTGCGGTGGAACTGTTTACAACTTCGGATACTTCCCGGGCAAAAGTTATCGTTACCATTTTGGAAGGGTTGAATGCACAGCGCCAGCTGCTCACAAATCAGGTTTATTCTGCAGCTGAAACTCAAATCAAAAATGATCCATCTATATTACAAAAAGCATCGATCGTTCTGGCTCATCCATCCTGGCCAGCCGGGATCATCGGTATTGCAGCCAGCCGTCTAGTGGAGCGTTACAATCGTCCGGTCATATTGATCTCCAATCCCCCTAATGAACCTGGGCGCGGTTCTGCGCGTTCCATTGAAGGTATTAATTTAACAGCGGCTATCGCTGCTCATAAGGATATCCTCCTGGGCTTCGGAGGTCATCCTATGGCGGCTGGTTTATCTATAGATTCCGAAAAGATACCTGAATTTCAAAGAAAATTATCCAAAACAATCGCAGCCTTGTTACCCGATAAAAATTTAGAGCAAATGATTCAATTGGATGGAATTTATGATCTGGATGACCTCAATATGGATCTGGCAGATACCTTTGAGAAACTTGCTCCATTTGGTTCGGGAAATCCAAAATTAGTTCTGGCCACCAAAAATCTCAGGATCATTAGTTCATCTAGAATTGGACGCCATAAAGATCATATTAAATTCCTGGTTGAAGATCAAAAAGGGATGCAGCAACCCGTACTATGGTGGAGCGCAGGCGATGGAGAACTACCGGAAGGCATTTTTGACCTTGCATATACTCTCCGCGCCAGTGATTGGAAAGGTTTTAGCCAGGTACAAATGGAATTCATCGATTATCGAACTTCAGCACAAGAACAAGCTCCTCAAATAAGATCAAATATTGTCATAATGGATTTGAGGGAAAAAAGCGTCTCTAATTCGATCATTAAAATCCTCCCCGAAGGGACTCTTGTTTGGATTGAAGGTGAAGAAAAATCTTTACTCACTCCTGAATTCAACAAGACAAACCCAACCATAAAATTTGCAGACCGAAATGAACTTGTTCCCTGCACTAATTTTGCTATTTGGACGCCTCCCCCTTCTCCAAAAGACTTTAAGACTGCTATAGATATTGTGAATCCCGATCAAGTTATTTTATTAAAAGGGCCAATTGGCTCATCGGCACCGGAAACTTTAATTGGGCAATTGTTGGGGTTGATAAAATTTACTCTTAACCATCGAAAAGGTGCAATATCCTATCCAGCTCTCGCCGCAGCCACCGCTCAAAGCGAAAGCACCATCCGAAGTGCCCTAAGCTGGATGATCTTCCAGGGAGAGATTTGCATCACCCAGGAAACTGGTAATGAGATCACGCTGGCAAAAGGCACATCTCTGAAAGATCCCATTCAGGCCTCCAGATACTGGGCTGAGGTTAGGAAAATGCTCGCTGAGACGATGGCTTACCGGACTCACTTTATCAGGGCAGATAAAAACTCCCTGCTTCCATAAAAATCATAATACAACAATAGATAGATTTGATTTTATGTTGTAGATATAAGTTTGTCAGGATACATTAATTAATGAAAAGAATAGATGATCATGGAATTTGTTATGTATGTGGTTCTTCAAACCCTCATGGGATTGGACTAAGTTGGTATTCAGACGATGAGAACATAATATATTCTGATTTTAATCTGGATATATCCCAACAAGGACCTCCAGGCTATGCCCATGGAGGCGCATCTGCAGCCATATTGGACGAGGCCATGGGTGCGGCTGTATGGCGCTCGGGATTTAATGTGGCAGTAGTTAATTTGGAGATTAATTACAAGCGTCCCTTACCTCTTGGACAACCACTTAAGTTAGTAGCCCGTTTCACTGAAAAAAAAGAAAGAAAAATTTTTGCCACTGGTGAGATCCGACTTCCCGATGGAACGGTAGCAGTCAGTGGCACAGGTATTTACATTGTAGCTCCACATTTATTTGAACCTGGGCGTTACAGGGATAAATAATTTGATCCCAGTAATTAAATATCACACTTGTTCAACAGGATCGAACGGTTGACTGATACTTCCGAATTGTGCCCGAGTTAATACTACCAGGTCAGTTGCAGACATTCGAATATTCAATCCTCGTTGACCACCTGAAATGTGAATAAATGCCTTTGTTTCTGCCTGGGAATCGATCAAAACCTGAAAACCTTTATTGATCAATGCCAATGGAGATATGCCTCCAGCCTGCAATCCGGTTAGTGCTTCTGCTTCTTTTTCGGTAGGCAAACTAATTTTCTTTTCATTCAATATCTGTGCCAGAGCTTTAAGATCCAACTGATGATCCCCGGGGATCACGGCCAGAATAGGCTTTCCCGGTTTTGGTCTTATCGCAACTATGGTTTTATATACCAGATTTTCCGACACATTCAATAGTTTCGCAGTTTCCTGTGCTCCTAGTTTCTCTTTTGGTAAAGAGAAAACTTGATATGAAATTTTTTTTGCATCCAACAACCTGGTTACATTATTTGACATTGTTGCCTATTGCCTTTTTACATTAAAATTCTTATCAATATTCTCATCAAATATTCTTACGATCAATAAATTTGTTTCAATTTCCCATTGTCAATGATCGAAACCACAAGAAACAAATGTTATTTTACTTGGATATTGCCCAAATGCAGCATGTGGTTTATATTTACTGCCTGTAAAACCTTATTGGAGTTATTATTGAACTTACAAAATTATCAAACTTTTTACCGAAAACAAATTTCCAAGAAATACATCAGATGGATTCCAACAATGCTGATTATTTTTGGAGTATCCTTTTCCGTCCAGGCTTGTAACGCATTATTGCCTTCACCAACCCTAACGAATACTTCGACCGGCACACCAACTGATACGATCACACCCACACTAGCATCCACACCTACATTAACACTCACTCCTACGAATACAAGCACCCCTACAATAACATCGACTCCCACGATCACATCAACACCGACAATTACATTAACCCCTACTTTTGATTTTCCAGATGGAGCTGTCTTGCAACAAGCCAATTGTCGTTATGGCCCTGGTACTGCTTACCTTTTCGCATCAGGTTTATTCCCTGGAGATAAAGTGGAAATTTGGGGAAGAAATTCTTCTGGTACATGGCTTTGGGTCCAACCGGATTCCATTAAATATCAATGTTGGGTGGCTGCTTCAATATTGGATATTACGGGAGATGTATTTACTGTCTTGGTAAAATCAGTTAACCTTCCTCATTCCACACTTTATGGTCCTGTACAGCGTGTTTATGCAAAACGCTCTGGAATTGAAGTATCAATTACCTGGGAACCAGTCTGGATGACCCTGGATGATGATCGTGGTTATCTGATCGAAGCCAATCTGTGTCAAAACGGTATTCTAATCTGGCAGGCTGTTCAGACTAATACTGCCAGCTATACTTTCTCAGATGAATTAGGCTGCAGCACCCCATCCTCCGCTCTGCTTTATGTAGTTGAAAAACATGGCTATACAGATCCGGTCCAGGTTCCCTGGCCCTAAAAATAATTTGACATACATAAATACAATTGGAAATCTATGAAATCTGCTTCGCCATTAAATTTTGAAGAGCTAGCCAGCTTACTTCCTGATAATTTTAGCAATATCGATCGGGAACTTGTTCAACGTGCTTACAAGGCAGCTGAAAGAGCTCATTTAGACCAAAAGAGAGTCTCAGGTGAGCCATATCTCAATCATTGCCTCGCCGTAGCTGCCATTCTCATCGAATTGGGAATGCCAGCGGATGTTATATCAGCCGGTTTACTCCATGATATCGTTGAAGATACTCCCATAACATTGGATGATATTCGGCGGGATTTTGGGGATACAGTAGCCAATTTGGTGGATGGTGTTACGAAATTGACTCACCTGCCGCGCGTTTCACGGGCCGGTGAGGATTATCAGAGTGATGATCGATCTTCAAGTATTGAAAAAGAAATTAATCCTCGAACCCGAAAACATGAACTAACCATTGAAACATTGCGAAAGACTTTTCTCGCCATGGGGGAAGATGTACGTGTCATACTGATCAAGCTTGCTGATCGCCTACATAATATGCGAACATTAGGTTTCTTTCAGGACGAGAAACGCAAACGGATCGCGCAGGAAACCTTGGATATTTTTGCCCCTTTGGCCAATCGTCTGGGCATTTGGCAGATTAAATGGGAATTGGAAGACCTTGCATTCCGCTATGCCCAACCGGAAAAATATAAAGAAATCGCCGAACAATTATCAGAACGACGCGAAAACCGCGAATCACAAGTCCAAAATATTGTCGCCGCACTAACTCGGATCCTTACAGAAAATAATATTGTATGTGAAATAACTGGTCGACCCAAACATATATATTCGATCTATAAGAAAATGGTAGAAAAAGGAAAACCATTTGAATTGGTTAGAGACATTCGCGCAGTTCGGATCATCGTATCGGATATACCCTCATGTTATGCCTCGCTTGGAATCATCCATACACATTGGCGGCCTCTCCCCAATGAATTTGACGATTATATAGCTGCTCCAAAAGATAATTTCTATCAATCATTGCATACTGTAGTAATTTATGATGATGGCAAACCTGTAGAAGTTCAAATCCGAACAGCGGAAATGGATGAAAGTGCCGAATTCGGCATTGCTTCCCATTGGAAATATAAAGAAGGTGGGCAACCGGCCAAATACGATGAACGTATTAATTGGCTGCGAAAAATGATGGAATGGCGAACAGATGTAGATGACGCCCAGGAATTTGTTGATAGTATGAAGACCGATGTCTTCAAAGACCGTGTTTATGTCTTTACACCACGCGGGGATATTATAGATCTCCCGGCAGGATCCACACCAATCGATTTTGCATACCATGTCCATACAGATGTAGGAAATCATTGCAGGGGTGCAAAAATAAATGGTAAGCTCGTGCCCCTTGATCATGAACTAAAGACTGGCGACCAGGTGGAAATTCTGGCTGCCAAACAAGGTGGTCCCAGCCGGGATTGGCTGAATGCCAGTCTTGGATTGGTAAAAACCCAACGCGCCCGTTCCAAAATTCGAGCCTGGTTCAAAAAACAAAACCGTGATCAAAATGAGGTACAGGGCAAACTAATGCTGGCGCGAGAAGTTGCCCGGCTGGGGATGCAGGAACCGGATGAGAAAACCTTGCAGGAACTGGCAAGTAAGTTGAATCGAAGCCTGGAAGAACTGTATTTGTCATTGGGTTGTGGAGATTTATCGATCGCACGAACCATAAATTTCCTTCTCGAAGCAAAAGGCAGTGATGACTCACTCGTTGTGGTTCCTCCGACCAGCCAACAATCTTCATCTGATGCGGTGACCGTGCTTGGGCTTAAGGATCTTCTAACAAACTTTGCAAAGTGTTGCAACCCAACTCCGGGAGATGAGATCATAGGCTATATCACACGCGGTCGAGGTGCCACAGTCCACCGCATGGATTGCCCTAATGCCTTGCGCATACGAGATCGTGAAAGACTGATCAAAGTTTCCTGGGGAGAAAAAATTCGAACCTACCCGGTTTCCATACGGATCACAGCTTACGACCGCCAGGGTCTCATGGGTGACTTATCAAACCTGCTTGAAAGCGAATCTGTAAATATTTTGGATGTAATTGTCCGTGTTAGCAAGAATCTGGCAGACCTTAACCTGGTGATTGAAGTAAAAGATATTGCTCAATTAAGCCGCCTTCTCTCGCGAATGGAAAATATACCCAATGTCCTTGAAGCACAACGTATAAAGGGTGGTTGATGATGATTTCTGTTCATGAAGCCCAACAACGGATCCTTTCTTTTTTTTCTACGACCGAATTAACAAACATTTCCCTCATCCAAGCAGAAGGACGCATACTGGCACAAGATTGTGTGTCAAATATCGATTTGCCGCCATTTAACAACTCTGCCATGGATGGTTTTGCAGTAATCGCTCAAGATACACTCGATGCAACTCCCGAAAACCCTGTTTACTTGAAAGTTGTGGCAGATATTCCTGCCGGCAGCCCTTCTGATATTGTTATCTCATTTGGTATGGCAGCCCGCATAATGACAGGTGCATCAGTCCCATCTGGCGCTGATGCTGTTGTTATGGTGGAAGCCACCGATTGCGATTATCGCACACCGGGAATTCTCCTTCCAGAGAAAGTAGCCATTTTCCAGCCATGCGCAAGTGGAACCAATATTCGTTTAAAAGGGGAAGATATTCGTTCCGGTGAGAAAATAATTCAAAGGGGAAGCAATTTACGACCGCAAGATCTTGGAATTTTAGCTATGGTGGGGATGGCACAAGTGCCGGTATACCGGGCACCTGTTTTGGCTTTGCTCTCCAGTGGTGATGAGTTGATAACAGTGGATGAACCTTTAACAAATGGAAAAATTCGGGATGCTAACACATACACTTTGACTGCTTGTGCCCATAAAACAGGTACTAAAGTTATCCAGCTTGGTATTGTCCCCGATGATCGGGGCGCTATAAAATCCGCGTTGGACAGGGCTGTTGAAGAAAAAGTGGATATGATCGTTTCATCAGCTGGTGTCAGCGTTGGCGCATTTGATTTTGTCAGAGAAGTGGTGGAGGAACAGGGTCGTTTGGAATTTTGGAAAGTTAATCTCCGTCCTGGAAAACCGCTTGCTTTTGGGATGTATCGAGGAATACCCTTCTTCGGTCTACCTGGAAATCCTGTATCAGCTTTTATCGGATTTGAACTTTTTGTGCGCCCCGTATTGCAAAAAATGAACGGATCTCCTTCCATCCATCGCTCTCGTCTGATCGCACGTCTGGAAGAAGAGATCACTTCAGATGGAAGAGAGAGTTACTTGCGCGCTTCATTAACAAACCAGGACGGATATTGGACTGCTAAGCTGACTGAACATCAGGGCTCTGGAAATCTATTGTCTCTGGTACGCGCAAATGCTTTACTGATTGTCCCCTCTGGTGTAAAATCGCTGCCTGCAGGTACTAACATTGAAGCATGGTTTATATAAGATAATAAAAATCAGGACTTCTTTCATCTGGTAGTGGTTAAGTTCGATAGATAAGTTTTAAAAAAGGCAGAAATATGATTAAAAAAATAACCTGGGTATCCATCTTCCTTGCATCGATTGGGGTCCTCGATTCCATCTATCTGTTTATATATAAACTGTCCAAGAATAATGCAATGTGTCTGGGTAATGGCGATTGCGCAACAGTCAATGCCAGTCGTTATTCCGAGATCTATGGCATTCCTGTTTCTTTGTTGGGGCTGATTGCGTACCTGGCGATATTGGCCCTAATAATCTTCGAATACCGTAATATAGTTACTAAAGAGAATTCCAATCTCCTGGTCTTCGGGATCAGCTTGGTTGGTGTAATTTTCTCGGCATACCTGACCTATATAGAATATTTTGTGATTTATGCAGTTTGCCCATTTTGCATTTTATCTGCCATAGTTATTACATTATTATTCATCATATCTATATTTAAACTTTTAAAAGCATCAAGTTAAATAGGAGGAATTTATGCCCCGCATCCGTTGTCATTACAATGATTGTGTTTTTGTTGATGAAGGTTATTGCAGTGCTGCTGCAGTGGAAATAGACCCGGATACAGGTTGTGCGACATATTCCGCATCAGAAGGAGTTGCCTCAGAAGAAGGTTGGGATGAAGAGGAAGAGCTGGAAGAGTGGGAAGATGACGCGGAAGAGGAAGATTTATGGTTGGATGAAGATGAAGATGAGTTCTAGTAGTAAATTCTTAAAAAAAACGAACAGGGATAAACACATCTATCCCTGTTCGTTTTTTTAATTTATAAATGGATTTTAAATACTCCCTGAAACGCTTATTTCAACATTGCATATAGAAAAATGCCGGCAGCTACAGAAAGGTTTAAAGAACTGGAATGACCGTGCATGGGCAAGGAGATCATCACATCACAAGCTTCCATTTGATCAGATGTCATCCCTTTTTGTTCATTACCCAGGATTAGAATAGATGGTCTTTCTTCAAGAGCTAAAGTGCGGTAATCATTTTCAGCATGTGTTGAAGTACCAATCAGGTTGTAACCATTTGAACGAGCCCATTCCAGATAATTGGAAAAAGATGCCTGAATGACAGGTTTCCAGAACAGAGCTCCCATACTGGCACGTACGCTTGATGGATGATATGCATCCACACCTCCATCCAGAAGAAATAATCCATCCGCCCCAACACAATCTATCGTTCTGAGGATAGTACCGACATTACCGGGATCTTGAGGTTGAATAGCTGCAATGCCCCAATTAAAAGTATCGGTATCAATTTCATCAAGCTGAATTCTGCGTTGCTGGACAATTGCCAGGATCCCTTGCGGATTCTCTTTTTCTGCCACTGAATTGAATATTTGAGCCAGGATGGGTTGGCATTTAGTGCCTTGTGCGCTCTGTTCGTCTATTAGCTGGTTGGCATAAGAACTTCTAAGCAGATCTTGGGAGTAGAGGATTGAAGAGATATTCCAGCCAGCTTCAACTGCTGCGCCTACATTATGGATACCTTCCACTAAAAACAAACCGCTTTCATCCCGGTTTTTTCTCTGGCGCAGAGAACGAGCCAATTTAATTATAGGATTGCTGCTACTGCTAATAATCAGATCGGATTTCATTTTGCCAACTCACTTCCTGTTCAATCAGGTAAAATATACAAGCAAGAAGATCTATCAGTGATCACTTTTCTGCAAGTTGTATCAGCGATTGTAACAGAATTTACACCTGTCTAATTTAAAATAAATCTTCACATCAAAGGAGTATTCCATGACTGATATCCAAAATCAAGAAATTAACTCACCTCAACGATTCTTATTGGGACCAGGCCCAAGCAATGTTGATCCTCGCGTCCTTCGTGCTATGGCCGCATCTCCCGTCGGTCACCTTGATCCTTACCTTCTGAAAATTTATGAAGAGGAGCAGGATCTTCTCCGAATGGTCTTTAGAACCGAGAACAAGTGGACGTTTGCACTTTCGGGAACCGGAACATCGGGAATGGAAGCTGCCATGGCTAATTTGGTCGAACCGGGCGATCAGGTTTTGATCGCCATCAATGGTTATTTCGGGTCTCGACTGGCAGAAATTGCAAGTCGATTGGGTGCACATGTGGATCGCATTGACTGTCCATTAGGTGATATCTTCACCCTTGAAATAATTGAAGCTGCTCTTGAAAAGAAAAACTACAAATTATTTGCACTTATCCACGCTGAAACTTCGACTGGGGCTGAACAACTTAATATTAAGCAAATCTCAGAGATTGTTCACCGCCATAACGCTCTATTTGTTCTGGATACAGTAACTTCGCTGGCAGGAATTTCTGTTGAGGTGGATGAATGGGAAATTGATATTGCCTACTCCGCCAGTCAGAAGGGTATCTCGGCTCCGTCAGGTCTGGCCCCGATCACAGTCAGCCCACGNGCCCAAAATATAATTGAAAATCGTACCTCACCCGTTAGTAGCTTCTATCTCGACCTAAAGGGTTATGCCAGTTATTGGGGAGATCATCTCTATCACCATACTGCCTCAGCGAGTTTGCATTATGGCCTCTTTACAGCATTAAAAATTATTGCAGAAGAAGGCTTGCAAGCCCGCTTCGGCCGTCATATGCAAAATGCCTTATTACTATGGGAAGGATTGGATAAGCTTGGTTGCGCTCCATTTATTCCCATCCAATATCGCCTGCCAGTTCTCACAACTGCAAGGGTTCCTGATTCTATAAACCCTCACACGATCAGGAATGAGCTATTATCTGATTTCAATATCGAAATTGCAGCAGGGTTTGGCGATCTAAAAGAAAAAGTATGGCGTATCGGTTTGATGGGTTACTCAAGCTCAAAAGAGAATGTCACCTTATTGCTTTCTGCGCTCGGGCAATTGCTAAAAAGATAAAAGGATCTTATGCAATTAATTGTAGAATCACATCTCAATCGAGAGATCATCCATTATGCGTCCGATGACCTGTGCATCAGTAGTCATAACAACCGGGTGTTCATTCTTAGAGATGGTCATGAGACTGTGATTAGACTGCCGGTGAATTCTTGGACATGGATTTTCGGCTTTTCGCGCTTGGCAAGACGGGCATTACGACTGGATAAGTGTAATGTATTTCCAGTCAAAGAAAACCTTGTTATCATTCGCCAGGGTGTAGTCTACCATTACAGCTTTAAAGAACAACACCTTTCTCCTACACTAAAATTAAAAAACTGCCGTAATATCCTGCATCAATCCATGCTCATCACTGAACAAGGAGAGCTGTTTTTTGGTGAATATGGGAATAACTCATCCCGTGCTGAAGTCCCCATTTATCGAAGTTGTGATTCTGGTAAAAGCTGGCAGATCATATATACATTTCCTAAAGATAAGATTAAGCACGTCCATGGCTGTTATTGGGACCCGGTTGAACAGAAAATATGGGTCTTTACCGGAGATTTTGCCGGTGAATGTTACGCTCTGTGTACAGATCGAGATTTCAGCCATATCGAATGGATTGGCGACGGGCAACAGGCATATCGCATGTGCAATGCTTTTTTTGAACCTGACTATGTTCATTGGATCATGGATTCACAACTTGAGGACTCTTATCACATAAAAATGGATAGGAAATCACGAAAAATCCAGAAAACGACACTGTTTCCCGGTCCAGTATGGTATATAAAACGGCTTACCGATGGTTATTACCTCGCTGCCACAGCCCAGGAAATTGGACCCTCCATTCATGATAAATTCTCACATTTAATGGCATCAAAGGATTTGGTGCATTGGGAAGATATCGTCAAGTATGAACATGATGGTTTGCCAAAAAGGTTCTTTAAATTTGGCGTGATCGGATTTGCTGATGGACCCCAGACAAGTCAGGGATTTTATCTATTTGGTGAAGCTCTCCGGAATTTGGATGGCAAATCGATCTTGTGCAGGATCACTGAATAATGGACCATGCCTTAATTAGACAATTGTGGAACTCAATCCAGACCATTGAATTTAAAACACTGGAAGAAAATGCATCATCGCTTTGCCACCTGCATAACTGTGAGCAGACATTAGATTTGGTGCCTCTTCCAGATCTTAATTTTCCGGTTGTACGGTCCAGTGATTTATTTTCAAGGAAACCAGCTTTTAAACAACTGGCAAGTCCGGAAATCCTTTTCTTACGCAAGTGCATATTAACAAACGAAAATACTCCTGAACTTACAGCTTGGGCTGAATTTCTTCTGCGATACCTGGAGATCAACCGATCATCGATCATAAAAAAAGCCCGCCTTCAATTTGGATCACCNCAGTCTGGGCGAATGGCGCTCTTGGAATTGACAGCNTTAATGCTGGACTTCTATTTNGTATGGGAGGATCTTCGATTCTTGAATTTGGCATTGAAATTTATGGATATGCCAGGAATATTTTCTTTGGGTTCTGTCTCAAAGAAAATAACCAGCCAAAATAAGAAATTACCTTTGATATTGATCCAGGTTCGTTTGATGATTTTACGGATAGCTGCCATCGATAGAATTAAAAAGAGCTGAATATATGGCCAGAATTATTATTTTCTCCCCCAATCGGTACAGCCTGTACACTACAACAGTCACAGAAATGTTAATTCAGCGCGGTGTTATGGTTTCATCCATATATGTTCGCAAATTGATCAATCCCAGTCGTGTTCTATCCGAGTTTCACCGGGACGGATCACGACTCCTAAAAAAGGTCTGGAAAAAATTATTTCTACGGCAGGCTGCCTATCATAACGGCAATATTGAGAATATCCTTAGTTTCCGAAAGAAAAATAATATTTCCATAACCAAATTGGACGAATTTCAATATAAATATTCCATCCCTGTTATCGCTTGCTCAAGTTTGAATGACGATGCAGTGGTAAATGGTTTGAAGGAGATTCAGCCGGATCTGGTAATCTTTACTGGTGGTGGATTGATCCGCCAGGATGTTTTGGCCAACTCAGGAAATGGGGTTCTCAACTGTCACATGGGGTTACTTCCACCCTATCGTGGCATGGATGTTGTCGAATGGCCAATTCTCGAAGACCATATTGAGCAAATTGGCATTACGGTTCATTTCATGGATCAAGGTCTTGATACCGGAGATATCCTGCGGACAAGGCAAATTCAACCACATTCTGGTGAAAACATCGCTGAATTACGGGATAGAATAGAACCCATCATGTGCCAGACACTTGTAGATACCTGCATCGATTTTTTGAACGGAAAAATTAAAAGGCAACCACAAAATATTCTTGCAGGAAAACAATATTTTAAAATGCATCCTTTTTTGCTCAATATTGTGGCAGAGAAATTGGAAGCAATCCAAAACTCTTAAAACCTAATAGATTTAAGAGAATAATCCAGCCAGACAAATCGATACACATCCATGAATACAATTTCACCAGCCCCATTAAATATCCAGAATTTATTAAACCAATTCGGGATACGCCCAAGCAAAGGCTTGGGGCAAAACTTCCTGATTGACGAATCTATATTACAAAATATTGTAGCTTCGGCAGGAGTAGGCAGCCAGGATACCGTATTGGAGATAGGTCCCGGCCTGGGCAGCCTTACCCGCCACCTAGCCCTGGCTGCAGCCAAAGTAGTGGCAGTCGAACTTGATCAAAAGCTCTTCCCGGCCCTCGAAACAGTTCTTAATCCATTTCACAATATCCAATTGGTCCAGGGTGATATCCTTGATATGAATCTGGCTGATCTGGTACCGCTCGATGGCTATCTGGTTGTTGCTAACATCCCTTACTATATAACATCAGCCATCCTTCGCCATCTTTTAGAAAGCAGCCCCACCCCTCGAAAGATCGTCCTTACGGTCCAAAAAGAAATTGCTGAACGAATTTGTGCAGAAAAAAAATTAAGCCTTCTGGCTGTTAGTGTTCAAATATATGGAAAGCCATCCATTCAGATGCAAATACCTGCTAAGGCCTTCTTTCCTGCTCCGAATGTTGATTCAGCACTCGTACAAATCGAGATCTCTCCATCCCCGCTTATCAACCCGGAGCATTTGGATGTATTTTTTCTTATTGTCAGAGCAGGCTTCAGTCAAAAGCGCAAGACATTGAGAAACTCACTTTCAGCAGGGTTACATATCCCGGCATCTCAGGCCGAACAACTACTAACATTTGTCGGAATTGATCCTCAACGCCGGGCTGAAACATTGAGCTTAAGTGAATGGGGAAAATTGACAGAAATTTACTTGGATAAAAAACACAGTTAACGAGAAACAATTGCTTTGTTCTCAGTTTTAAATGATTATTAATTAATTTCCAAAAATTGAATTATATCTATACGAAACTATTTCGAAGATTTAACAAACAACTTCAGCTGATAGTCAAAAATGTCCGAAATCTTCTCCACCCTATTTAACCATATTTATTAGGCAAGATCAATAGGTTTTTTTCCAAATCGCCTATTCTTAATTGGAATTATCAATAATAAAAAAAAGCGGAAGCATGCATTAGCAGCGTTCCGCTTATTATTTTTTAGAGTTATCACAATTCAGTAAAGGTATTAACCTGGTGGAATAATGAAAATAAATTAAGATCCACCTGACATCATCTAAGCAAACTGATCAATCGATCGGTTCCTTTTGAATAACAAATTCACAAACTTCTTCTCCCATTGCTTTACACTTTGACTCATTCACCCTGAACTCCAAACCACCTGAAACCCATGTCAACATGGCTTGCAGAAGACCGGTTGATATGTAACAAACAGGTTTATCCAGGCCTTGGCGACTCCAACAAATCGGACAGCGGTGTATAGTCCACAGAAATTCACTTTCTGTTTCAGTAACAGTCGAATGTTGATCTGTAACCTGCGAAAATATTTTGGCGGCAGATGGCAAGCCGATCCGGAGTTTGGCTTGCAATGGGAGAACTTTAAAAGCAAGATCGCCTACTCCAGCCAGAGCACCAAAATTNTTCAAAGCATCATTAAAGGTGGCACGCCCGGCGCGCAACGCCAGACCACGTCCACCGCGCGGCCCATACATTTCCTCAAGAGCTATATGAATCGCGGTAAAATCTGCAAAATCAAACTCACGCTCCAGATTATCGGGGGGATAGTTATCAGCCAGATGGCTTAAACCGGCAAGGTTAAGGATGGCATTGAGACCATTCTTCCCCATCACATCCTCGTATGCTTTCAGGGCAATGAATGTGAATTTGTTGGCATAATAAAAACCGCTTTTCGGTATCTGTTCCATAGCTCTCCGCCAATATTAAATTAACTTCACCAGATCTTCAGTGGCCCGTCGCATATCCAGGAAGATCAGACCCAGCTTGGCCTGCTCACGTGCCAGGGCTGTCAGCACAGCTTCCTCTCCAACAGACATGAGAACTACAAATCCTTTTTCCCCTTTGATATAAACCTGCTCAAGCGTCCCGCGCCCCAATTCATTTGCAATTCTCTCTCCCAAGGAGAGCATGGCTGCTGACATGGCAGAGACCCGGTCTTCCTCCACTTCTCTCGGTAAAGCAGATGCGATCGTCAGACCATCCACACTAACGATTGCCGAAGCCTCAATATCAGGAGAAGAAGCTTGAAGTTCACGCAAGCGGTCGACCATCAATTGAGTGCGTGATTTTGTCATGACCGCCTCCTAAATCAGATAAGATTTATCTGGCGTAATACCAGACTTATACGATAAATTTAGCACATGCATACTAAAGTGTCAAGTTGCATCATCTCTCGTGTATTTTTTAGTTTTCTGTTATTTCCATTATTTCTCTTTACCAATTTCTTTATTCAAATTCCTTGACGCTCGGAATTCCATATGGTAAACTACATCCCGCAATGGTCCCGTGGTGTAGCGGTTTAACATGCGGCCCTGTCAAGGCCGAGATCGCGGGTTCAAATCCCGTCGGGGCCGCCTGCTTAAACAACCTGGTGATTTCTCTCCAGGTTGTTTTATTTAAATTCTGAATTATCTGTAGGATATCTGTTATTTGAAAAAGAAATGATCAATATTAATTCACGAGAAAATTATCGAAAGAGATGGAGTATTGAGATTCCTTCTCCAATTGACCCTAAGACAATTTATTTATTTCATTTTGGTGAATAGGTGAACCAATAAATTTTTGGATAAGAAAAGGATCAATTTAATTTTTACAAGTTGTTGCTATCATGTTAGCTTGTAACCTCCGTTCCCCATGTTACTAAATTTGAAATGTTATAATATTCAAATTACCTTATCATGCTTAACATCTTCACAAGGTCAAACATAAATATATATTCTTAAAATTGGAATTATTAGATCACTCATGCCTGATAGCCATTTTACCCCATTGCTGATCGTCGTTATTCTTGCTTTTATAGTACCTGTCTTTCTATCGCGCTTCAAACAACTTCATTTGCCGATCGTCGTCGGNGAAATATTGGTAGGCATAATTATTGGACGAAGTGGATTTCAACTCATCCCTGCTGATGAGCCAATTTTGGATTTCCTTGCAGAGTTTGGGTTTGTATTTTTAATGTTCCTTTCTGGGATGGAAATCGATTTTTCGAGCCTGTCATCGACTAGTAAGAAAAAGGAAGGGACTGAAAGATCAAACAAGCTCGGTCCGCTGGAACTGGCTGTCATCAGTTTTGCGCTTACTCTTGTTCTGGCTTTTGGAGTTAGCTTTGTATTGGTCCAGACTGGATTAGCTCAAAATATTTGGATGATGGGGTTGATCCTTTCGACAACATCTTTGGGTGTTGTAGTACCGGTTCTTAAAGAAAAGCGCCTTATAGGGGGAAAGTTTGGGCAAACCTTGTTGTTTGCTGCTCTGATCGCTGATTTTGCAACGATGCTTCTTATAACGGTGATGATCGCCATTTTATCCAGTGGGTTAACCTTTGATATCCTATTGGTCGGATTGTTGTTCCTGGCCTTTTTCATCATCATGCGTTTTGGCAATTTTCTTTCCAAACTGACCTGGATACACTCCCTTATCGAGGAGCTAAGTCATGCGACTGCCCAGATTAAAATGCGCAGCGCATTTGCCATTATGTTAATTTTTGTCGTCCTATCTGAGACTTTGGGAGTTGAGGTAATCCTTGGTGCATTCCTGGCAGGTGCCATCATTGCACTTCTCAAGACTTTTTATGATCAGGAAGTCGTTCATCAACTGGAGAGTATAGGATATGGTTTTTTAATCCCAATCTTTTTCATCAAGGTTGGCTTGGATATCAACTTAAAAGTTATTTTTGAATCTTCCAGTGCTTTACTGCTGGTGCCAATTCTTGTGATTGCTGCATTAGTAGTTAAATTTCTACCCGCTCTTATTTTTCGTCTTAAGTTCACTTGGAGAGAGTCCCTCTCAGCTGGAGCTCTGCTATCGGCACGACTATCACTCATCATTGCCGCTGCTGCAATATCCATGCGCCTTAACTTAATAACTGAATCATTGAATGCAGACATACTCGTGGTAGCAATTCTGACCGTAACCCTGGCTCCGCTATTATTCTCGGCTATTTATAAACCCATTCAGAAGATTGTCAAACAACCTGTCTTGATCGTTGGTGGAGGAGAATTGGGATTACAGGTAGCAACTCAATTAATAAAACATAAAGAGAATGTATTGATCATTGACCGAGATCCATCCCTGGTCGAGCGTACTATCCAACGCGGATTTGATGCCGTCGGAATTGATATCGGTAATAATGACCCACTCACCGACAAATATTTAGAAAATACCCAAACGCTGATTTGTACTTACACTGATACAGATCTTAGCTTTAGGGTCTGCCAGGAGGCGCGCACCTCTTACGGAATCCCCCAAGTCGTAGCGCATGTCAGCACACCTGCTGACATTTTCCGCTTTGAACAACTTGGTATTAGCACCACAAACGCAGCACTCGACTATGCATCTTTGTTAGTGATGATGGCACGCAACCCGACAGCTTATGATTTATTAACCCGTACAGACGATCAGAAAGAAATATATGAGATTGTTGTTGAAAATGTAATATGTGTAGGGAAAACTCTAAGCGAACTTAACTTTCCGGGAGATATTTTGGTTATAGCCCTCCGGCGTGATGGTGAACTACTGGTTCCCCATGGCAATACACGTATAGAGGAATGCGATCACCTCACACTGGTTAGCTCGCTGGAATGGGTAGAAACTGGCCGGACCTTGTTATGCGCTAATCCTTCTTAGGGAAATTCTATACAAAGAGTAAACTGATTTCTTAGGTTTTATATTATTTACTAATATTCTCTCAATCTGCCTCAGGGACCTTTTATGTCTATCCTTGACCACACACCAAATGTCAGCATTGAAGATGCAATCAGGCTTGTACACGATCACTATGCGATTCAAGTTCAGGCGAAAACCTTGCCAAGCGAACGCGATCAAAATTTCCTGCTCCACTCTGAAAATGGCGATTATTTTGTTCTTAAGGTTGCAAATTCCTCTGAAGATATTTCCATGCTTGAAGCACAGAATCAAATCATGGAACATTTGGGAAAACGCGTACAGTTTTGTCCACGCCCGATCCCTTCCATAAATGGTGAAAAGATCGTTTCCATAAAATCGAATAATGGTGAACATCACCAAGTCCGCTTGGTGACATATATTCCTGGCACACCACTTGGTAACATTAAACGTCATTCTCCCCAATTGATGCAGGATCTTGGTCTCAAGCTGGGCTTGCTGACCAACGCAATTCAGAACTTTGATCATCCAGCACTTCATCGCGATTTCCATTGGGACCTGGCGAATGGATTGAATATTATCCAAAAATATGAAGCTCTAATTTCTGAACCTGATCTTAGACATGTTATTCAGCAGCTTCGAATTCAATTCGAAAACTCTACAAATCCACTTTTACCTGGTCTTCGCAAAAGCATAATTCACAACGATGGCAACGATTTCAACCTGTTGGCTGGCGGGGGTGATGATTTTTACTCGCAAAATCAAAACATTGTTGGATTAATTGATTTTGGGGACATGGTTTATAGCTACACAATTGGTGAACTGGCAGTTGCCATTGCCTATGCCATACTAAATAAACCCGACCCGCTTGGGATTGCTGCTCAAATCATCAGAGGTTATTTCAGTGTCTGTCCACTTACCGATGAAGAATTCACTGCATTGTTTGGACTGATCACATTGCGCCTATGTATGAGTGTCTGCATTGCCGCTGACCAGCAATCCCAGCAACCTGATAATGTCTATCTCGGCATTAGTCAGGCTCCAATTCGATACACACTGCCAAGGCTCGCCAACATCCATCCGAATTTTGCCCGGGCTGTCTTTAGAGATGCGTGTGGACTATCCCCTCTCCCATCTTCAGATCTCGTAAATGACTGGTTAAAAAATCAAGCGAATACTTTTGCATCTCCACTGGATATCAATCTGCAGACAGGATCTGTTGCCATCCTTGACCTGGGCATGTCCAGCTCTCTCATCAGCAGCGACCCGAACCTGAACAAAGAATCCCACTTGACGCCGCGCCTNGAGCAAGCCATCCAATTGAATGGAGCTTCTGTCGGCATCGGCCGATATGACGAGGCTCGCTACTTCTATTCATCATCTGCTTTCGCCACTGGTGATGATCCCAATGCCAAATATCGCACCGTTCATCTTGGTGTCGATTTATTTGCCCCCTCAGATTCGCCTGTATTTGCTCCCATGGATGGCACCGTGTTTGCCTTTTCTGACAATGCAATTGATCAAGATTATGGACCCGTTATTTTGTTGGAACATAAAAGCATACAGCATCCCACCTTCTATACGTTATATGGCCATCTGAGCCGCGAGTCATTGGATGGATTAATAATCGGGCAGCCAATTTCCAAAGGGGAAGAATTGGCAACAATAGGGACATCAGATATCAATGGGGGTTGGACTCCACATTTGCATTTCCAGATCATCACTGATCTGCTTGACCTCAATTGTAATTTCCCTGGGGTCGCGTGCCCGAGTCAACGCAATGTATGGTGCAGTTTATGCCCTGATCCTAATCTGATCCTGGGAATTCCATTGTCAAAATTTCCACATCCTGAATCCAGCCTGGCTGATACCCTCGCAGATCGCCATATACTTATGGGGCACAATCTGAGTATCTCCTATAATGAACCACTCAAGATCGTGCGTGGTTGGAAGCAATATCTCTATGACCATGAAGGACGTAAATATCTGGATGCTTACAACAATGTTGCCCACGTGGGACACAACCATCCACGGGTTGTTGCTGCCGCTCAACAACAGATCGGGGTTCTCAATACCAACACACGTTATCTGCATGATTTCATCAACATCTATGCTAAAAAATTGACATCTTTATTGCATGAGTCTTTGAGTGTATGTTACTTCGTAAATTCAGGTAGTGAAGCCAATGAACTGGCCTTGCGCCTGGCAAGGACATTTACAGGTCAACGCGATATGATTGTGCTGGAGCATGCTTATCATGGCAACACCAACACATTGATCGATATCAGCCCTTATAAACACAATGGGCCTGGTGGCAAAGGCACGCCAGATTGGGTTCACATTGCCCCGATCCCGGATGATTATCGCGGCAGATACAAACGGAATGATCCCCTGGCAGGTAAAAAATATGCCCGGCATGTATTCGATAGTATTGTTGATTTAAAGAATAATGACCGCAGTCTTGCAGGTTTCATCGCCGAATCACTCCCCAGTGTGGGAGGCCAGATCGTTATGCCTGATGGGTATTTACAGGATGTGTTTCAATATGTCCACCAGGCCGGTGGTGTTTGCATCGTTGATGAGGTACAGACGGGTTTCGGGCGAATCGGCACTCATTTTTGGGGATTCGAGGCCCAAAATGTTGTTCCAGATATTGTCGTTCTGGGTAAGCCGATCGGTAACGGTCATCCGCTTGGTGCAGTTATCACCACACCAGCCATAGCAGATGCTTTCAATAACGGCATGGAATATTTCTCCACTTTCGGAGGCAACCCGGTTTCGTGCGCGGTGGGACTGGAAGTGTTGAACGTGGTTTTGGATGAGAACCTTCAGGAACATGCACTCAATGTTGGACATCACATATTGGAAGGATTACTTCCACTTATTGATCAATTTCCCATTGTGGGAGATGTGCGCGGCTCAGGTCTCTTCATAGGCATGGAGCTGGTCCGTGATCTCAACACCCTGGAACCTGCTAGGGAAGAAGCATCCTTTGTTATCAACCGATTGCGCCAACATGGTATCCTGGTTGGCATAGATGGACCCCATCACAATGTGGTTAAGATCAGGCCACCTATGCCTTTTAATTTGCAGAATGCTGAATTCCTGCTTGATACCATCAAAAAAGTGTTAAGTGAAGATTTTTAATTTTTTATTACTTTTACTTCTATAGTTGAAACTAGACGCATTGTAATTTATAGTTAATATAATATAGTAACCCATAAAGATGTCCTAATATCATTCTTGGTGTAAGATAAATTAAAAAACGGCGGTCAAATATGGAACTAATGAAACAACTTTCCTCAATAATACCTGAAGAGCGCGTTCTTACAAAACCAATTGAGCGCTATGCTTATGCCAACGATGCTTCTTACTTCCGCTTAATTCCACAGGCAGTCATCCAACCTGTCTCGGTGGATGAGATCCGCTCACTTTTCCGTTTTTCCCAGCAAAATCTCATCCCGCTAACCTTTCGGGCAGCCGGCACAAGCCTTTCCGGGCAGTCGATCACTGATGGTCTGTTGGCTGTGGTCTCACGACACTGGGGGCGGGTCCAGGTCGAAGAGTCGGGGCGCAGGGTTCGCTCTCAACCGGGTGTGTTGGGAGGCCATCTCAACAATATTCTCAAACCCTATGGTCGTCGCATTGGCCCTGACCCGGCTTCTCTTGAAGCTGCCATGCTGGGAGGAATTCTTTCCAACAATTCCAGCGGAATGTGTTGCGGAGTTACCGAAAATTCTTACCACACCATCCATTCGCTTACGGTTGTTCTCCCCAATGGGTTAGTGCTGGATACTGGCGCAGTGGATGCAGCAGAACAGTTACAGGAAGGCGCTCCAGAAATCGCCAATGGTCTGCTCGAACTTCGCCGCAGATTGCTGGCAGACCCCACCCTGACTGAACGTGTTCGCTCCCGGTACAAGATGAAAAACACGGATGGTTATTCATTGAATGCCCTGCTTGATTACGATAACCCGATTGACATCCTGACTCATCTCATGATCGGCTCGGAGGGAACACTGGGTTTTATTGCCGAAGCCGTATTAAATACCTTGCCAGACTATTCTCACAAATATACCGGTCAACTTTACTTTAAGGATATTCATGCTGCCGCTAGGGCAATTGCCCCCTTGAGGGATTCTGGGGCACGCGCAGCTGAGATCATGGAACGTGCTGCATTACGCTCAGTCGAGAATCTGCCTGGCGCCCCTACCATCTTGCGA
>BS_KBA_SWE02_21mDRAFT_10000103_pt1 | contig 28041 bp, 29 predicted proteins | sample BalSeasSWE02_21m_FD_9196 | JGI IMG/M metagenome (IMG submission 9196)
TTTTAAAAATCGTCTCCTAAAGACCAAGATAATTCAATATTTGAAGAAGCGGGCGATACTCTTACATACCCTTGCATTTCTTGATGTAAAGCAGAACAGAAATCAGTACAATAGAAAGGCCAAACACCTACTTGTTTTGGTTCCCAAACAAAGGTTTCTGTCTGTCCTGGCATGATTAATAATTCAGAGGTGTTTGCTCCAATCATAGCTATTCCATGAGGAACATCATAATCTTGTTCCAAATTGGTTACGTGGAAAAAGACTTTATCACCAACTTTTATACCTTCAATATTGTCTGGTGAAAAATGACTTCTTATCATGGTCATTTGAACATGAACTTCATTGCCTTTTCTAACTACTTTAGTATCGGCATCACTTTTTGCTACATAAGGATGTTTGTTTTCTTCAAGTTTGTATAATTTTTTTGAATTAGCCTCAATTAATGAAGCTGGGCATCCTGCGGCATAATGAGGTTCTCCAATAGTTGGAAAATCTAATAGCAATTCCATTTTGTCTCCAGAAATGTCATATAACTGAGCCGATTGAGTAACTTCTGGACCAGTTGGTAAGTAACGGTCTTTTGTGATTTTATTCATTGCGACTACATATTTACCAAATGGCTCGGCTGAATTTCCTCCAGGAATCATTAAATGACCCACAGAATAGTATGTTGGTTTTCTGTCAAGGACTTCCCAAGTACCTAATTTCCATTTTACAACTTCTGAAGAAATAAAGAAGGTTGTATAGGCATTTCCTTTTCCATCAAACTCTGTATGTAAAGGGCCTAATCCTGGTTGTTCAACAGAGCCTGCCAAAACATCTTCGAATTTTAAAATGGGAATACCATAAGCTTCACCGTCAAATTTTTTATTTTCAATAGCATCCAGCATTTTTGTGAAAGAGTGAACGGTAAGGTTAGCCGAAAGTTTACCGTTTCCAACAATGTATTCACCTGTTGGATCTACATCACAACCATGAGGTGATTTTGGTGTTGGTAAAAAATATACAGCACCAGGAACATCCAGAGGATTCACTGTTAGAACTTCATTGATCATAGTTGATGTCGCCGTATGTGTTTCATCACTATATAAATTGTGAGCATAATTTGTTGGCATTTTGGTACCACCACCATTATTTACATATTCTTCAATTTTTTTCCAATTAATGGCAGCAATAAAATCTTTATCATTTTGAGAAGCATTCACTTCTAAAAGTGAGTTGGCTTCTTCTGTGTTATACGTTGTAAAAAAGAACCAGCCATGAGATTTTCCTCTACCTGGGTGAGATAAATCATAATCAAATCCAGGCATTAATATTTGAAATTTAATGGCCATTTCTCCATTTTCCGGATTTACTTTTAAAAAGGATAAGGACCCCTTAAAGTTGCCTTTGTAATCTTTAATAGCCATATCTCTTTGAGGAATTGGCACACTAAAACGTGTTCCCGCAACGACATACTCCGTATTTTCAGTGACAAAAGAAGAACTGTGATTTCCTGCACTATTAGGAATCTCTATAATCTCTGTAGTTTCAAAGGTTGTTAAATCTATTTTCGCAATTCGTGGGGTATTATTGGCATTAATATAGATATATCGGCCATCTAATTTTCCGGCAGTTTGAGAGATGTCAGGGTGGTGAGAATCGTCCCAGGGAATAAATCCATGAGAAGTGTTTAACATAGGCTTTGTTTCTTCATTATAACCCCAAGCTTTTTCAGCATCTTGAGAAAAAACAGGAATCACTTTAAAGAGTCTTCCTGAAGGTAATCCGTAAACAGACAATTGTCCGCTAAATCCACCAGAAATAAAGGCATAAAACTCGTCGTGCTCACCAGGCGCTACGTATACTTTTTCAGCAACGTTTGAACTTAAAGCGCTGTTTGATTTTGATTCGCCATTGTTGCAGCTGGAAAAAGCCAGAGCAATAATCAAGAATCCGATAGTAATTTTGAATATGTTTTTCATTATTAGTTTATTTGGTTTAATATTAGTTTTCTGGTAAAATAACTTTGTCTACAACATGTACAATACCATTCCCTGCATTGACACTTCCAATAATTTTGGCGCCACCCACATACACATCATCTCCAATGACTTCAACTTGGACGCTTTGATTATTGGCTTGCCCTAATTTTTTAAATTTCTTAAGGAAATCTTTTGAGTAGTTACCGGGAGTCACATGGTATTTTAAAATATTAGCTAGGGCATCCTTGTTTTCAGGTTTTAATAAATTCTCTACAGTACCTTCAGGCAATGCGGCGAATGCTTCGTTTGTTGGTGCAAAAACCATGAGTGGTCCCGCATTAACAAGGGCATTTTCTAACCCAGCGGCTTGAACGGCTGCAACGAGGGTAGTGTGGTCTTTAGATCCAATGGCAATTTGTAAAACATTTGGTGTGGATGCGGAATCATCAATAAAAGCTTGACCTTGTTTTTCTGTAGTTTGCTGGCTGGCTACAACAGATTCGTCTGTTTGGGTGCTTTTTTCATTTTTACAGTTAAATAGGCATGTAAAAATCAAGACACTCAATAAAATGTTAATAGTTGTTTTCATATGTAATTATTTTAAGGTTCTGAAGTATTCTAAAATAGCTCTGGCCTCTTCCATGGTTAGATTTTGGTTAGCCATTGGCGCATTATTAAATTCTATTAATAATTCTTTTGCTAATGGGTCGTTTTGCATCATACCTTCAGGGCTTAGGATCATATTCATAATCCATTCTGGAGTTCTGCGCTCTAAAATTCCTAAAGGCGCCGGGCCTATAAATTTTTTGGTAGGTCTATGACACGCAGTACACATTTTAGTATAGACTTCTGAACCATGTTTTGCCATTTCAGTATCGATTTCTGCAGGTAATTCTAAAGAACTAACTGGGCCTACGCCTTTATTGGTTAAATCAATTTTTAATGAGGCTGCAACATTTGTGCTCTTTACCGCGGTATTAGTTTCTGTTGTTGTTTTTTTCTCATAAGAAAATCCTTCTTTTTCCTTTTCTTTTTTGCCTCCGCAACTTATAAGTAAAATGGTAAAAAAAAGTGTGATGAATTTTTGAATTGTAGTCATATTATTTGTTATTTTAAAAAAAAATGGCTTAATGAAGCAAAAATAAAGGCTTAGTTATTTATAAAATATGACAAAAATCATATTTAAGATAAAAATATCCTTTTTATTTTACATACAATTAATAAGCAACAAAAATGATTTCAAATTCATCTAAATATGCCATTAAAGCAGTTCTGTATTTAGCATTACATTCAAGTGAAGAAAATAAAGTAATGGTAAAAGATATGGCAGAACCTATTAATGTGCCACAAGCTTATATTGCTAAATTATTGCAGGAACTTGCTAAACGAAAGCTAATCTCCTCAACCAGGGGACCAAAAGGAGGCTTTTATTTAAGTGAAGAAGATAAAAAAGGAAATGTTCTAAACATTGTTCATGCAATTGATAATGAAAAAAAACTGAATGCCTGTGTTTTAAGTTTAGAGCATTGCAATGAAAACAAACCATGCCCACTTCATCATTTGATAAGCCCTTCAAGAAAGATATTAATGTATAACTTGAAAATAAAATCAATTGATGAATTGTCTCAGGATGTGAAAAGAGGTCAGTCTCATCTTCCTCTTTAATTTTTATTTGAAATGAATCGGCACTATTTTAAAGTTCTGTAATATTCTAAAATAGCTCGGGCGTCTTCCTGACTGATGTCTTGTTTAACCATTGGAGCGTAATTAAATTCAATCAGTAATTCTTTGGCTAATGGATCTTTTCTTAACATCTCTTCAGGGTTTAGCATCATATTCATTATCCATTCTGGGGTTCTTGTTTTTAAAATACCTTTGGCTGCAGGCCCAATAAATTTTTTATCAGGTCTGTGACAAGCGGTACACATTTTTTTAAAAATAGCCTCACCGTTTTTAGCTAAAGCGTAATCTATGTCATTTGGCAGTTCTAAACTTGTAACAGGTCCAATACCTTTGTTGATTAAATCTATTTTTTCAGAGGCTAAAACTTTAGTTTCAGTTGAGGTTTTATTGGCTGTAGACGGCATATTTTCATAAGAAAACCCTGCTTTTTTTTCCGCTTCAGCTTTTCCGCAACCCAATAGAGTTACAACAAAAACAGAGATGAGTAAAAAATATAATTTAAACATGCTTTTTTGATTTTTAAAATGCAAAATTAATAAAAATATTTTTTGGAGAAATTTCAGATTTTCACTGACAGGCTTGGGGTCTTTCTAAATGGCCTGTTTACTTAAAAATGTTTGTTATAAAAATTACAAAAAAATATCTAGTTATAGTAAAAATTGTATTTTTGACAAAATTTCTTTAAACACAAAGATTGTCTGACAAACTATAATGGATAAATATTCCTTTCTTAACGCCGCTCACACATCTTATTTTGCTGAGCTATACGATCAATATTTAGAAAACCCAGATTCGGTTGAACCAAGTTGGAGAGCGTTTTTTCAAGGCTATGATTTTGGAGCAGAAAATTATGGTCTGAATGGTGAAATTATTGAAGGTGTATCCACTCAAATACCAGAAAATGTTCAAAAGGAATTTCAGGTTATCAGACTTATTGATGGTTACAGAACGCGGGGTCATTTATTCACCAGAACAAATCCGGTAAGAACCAGAAGAACCTATGAGCCCACTTTAGCTATTGAAAATTTTGGACTTTCAGAAAGTGATTTGGATACGGTTTTTAATGCCGGAGAAGTTTTAGGGATTGGAGCCCAGTCATTGCGTAATATCCTTTTTCATTTGAATAGAATATACTGTAGCTCTATTGGTGTAGAGTATATGTATATTAGAAATCCGGATGTAATCAAGTGGTGGCAAAATAAATTGAATGTTAATGATAACCACCCTAATTACCCGATAATCGTTAAAAAATATATACTTTCAAAATTAAATCAGGCCGTTACTTTTGAAAACTTCCTACAAACGAAATACGTGGGTCAAAAGCGTTTTTCACTTGAAGGTGGAGAAACTTTAATCCCCGCCATAAGTGTTGCTCTTTTCAATGCTGTTGAACTGCATGATGTCAAAGAATGTGTTTTGGGAATGGCACATCGTGGTCGTTTAAATACGCTTGTAAACATTTTTAGAAAACCTATTAAAGAACTTTTTAGTGAGTTTGACGGCAAGGACTTTGAAGATGAAGATATTGATGGAGATGTGAAATATCACTTAGGAATAACGCTTGAAAAAACATATCAAAGCGGAAAAACAATTCGGATGAATTTGGTACCTAATCCCTCGCATCTTGAAACAGTGGCATCTGTTGCTGAAGGTATTACGCGCGCTAAAATTGATAATGATTATAATGGTGACGATTCAAAAATTTTACCAATTGTTGTGCATGGTGATGCGGCCATTGCAGGCCAGGGTATTGTTTATGAAGTCGCACAAATGAGCCAGTTAAAAGGTTATAAAACCGGTGGAACGATTCATATTGTTGTCAATAATCAAATTGGTTTTACCACGAATTATTTAGATGCCCGTTCAAGTACCTACTGTACGGATGTAGCTAAAGTAACGTTATCTCCTGTATTACATATAAATGCAGATGATGCTGAAGCAGTTGTTCATGCGGTGGAAATGGCTTTAGAATATAGAATGCGATTTAAACGAGATGTTTATATTGACTTACTCGGATATCGAAAATACGGGCATAATGAAGGTGACGAACCTCGTTTTACACAACCTAAACTTTATAAAGAAATAGCAAAACATCCAAATCCATTAGACATTTATACGGATAAGTTAATTGCAGAAAAATCTGTAGATAAAGTTTTTACAGATTCCAAAGTTGAATCTTTTAAAGAATTATTGGAGAATGAATTTGCCAAATCTAAGGAAGAGCACAATTCAATTGTAAGAGAATTTATGGAGGAACGTTGGAAAGGTTTNCAGCGTAAAGGATTAAAAGAAATGCTTGAAGGTGTTGCCACATCTTATCAAAAAGAGAAGCTTGAGAAGATTGCAAAAGTAGTTTCAACGGTTCCTAAAGGCGTTAAATTTTTAAGAAAAGCAGAAAGAATACTTGATGGCAGGGCTGCCATGGTATTTGAAAGTGACGCTTTAGACTGGGGTATGGCTGAAACGTTGGCTTATGGTACCTTATTAGAGGAAGGCTACAATGTACGTATGTCTGGTCAGGATGTGGAACGCGGTACTTTTAGTCATCGCCACGCCATTCTTAGAGATGAAATATCAGAAGAGAGTATCAACCTATTAAACACCAATCCGGCTAATAAAGGAGAAATGTATATTTACAACTCCTTGTTATCAGAATATGCCGTACTTGGTTTTGATTATGGATATGCCATGGCTAACCCTAATACGTTAACGCTTTGGGAAGCACAGTTTGGAGATTTTAGTAATGGAGCTCAAATAATTTTCGATCAGTATTTATCAGCTGCTGAGGACAAATGGAAATCTCAAAATGGGATTGTTGTTTTATTGCCTCATGGTTATGAAGGTCAGGGATCAGAACATTCATCAGCCCGTATAGAACGTTATTTGCAATTGTGTGGGGATGATAATATGACGGTTGCAGATTGTACAACACCAGCTAACTTTTTCCACCTGTTACGCAGGCAAATGAAACGTAGTTTCAGAAAACCATTAATTGTGTTTACTCCAAAAAGTTTATTGCGCCATCCACAGGCAGTATCCTCAATGAATGAACTTGTTAATGGACAATTCAATGAAATTATTGATGATACTATAAAGCCAGAAAAGGTAAAAAGACTTGTTTTTTGCACAGGTAAATTCTATTATGATTTATTAGCTGCTCGTGAGAAACTAAATAATGAGGAAGTGGCTTTAGTAAGAGTTGAGCAATTGTTTCCATTACATCTTGATAAAATTCAGCAGGCAATTAACAGATATCCAAATGTAAAGGACTATGTTTGGGCCCAAGAAGAACCTAAAAATATGGGTGCTTGGAGTTTTATGGCACAGCGAATGGACTTAGTAAAATTAAGACCCATAACTAGACCCTATAATTCAGTACCTGCACCAGGTTCTGGGACACGTGATAAACGAAGACAGCAGCGAGTTATTGACGAGGTTTTTGATTTTGGCAATACTATGTAATGAATATTGTTTTTATAAATTAAATTTAGGATATAATTAAAATTATAAAGAGTATCGACAGTTTTATTATATAGAAGAAATTAGTTGGAATGGTATGTTTTTATTTAGATACAACAGAGTTAATAAATTAGGTAAAAAGTTTTTGTATAAGTTTGATTTAGAAATTGAACAAATTTAAGTTTTGAATTAGTAAAAAAAGTAAGTACTTATGTCAAAAAATAATAATTTTCCTATGTGGGGCGGAAATAAATGGACTAAATCAATGTTTAAGAAATATTGGTGGATTGTAGGTTTAATTATTGTTGGATACATTTTGATTGTAATTACTGCAAATAGTTCTATATAAAAGATAAGATGTTATGATTTTAGAAATGAAAGTCCCATCTCCAGGGGAATCAATAAAAGAAGTAGAGATTGCTGCATGGTTGGTGCAAGACGGAGATTATGTTGAAAAAGACCAGGCAATAGCAGAAGTTGATAGTGATAAGGCTACTCTTGAGCTTCCTGCGGAAGCAAGTGGAATCATTACCTTAAAAGCGGAGGAAGGCGATGCCGTTGCTGTTGGTGCTATTGTTTGTCTAATTGATACTAGTGCAGCAAAACCAGAGGGAGCTGCTGTAAATGAGACAAAACAAGAGGAAGCGCCAAAAGCTGAAGTTCAAAAACCAATAAAATCAGAAACAGAAGTAACCACATATGCTACAGGAAGCGAAAGCCCTGCTGCAAAAAAGATTTTAGCAGAAAAAGGCATAGCCTCTTCTGAAGTAAAAGGGACTGGAAAAGATGGTAGAATTACTAAGGAGGATGCTATAAATGCTACCCCATCAATGGGAACACCAACCGGTGGAAACAGAGGAACGACCAGAACCAAATTATCCATGTTGAGACGTAAAGTTGCTGAGCGTTTGGTAGAAGCAAAAAACACGACCGCCATGTTAACCACCTTTAATGAAGTTGATATGTCGCCTATTTTTGCTTTAAGAAATGAGTATAAAGAAACGTTTAAAAACAAACATGGGGTGAGTTTAGGATTTATGAGCTTCTTTTCATTAGCCGTGGTAAGAGCTTTGAAAATGTATCCGGCAGTTAACTCTATGATTGATGAAAAGGAGATGATTACCTATGATTTTTGTGATATCAGTATAGCTGTTTCCGGACCTAAAGGGCTAATGGTTCCGGTAATGAGAAATGTTGAGAACATGACATTTAGAGGCGTTGAAGCCGAAGTAAAAAGATTGGCAATTCGTGCCAGAGATGGGCAAATTACAGTTGATGAAATGACAGGAGGTACTTTTACCATTTCAAATGGAGGTGTTTTTGGCAGCATGTTGTCAACGCCCATTATCAATCCACCACAAAGTGGTATTTTAGGAATGCACAACATTGTTGAGCGACCAGTTGCTATTAATGGAAAAGTAGAAATTCGCCCAATAATGTATGTGGCTTTATCTTATGACCACAGAATAATTGACGGAAAAGAAAGCGTTGGCTTTTTAGTGGCAGTTAAAGAAGCCTTAGAGAACCCGGTGGAGTTATTAATGAATAATGATGTTAAAAAGGCATTGGAATTATAATAGTATTGTAAAAATAAAAGAATATCAATCCTGAGTCTTTTTGGCTCAGGATTTTTTTTTGACAATGACAAATATCATGTTTATTTAGACTAATTAAAAATAACTTTACAGCCAAATTCAATGCCTTATGAAAAGGATAGATTTAGGCTTTTTTATTTTTATTGTTCTTTTATTCCACTTTAAATTAATCTGTCAAACAGTTGAGCCTTCCAGAAATGTTGCAAAGCACAATTTACAGTTGGAAATTGAAACAACCTATTCAGTTGAAAAAGAATCAAAAAATAAAACCACCTCCTGGAATATTCCTAATATTTTAATTAGATATGGATTATCAAATAATTTTGAGTTGCAATTTCACACCCCGTTTACTAAAGAGCGATGTTTTGAAAATAACCAATTAACCTCTAATATCTTCAAATTTGAAGAGATGGAGTTTGGAGCATCAGTTAATTTATGGAAACAGAATAAAATAATTCCCGAAACTGCTGTCATGGCCAGATTGGTGTTGCCAACAAAGAATTTTAATTCCAATGGATTTGGAAATATCATCTCTTTGAATTTTTCAAATGTAATCTGGAATAACATATCTTTAAATTATAATGTTGGATCAACTACGAATTTAAATAAAAATACGTTTGGATTTTACATTGTAAATTTTTCTTATCAATCAACTAATAACCTTCGCTTTTTTATTGAAAATTCCGGAATGTTTAATGAAAACACAGAATCAAATTGTTTGGGAACCGGGTTTGGAACCAATTTGAGTCATTCTATTGGTATTGATTTTTCAATAGCTAAAAGTTTAAAAAATAATATGTTTTATTCAGGAGCCATTATAACCTGGGTCATAAATACCAATAAAAAAGGGTAGTGTTTTTATGATATAACTAAACTAAAAAACATACACAAAAACATTTATTGCAATAATTAGTATTATTATGACCATTAAACTAATAGTAAAGAATCTATCTAAGGTTTTGTTAGGTTCTTTCATGATTTAAATAATTTGTGCTATTAATCAACCTACATCATTTAATTGAAAACTCTGTGTCATTACAACACAGAGTCTTCGTAAATTCTCCCTAAGAATTAATTAATAGCAATGTAAATATAAGCTAAAGTTCAGATATTAAATGTGCATTTTCAGGTTTTACAGTAAGAATTATTAAAATATTAAAAGAAGTGACGTTTAATTATTATTCTTAAAAAAATGCCTTTACTTTTTCAGATATAAATATTTCTTTTCATAATCAATTACCGCTCTCGCTTTTTTTAAAATATCAGCACCAATAATCCCATCTACTGGTTTTGAGTTATGATTAATTAATGCCGTATTTACATGAGTAAGATTAAATAAGATAAGAATGACATTCTGTTTATCCCAAGCACCAATTTTAATCCGATTCTTTTTTGAAATTTGAGTTTCCATATCTAAAGCACCTGCACCTGCAGCCTTTATGGCAGATTCTTCAGCATCAAGTTTAAAGGTTTTGACCGCTTCAAAACCTACACATGAACTGGATGCACCGGTATCTAAAATAAAAAGGCCTTTCACACCGTTTATTGTTGCTTTTATTTCAAAATGATTCGTTTTAGCAAGTTTAAGTTTTACCTTGGTGTATCCTTTTTCAAAAAGGAATTGGCTAAGTGATTGCATCAAAATTAATTTTAAACAAATATAGTCATGTAAAACAATTAATTTTGTAACAATAAAAAACGTTTCTAATTTTAAAAGTAATATTAGTGATAATAACAGATACACATACCCATTTATATAGTGAAGCTTTTGACGAAGACAGAAAGGAGATGATAGATCGCGCATTAAAGTTAAATGTGTCGCGTTTTTTTATTCCGGCGATTGATTCATCATATACTGAGGCCATGTTTCAATTGGAGAAAGCGTATCCTGATAACGTTTTTTTAATGATGGGGCTACATCCAACGCATGTCAAAGAAAATTATAAGCAGGAATTAAAACATGTTGAGAATATGCTTAATCAGAGGCCATTTTATGCTATTGGTGAAATTGGTATAGATTTATATTGGGATAAATCAACTTTGACAATCCAACAGGAAGCGTTTAAATATCAAATTAAATTAGCAAAACGTTATAAGTTACCTATTATTATACATTGCAGAGAGGCTTTTGACGAAATTTTTGAAGTTCTTGATCAGGAAAAAAGTGAGGATTTGTTTGGCATATTTCACTGTTTTGCGGGTAATTTACAACAAGCACATCAGGCCATTTCTTATAATATGAAATTAGGTATAGGTGGCGTTGTCACTTTTAAAAATGGAAAAGTAGACCAGTTTTTAAATCAAATAGATTTAAAACATATTGTATTAGAAACTGATGCGCCCTATTTGGCACCCGTGCCTTTTAGAGGAAAGCGAAATGAAAGCGCCTATATCATAAAGGTTTTGGAAAAGTTGTCGTTAATTTATGGGGTTTCAGAAAAACAGATATCAGAAATAACTACTCAAAATTCAAAAGACATTTTTAATATATAAAAATGAATAAAACAAAACCGAACATTCTACTAATATATACAGGCGGGACTATTGGTATGATAAAAGATCATAAAACAGGTGTTTTAAGGGCCTTTGATTTCAAACACCTGTTAAAAAGGATTCCGGAATTACAACTGTTGGATTGTAAAATTGATACCGTCTCTTTTCAAACACCTATAGATTCTAGTAATATGAATCCTGATTATTGGTTGCAGATTGCAGAAATTATAGAGTCAAATTATAACGATTTTGATGGGTTTGTAGTTCTTCACGGAAGTGACACGATGAGTTATACAGCTTCTGCATTAAGTTTTATGTTAGAAAATTTAGCAAAACCTGTTGTCTTTACAGGATCTCAATTGCCTATTGGAGATTTAAGAACAGATGCCAAAGAAAATTTAATCACTTCTATTCAAGTAGCATCACTTCAGCATGCAGGCAAACCAGTAATTAGAGAGGTTTGTTTGTATTTTGAGTACAAGTTATATAGGGCTAACCGCACAACTAAAATTAATGCAGAACATTTTGAAGCTTTTGCATCACTCAATTATCCGGATTTAGCGGAATCAGGGGTACATTTAAAAGTGAATCAGGAACACTTATTTAAACCAAAATTGAAGAAATCACTGATTGTACATAAGCATTTAGATAATAATATTGCGTTGATAAAATTGTTTCCCGGAATTTCAGAAAATGTATTAAAAAATATATTTAGCACCCCCAATTTAAAAGGAATTATATTAGAAACTTATGGTGCTGGAAACTGTACTACTGAAAAATGGTTTATAGATTTGCTACAAACAACCATAAAAAAAGGCATTCATATCATCAATATTACCCAATGTTCTGGTGGAAGTGTCATCATGGGGCACTATGAGACCAGTGAATTATTAAAAAAAATAGGTGTTATTTCGGGAAAAGACATTACTACAGAGGCGGCAACAAGTAAATTAATGTATTTATTAGGTAAAAATATTTCTTCTAATAGGTTCAAAACCATGTATGAAACATCTTTAAGAGGGGAAATGTCCTAAAATTAACGGATAAAGTTTTAAACTTCAATTTATTTTTTGTTATTTGGGCTCTTGTAATTGAGTATTATAAATTACAGAGAGGTGGCCGAGTGGTCGAAGGCGCACGCCTGGAAAGTGTGTATACCTCAAAAGGGTATCGAGGGTTCGAATCCCTTCCTCTCTGCTGTTATTTTTATTTTTAATTACTTTTTTTTTATATCTTTAACACTTTAACTAATAAAATTAAGATCTAGAACATGAAAAGATTATTTTCTATCCTTGCCATTTCAGGAATAATGGCTTTTGGAACTGTAAATGCAACTACAAATGCAAACACAACGGCTGCAACTACTGTGGCAAGTATGACTCAAGATGATGCGGCTCCTGCTGCTGAAGAACTTGGATTTCATCAAGAATTAAAGAAACGTTTTATTGAAGGTGGTCCAGGCTTCATGGGAATTGTATTATTATGTTTAATACTTGGATTAGCCATTGCTATTGAAAGAATTATCTATTTAAATCTTTCTACAACTAACACAAAAAAATTAACACAAGAGGTTGAAGAAGCTTTAGCTTCAGGTGGTGTAGATGCTGCAAAAGAAGTTTGCCGTAACACAAAAGGACCTGTTGCCTCAATCTATTATCAAGGTTTAGACAGAACAGACGAAGGTTTAGATGCTGTTGAAAAAGCAGTAGTAGCTTACGGAGGTGTTCAAATGGGACAATTAGAGAAAAATGTATCTTGGATTTCATTATTTATTGCATTGGCTCCTATGTTAGGATTCATGGGAACAGTAATTGGTATGATTCAGGCCTTTGATAAAATTGAAGCAGCTGGAGATATGCAACCATCACTTGTTGCCGGAGGTATTAAAGTAGCTCTTTTAACAACTGTATTTGGTTTGGTAGTAGCTATTATACTTCAAATTTTTTACAATTATATTATTGCCAAAATTGATAGTATTGTTAATGATATGGAAGATGCTTCTATTACATTAATGGATTTACTAATCAGACAAAAAAAGTAATAATTTAAAATAAACACGATTATGAGTTTAAAAAAAATATCAACTATTTTCGTTGGAATTGTAGGTGTGTTATCAATCGTCTTTCTTGTTATGATAATAGGAGCAGGTGATGATGCCATCAAAGCCGGCGAATCTAGTGGTGCGGTTAATACCTTTATGTATATTTCATATGCTATTTTACTTGTTACAATTGGGTTAGTAGCTTTGTTTACTTTTAAAGGATTATTTACATCTACCGAATCATTAAAAAGCACCTTGATTGGTGCAGGAGCTTTTCTAGCAGTTTTAGTTATAGCGTATGCCGTTTCTGGTGGTGACACTAAAGAATACTTATACAGCGGATTACCAGCAACGGCTGGAGAATCACGTATGGTAGGAGCAGGAATTGTAGCATTTTATATTTTAATGGCAACTTCAATAGTTGTGATGCTATTGGCTGGAGTAAAAAATATATTTAATAAATAAAAAATTATGGCAAAAAGAGCAGCACCCGAAGTTAATGCAGGCTCCATGGCCGACATTGCCTTTCTATTATTAATATTTTTCTTGGTAACCACTACTATTGAGACAGATACGGGTATTAACCGTAAATTACCTCCAATAGAAGATAATGAGGAAGATGTTATTATTAAGCAAAAAAATATCTTTACAGTATTACTTAACGGTAAAGACCAGTTATTGGTTGAAGATGAGTTGATGGAACTGAAGGATATCAGAAAGGCAGCCGTTGAATTTTTAGATAATGGCGGAGATGGAACATGTAGTTATTGTCGTGGAAAGAAAGATCCAGGCTCATCAGATAACCCGGATAAGGCTATCATTTCTTTGAAAAATGAAAGAGAAACTTCTTATAAAATGTATATTTCAGTTCAAAATGAATTGGTTGCAGCTTATAATGAGTTNAGAAATAGAAGGGCACAGGCACTTTATGGTCAGTCATTTATTGAAATGCAAGCAGATTACGATAATGTAAACTGGGTAGGAAATAAGGATAAGTTGAAGGAACAATTGGATGAAATAAAACTTGAGTATCCTCAAAAACTATCTGAAGTACAATAATTTGAAATTTAACACATTGATATATGGCTAAATTTAATAAGAAAAAAGGAGGCGAATTACCAGCAATTTCAACAGCATCTTTACCAGATATTGTATTTATGTTATTATTCTTTTTTATGGTGGCAACTGTAATGAGAGAGAATACATTGATGATAAAGAATAGCTTACCATATGCCGACCAAGTTGAGAAACTTGATAAGAAGGACTTGGTAATGTACATTTATGCGGGTAAGCCAAGTGAAGCTTACAAGCAATACGGTACTGAAGCCAGAATACAACTTAATGATAAGTTTGCTGGAGTTGAAGATATTGCGGCCTTTATTGCACAGGAACGCGCTTCAAAAAGAGAGGAATTAATTCCGTTTTTAACGACTGCTTTAAAAGTAGATTCAGATGCTAATATGGGATTAATTGGTGATATTAAACAAGAATTACGAAAGGTTAATGCTTTAAAAATTAATTATACTACCCGAAAAGGTAATGTTTTTGATAAGCATTAAATTTTAAGTCTTAATTTTATATTAGAAAAAAGGCGTTTTGAATTTTCAAAACGCCTTTTTTTATACCTTTATAGCTCTAGAAAGTTTATGAGGATTTCAGTTTTTATAATATGTTTTGTGTTTGTTTTTCAATATACTTTTTCCCAAGAAATTGAAAATAAACCTGCAGATTCTCTTTATAAAGAGGATCAGTTTTATGCTGGGTTAACTTATAACTTTTTAGCAAATAAACCTATAAACCTTAGTCAGAGGGGTTTTTCATTAGGTTTTCACCTTGGGTTTATAAAAGATATGCCCATTAATAAAAACAGAAATGTAGCTATTGGAGTCGGACTTGGATATTCGACTAATTCNTTCAATCAAAATTTACAAATTTCTAAAAGCACTACCGGTTCTTATAATTATACTATTTTAGAAGACGGTTCGACCTATTCAAGAAATAAATTTTCAAATCATTTTATTGAATTACCTGTTGAGTTTAGATGGCGTACTTCAAATGCAACAGATTATGAATTCTGGCGGATTTATACTGGATTTAAAGTAAGTTATTTAATAGCTAATAAAGCAAAATACGTTGGTAAAACAGAATCCTTTACTTATAACGGCATTACTGACTTTAATAAATTTCAATATGGAGTGTCATTATGTGCCGGTTATAATACCTGGAATTTTTATGTATATTATGCTTTAAATCCTATTTTTTCAAGTAATGCCAAAATAGATGGTCAAACTATAGATATGAATGCACTAAAAATAGGACTCATGTTCTATATTTTATAACCAGTATTTCAACAGTATGAGTTGGGGCATAAAACCAATAAAAAACCCAATAATGAGCTCGATGGCTGAGTGTGCTTTTAAATGTAGTCTTGAAGTTGCAATGGCACCTGTTAGTATAAACATGATGGCTAATGTTCCGTTAATGTTGATGCTAAAATGAATACTTAAAGCTATAAAAAACATAAATAATCCGGCTATTGAGGTCATATGTATACTGGCCTTAAATTTCATTATAACTAAAAAAAGACAAGCCAGTGTGGATATTAAAATTCCAAGAAAGAAATAATAGAGTTCTATAATTTGATTGGCTGTTAATATTCTATTGAGTACCAATAAGACCACAAGACAATTAACTATTAAGGGAAAGATACGTTCTTTGGTAGTTTCTAAATAAATGGATTTCGCTTTACCCAATGTCTTCAACAAAAAATAGAGTAAAATTGGTAAAACAATGGTTAAAATAAATAAGGAAATTAACTTGGCTTGAATGATTTGGATTGAAATGTATTTAGGCGATTTTGAAAAATAAAAGATAACACCTAGTAAGGGTATTAATAAGGGATGAAAAATAAAAGAAATACTTTTTAAAATATTATTCATTACATTTTTTTGCGTAATCTGGCTACAGGCACCTCTAATTGTTCTCTGTATTTTGCAACGGTTCTTCTGGCGATAGGATATCCTTTATCTTTTAAGATAGCTGCTAATGTTTCATCTGTTAATGGTTTTCTCTTATCCTCTTCTTCAATAACGGTTTCAAGAATTTTTTTAATTTCTCGGGTTGAAACATCTTCCCCTTGGTCATTTTTCATGGATTCAGAAAAGAATTCCTTAATCAGTTTTGTTCCGTAAGGAGTATCTACATACTTGCTGTTTGCAACCCTAGAAACGGTCGAGACATCCATATGTATTTCATCTGCAATATCCTTTAAAATCATGGGTTTTAAATTCCGCTCATCACCACTTAAAAAATAGTCTTTTTGATAGTGCATAATAGCACTCATGGTAATAAATAGGGTTTGCTGTCTTTGTTTAATAGCTTCAATAAACCATTTGGCAGCATCTAATTTTTGCTTGATGAAAATCACGGCGTCTTTTTGAGAACCGGATTTGTCACTAGTGTCTTTATACGTTTTAAGCATGTTATGGTATTCTCTTGAAACATGCAGTTCTGGTGCATTTCTGCCATTTAATGTTAACTCTAATTCTCCATCAATGATTTTAATTGCAAAATCTGGGACAATATGTTCTACTATTCTGTTATTTCCTGAATAGGATCCACCAGGTTTAGGATTTAAATGTTCAATTTCTGAGATAGCATCTTTCAATTGAATTTCAGAAACATCAAACTTTTGAATTAGCTTATCGTAGTGCTTTTTGGTGAACTGTTCAAAGGCATTATCAATAATATTAATAGCCAATTCAATATCTAGCGTTTTTTCTTTTCTGTGTAATTGTATGCTTAAGCATTCCTGTAAATTTCTGGCACCAACACCGGCAGGATCTAACTGATGAACAAGTTTTAAAACATATTCAATTTTGTCTTCTGTCGTATAAATATTTTGAGTAAATGCCAAATCATCCATAATATCAGATAAGGATCTGCGGATATATCCGCTATCATCTACACTTCCAACTAAAAATTCAGCAATATCACGTTCATCATCAGAAAGTCTATACGTATTTAACTGGTCTATTAAATATTGTGTAAAGGAAGTGCCGGCGGCATAAGGAACGGTCTTTTCCTCATCATCTGCACTGTAATTATTAGCTTGAGTTCTATAATCTGGAATTTCGTCATCACTCAAATACTCATCAACATTGATATCTTCCGTATTAATAGAATCTTGTTCATTAAAATCATCTGAAGTATTATCCAGATCGGCGTCATAATCATTTTCAATTTCTTCTTTACCTCCTTCCAGTGCCGGATTTTCTTCTAGCTCCTGCTTAATACGCTGTTCAAAAGCTTGCGTTGGCAACTGAATCAATTTCATTAATTGAATCTGTTGGGGTGACAACTTTTGAGATAGTTTAAACTGTAATTGTTGCTTAAGCATATTAAAAACTAGTTTAGATAAAAGTATAAAAACAATATTAAAAACCCTACTTGATTATCGAGCCAAACAGGGATAAATTGGTTTTAAAATTCCGCATTTTGTGGTGTTCTTGGAAAAGGAATAACATCTCTAATATTAGTCATACCAGTGGCGAACATAACCAAACGCTCAAATCCAAGGCCAAAACCAGAATGTACAGCGGTACCATATTTACGGAGATCTAAATACCACCAAAGTTCTTTTTCATCAATATCTAAGGTAGCCATTTTTTCTTTCAGTACTTCTAATCGTTCTTCGCGTTGCGAACCTCCAACCATTTCACCAATGCCAGGAAATAAAATATCCATAGCCCTAACCGTTTTGCCATCTTCATTTAAGCGCATATAAAACGCTTTTATATTCGCAGGATAATCAAATAAAATGACCGGACATTTAAAGTGTTTTTCAACAAGAAAACGCTCATGCTCACTTTGCAGGTCAGTACCCCATTCATTAATAATATATTTGAATTTCTTTTTCTTATTTGGCGTACTATTACGAAGAATCTCAATGGCCTCTGTATAACTTACTCTTTTAAAGTTATTGTCAATTACAAAGTCTAATTTTTCTATTAAACTCATGTCACTTCGTTCTGCTTGTGGTTTTGTTTTTTCTTCATCTAATAATCTGCTTTCTAAAAAGTCTAAATCTTCACGATTATTAGTCAGTACATATTTTAGCACGTACTTTAAAAAGTCTTCAGCCAAATCCATATTACCTGCGAGGTCCATAAAGGCAACTTCAGGTTCAATCATCCAAAATTCGGCCAAATGCCTTGATGTATTAGAGTTTTCCGCCCTGAATGTTGGTCCAAAGGTATAGACTTTTCCAAGAGACATGGCATAAGTTTCCGCTTCTAATTGTCCTGAAACGGTAAGATTGGTTTCTTTCCCAAAAAAATCTTTCGAATAATCAACCGTTCCCTGTTCAGTTAATGGAGGGTTTTTAGCATCTAAATTACTAACTCTAAACATTTCTCCTGCGCCTTCCGCATCACTTCCGGTAATAATGGGTGCATGCATATAAAAGAAACCATTGTCATTAAAGTATTTATGAACAGCAAAAGATAAGGCAGAACGCAACCTCATAACGGCACTGAATGTATTTGTTCTGGTGCGTAAATGCGCATTTTCCCTCAAGAATTCAAAGGAGTGCTTTTTTGGTTGAATAGGGTAGGTTTCAGGATCAGAGTCACCTAAAATAACAATAGACTTTACTATTATTTCTACTTTTTGCCCTTTGCCCTGGCTTTCAACTAATTCTCCTTTAATATGAACCGCTGCACCTGTGGTGATACGTTTTAAGATGGTTTCATCAGTTTTTTCAAAATCAACAACGCACTGAATATTATTAATGGTAGATCCATCATTTAATGCTATAAAACGATTGGCTCTAAAGGTTCTTACCCAACCTTTTATTTCTACTTCTGGAAGTAGATTATTTTTTGATAATAATTCTGAAACGGTATGTAATGTCATGGGTATTGAATTTAAAGTGCAAATATAAAGGTTTCAAAATTCAAAATTCAAGTATCAAATTCCAAAATGTTAGTAAATGGGCATTTGAAACTTAAATCTAAAAATTTTAGTATTGAGAATCTTCTTCCTCTTCTTCGGGAATGATATTAATTGCAGGCTCTTTTAATACGTTTTTATTAGCAATACTTCGTTCAAGTGAAAGCAACAAAGAAGGCAACAAAATCAAATTTGATAGCATAGCAAATAAAAGAGTGATAGAAACTAATCCACCTAAAGCCACAGTACCTCCAAAGCTAGAAATGGTAAATACTGAGAATCCAAAAAACAGCACTATAGAAGTATAAAACATGCTAACGCCAGTTTCTCTTAATGCGGCATAAACAGATTTATTAATTCTCCAGTGATTGGCTTGAAGTTCTTGCCTGTATTTGGCTAAAAAGTGAATGGTATCATCAACAGAAATTCCAAAAGCAATGCTAAAGACTAAAATAGTTGATGGTTTTATAGGAACCCCTAAATAGCCCATTAAGCCGGCTGTTATTAATAAAGGCAATAAGTTTGGAATAAGTGATACTATGATCATTTTGAAAGACCTAAACATATAAGCCATGAACAATGAAATTAAGAAGATGGCTAATGAAAGTGAAATAGCTAAGTTTTTCACTAAATATTTTGTCCCTTTTTGAAATACCAAAGCTTTACCAGTCATGGTTACGTTATACTGGTCTTTTGGAAACACTTTATTGATTTTATTTTGAATATTTTCTTCGATACGCTCCATTTTATCGGTTCCAATATCTTTCATAAAAGTGGTGATTCGAGCATACTGACCCGTACTGTCAACAAAATTTTTAAATAAGTCAACATTTGAAGTTGAGTTTTTTGCGTAAGATAAAATGAAACTATTTTCTTGGGAAGTAGGCAATTGATAATGTTTTGGATTACCGTTATAATATGCCTGTTTTGAATATTTTACCAAACTCACTACTGAAATGGGTTTTGACAACTCGGGAGTTTCAATAATTAACTCTTCAAGCTCATTCATGCGCTTTAAAGTAGACAGTTTCAATACCCCCTTTTTACGCTTGGTATCTACCATAATTTCTAAAGGCATAATACCATTAAATTCTTCTTCAAAAAAACGGATATCCTTGAAAAAATCGGCATTTTTAGGCATGTCTTCAATCAAACTGCCTGAAATTCTAATTTGATAAATTCCTATAAAACTTAATACAAGAAGCAAAACGGATGTGGCATAAATAGCAATTCTTTTTCGTTTTACAATCCGCTCAATCCAACTTACAAAATAACCAATCCACCGCCTATTTAAATGTTCTAAATGCCTGTCTTTTGGGTAAGGTAAGAAAGAATATAAAATAGGGATGATTAAAATACATAATATGAAAATAGCTAAAATACTTAAAGAGGCAACGGTTCCAAACTCTTTTAAAAGCTGACTCTCAGTTAACATAAATGTAGCAAAACCAGAGGCGGTTGTTACATTAGTCATTAAAGTGGCATTACCTATTTTGGTGATTACACGTTGTAGTGATTTTACCTTATTACCATGTAATTTTACTTCACGCTGATACTTATTGATTAAAAAGATACAGTTAGGGATACCTATGACAATAATTAAAGGAGGTATAAGCGCTGTTAAAACGGTGATTTCATAATTGAGTAATCCAATAATTCCAAAGGTCCACATCACACCAGTGCAGACTACAACCAAAGAGATAAACGTAGCCCTAAAAGATCTAAAAAAGAAAAAGAAAATAAGTGAGGTGACTAGCAATGCAGCACCAATAAACAAGCCTATTTCATCAACAATGTTTTGTGAGTTTAGGGTGCGTATATATGGCATTCCAGAAACGCGAACGTCTAAATTATTGGCTTTTTCAAAAGCCTCTATTTGAGGCTGTAATACTGAAATCACAAAGTCTTTTCTTACAGAGGTATTTACAATATCTTTTTTTAAGTAAATAGCTGTTCTTATGGTTCTTGTATCCTTGTTGAACAAGAAATTATCGTAAAAGGGATATTTTTTAAAAAGATCATATTCTAAAATATCAATCTGTTCTTTTGAAGCAAGAGAATCTTTTATAAAAGGTTCTAATACAAACTTTTCGTTTATAGTATCTTTTACAAGTTTTTGCAGATCTTTAATAGAAACAACGGTTTCTACTTCTTTGTATTTTTTAAATGAATCAGATAAGTTATTCCATGCGTTTAGTTTTTTAACCGTAAACAGGGAAGAATCTTTAACCCCTAAAACAATCAGGTTACCTTCTTCACCAAATATTTTTAGAAAATGCTTATAGGTAACGTTTACTTCATGATCATCGGGTAAAAGGTTGGCTTCCGTATACGTAAACCGCATATTTTTCCACTGCAAACCAAAGAAGATTGTTATAATAACAATGGAAACAAGAATAGCAATTTTATTACGCAATATGAGTCTTGCAATAATGTCCCAAAAATCTTTTGTAAAAAGTTTTAACATGATAAATTTAAAAGATGTGCAAAGGTAGAAAAAACAACCTATTAGAAAGGATTATACCTTAATAATGTTGTGTTAAGACCTCTTTTGAGGCCACATTATCAACATTTTTTATAAAAGACAAGTTCTTTCATGTATGTTATATAAAAATAAAAAAGCGACTTTAATGTCGCTTCTTATTTATACGGTCATGATTTCTCTTTCCTTGATTTCAAGAATCTCATCAATTCTTCTAACGTGCTTATCTGTTAATTCTTGTATGTCAATTTCTGCGTTTTTCTTAAGGTCTTCAGAAATATCTTCAGATTTTTTAATATCATTATTGGCATCTTTACGCGCACTTCTTACTCCAATTTTAGCATCTTCAGCCTCCGCTTTTGCTTGCTTTACAAGATCCCTTCGACGCTCTTCAGTAAGTGGTGGCACATTTATAATAATAGTTTCACCATTATTCATAGGATTAAATCCTAAGTTGGCAATCATAATGCCCTTCTCAATTTCCTGAAGCATACTTCTTTCCCAGGGTTGTACAGTGATAGTTCTACCGTCAGGGGTATTGACATTGGAAACCTGACTTAAGGGTGTTTGAGAACCGTAATAATTAACCATAACACTTCCTAACATAGCAGGGCTCGCTTTTCCAGCTCTAATATTTACTAATTGTTTTTCTAAATGCTTTAGAGCATTATCCATTGACTCTTTTGCTGAGTCTAATATGAATTGGACTTCTTCATTCATTACTATAAGCTTTAATTTTCAATTAACATAAAAAAGGCACAGAACTAACAATTCACTTCAGTTCCAATATTTTCACCAGAAACCACTTTTAATAGGTTTCCTTTTTTGTTCATATCAAATACAATAATAGGCAATGCGTTTTCCTGACTTAAAGTAAAAGCGGTTGTATCCATTACTTTTAGTCCTTTTTTTAANACTTCATCAAATGAAATAGTATCAAACTTTATGGCTGTTGAATCTTTTTCCGGGTCTACATTATAAATGCCATCAACACGAGTGCCCTTTAATATCACATCTGCTTCAATTTCAATAGCTCTTAAAACAGCAGCAGAATCTGTTGTAAAATAGGGGTTNCCTGTACCACCCCCAAAAATGACCACCCGTCCTTTTTCCAAGTGGCGCATGGCTCTTCTGCGAATAAATGGCTCTGCAACTTCATTAATTTGAATGGCAGATTGCAATCTTGTGGCTATCCCTGCATTTTCTAAAGCGCTCTGTAAGGCCAGTCCGTTAATAACGGTGGCAAGCATCCCCATATGATCTCCTTGAACCCTATCCATGCCTTTACTGGCTGCTGAGACCCCTCTAAAAATGTTTCCACCGCCAATAACGATGGCAACCTCAACACCTTTATCTGTGATAGCTTTAATGTCTTGAGCATATTCTGCCAAGCGTTCTGGGTCAATACCATATTGACGTGTTCCCATTAAGGCTTCGCCAGATAATTTAAGAAGGATTCTTTTGTACTTCATAATGTGTTTAAAAGTTTAGCAAAACTACATAATTTTTTTGTTTTTAAGTTATAAAAAAAGCTTCTCAAATTAATGAGAAGCCCTTTTTAAGTATTGTTTTGCTATTAGTTTATCCTAATGCAACTCTTTTAAAGTTTACCACTTTTACATCTTTACCAATAGTTTTTACGTAGTTAGCAACGTTTAACTTACTGTCTTTAATAAAATCTTGATTTACTAATGTATTGTCTTTAAAGAAACGGTTTAATTTACCTTTGGCAATATTATCTAACATCGCTTCTGGTTTCCCTTCTTGACGTAATTGATCTTTAGCAATTTCAATTTCTTTATCAATTACTGAAGCGTCAACTCCAGCTTCATCTAAAGCAATTGGATTCATTGCAGCTACTTGCATTGCTACATCTTTAGCAACCTCTTCAGCACCCTCTACATTTGCAGATAGACCAACTAAAGTTGCTATTTTATTGCCAGCATGAATATAAGAACCTACAAAAGGAGCTTCAATTTTTTCAAATGCAGTGATTTCTAATTTTTCACCAATAACACCAGTTTGTTCAATTAATTTATCAGCTACTGTCATACCTCCAAAATCAGCAGCTAAGAAAGATTCCTTATCAGCATATTTAAAAGCCAGATCAGCAAAATCATTTGCTAATTTTACAAAGCTTTCATTTTTACCAACAAAGTCAGTTTCGCATCCTAAAACAACGGCAACACCACTAGTTTTAGCATCATTTACCTTTGCAATTGCAGCGCCTTCAGTTGATTCTCTGTCAGCTCTGTTTGCGGCAACTTTTTGTCCTTTTTTACGTAAAATTTCAATCGCTTTTTCAAAATCACCTTCAGCTTCAACTAAAGCTTTTTTACAGTCCATCATTCCTGCACCAGTAGTTTGTCTCAGTTTGTTTACTTCTGCAGCTGTTATTTTTACCATAGATTCCATATTTTAAAATTTAAAAAGTCGTTCAATTGGTTTCAGTGAAGAAAGAATTAAACGACTTAATGTATGTATTAATTATACTTTTTATTCTTCTTCGTCAGCTACAATTTTCTTAGCTTTTGCTAAGGCTTTTGCTTTTTCTGCAGCTACTGTTTTTTCGTCAAGAGAATCATCACCATCAGATTCTTCGTCGGCTATAATTTTCTTAGCTTTTGCTAAGGCTTTTGCTTTTTCTGCCGCTACTGTTTTTTCGTCAAATGAATCATCACCTTCAGATTCGGCATCTTTTTCAGCTTTACGTTCTAATAAGCCTTCACTGATGGCATTTGTGACATAAGACAAAATTTTATCAATTGATTTTGAAGCATCATCATTTGCAGGGATTACATAATCAACTTGACGTGGGTCTGAGTTGGTATCAACCATTGCGAAAATAGGAATGTTTAATTTTTGTGCTTCTTTTATAGCGATATGTTCACATTTGATATCAACAACAAATAGGGCCCCTGGTAAACGTGTCATGTCACTAATAGACCCTAAGTTTTTCTCTAACTTAGCTCTTAAACGGTCAACCTGTAAACGCTCTTTTTTAGAAAGAGACATGAACGTTCCGTCTTTCTTCATTCTATCAATTGAAGCCATTTTTTTAACAGCTTTTCTAATAGTAACAAAGTTAGTTAACATACCACCTGGCCATCTTTCAGTGATGTAAGGCATGTTGATAGCTCCTGCTTTTTCAGCAACGATATCTTTTGCTTGTTTTTTTGTAGCAACAAATAAAATTTTACGACCAGAGTTAGCGATTTTACTTAACGCTTCTCCAGCTTCTTCCATTTTAGCTGCTGTTTTGTAAAGGTTTATAATATGGATACCGTTACGCTCCATATATACATAAGGGGCCATGTTTGGATCCCACTTACGCGTTAGGTGACCGAAGTGTACACCTGCTTCAAGTAATTCTTTTACTTCTACTTTTGCCATTTTGTAATAGTTTACGTTCTGTTGAATTAGCAATGATTAAGTGGTCATTTTTTTAATTCGCCTTAACCATTTAGATGCTAAACTAAATCCTGTTTTTCACAACTAGGACAACAATAACTGGTTTAATTTTTTCTTTTTGCTGTTTACTATAAAATAGTAATCCAGCTACATTGGGTATTAACGTTTAGAGAACTGGAATTTCTTACGCGCTTTTTTCTGACCGAATTTTTTACGTTCAACCATTCTAGGGTCTCTAGTTAATAAACCTTCTGGTTTAAGAGTTAGTCTGTTTTCAGCATCTAGTTCGCACATGGCACGAGAGATTGCTAAACGAACAGCTTCTGCTTGACCAGTAACACCACCTCCAAATACATTTACCGTGATATCAAAGTTACCTTCGTTATTAGTCAATGCTAATGGCTGGTTTACTTTGTATTGCAATGTAGATGTAGTGAAGTAAGCATTTAATTCTTTTTTGTTAACTGTGATGTTACCTTTACCAGGAGCAACATAAACACGAGCAACAGCCGTTTTTCTACGGCCAATTTTGTGAATTACTTCCATTTAATTGAATTCGTTTAAGTTAATTGTCTTTGGTTTTTGAGCCTCATGAGTATGCGCTGCACCAACAACAACATTTAAATTACGGAATAAATCTGCACCTAATTTGTTTTTAGGTAACATTCCTTTTACTGACTTTTCTACTAATCTTGCAGGATCTTTTCCAAACATTTCTTTAGCAGATAAGGTTCTTTGACCACCTGGATAACCTGTGTGACGGATATACGTTTTATCGTCCCACTTGTTTCCTGTTAAGTTGATTTTTTCGGCATTAATAACAATGACGTTATCACCGCAATCAGCATGTGGTGTGAAGTTAGGTTTGTGTTTACCTCTTAATAGTTTTGCAACTTTTGAAGCTAAACGACCTAAGCTTTGCGATTCAGCGTCAACTAAAACCCATTGCTTATTAGCAGTAGCTTTGTTGCCTGAAATTGTTTTGTAGCTTAATGTATCCACACTTATTATTTTTTCTAATTAAACATTCCTCTTTCAAAAAGAGTTTGCAAATTTACGATAATCTATTTGATTACCAAATACTATAGCGTAATTTTTATGAGCTAAATAGAGGGTTAAAAATGAAGGGGATTAATTATTCAGAAAATGGGATGTTTTTGAGCCTAACAAACCTGGAATGCTTCAATTGAAATAATCTTGAAAGGGTTGTTATTTCTATTCAATACTTTGTCCAAATGTCAATAAATTATTATCGGGATCAAGTATTGAAAATTCTTTTTGCCCCCATGGTTTTGTTTGTAAGTGACCAGCCGGGTGAATACTTATATGCTTTTCCAAGAATGATTTATAGAGACTCTCTAGGTCTTTTGTGCGTATATAAACTTGTCCATAATTCTCTTTTGGATTAAGTTCTTTAAATTCAAAAAAATGAATTTGAATATGATCTTTTTGAATCATTAAGTAGCTAGGATAATCTGCATTTCCAAATTCTTTAAATCCGAGTTTGTTAATATAGTAGTCTTTTGTAATAGCCTTATTCCGCATTGGTAGTTTTGGATTGATATCTGTCAGCATATAATTGTATTTTGTGCATACCTGTTAAGCATATTTAAAACTACAAAAAAAGTTGTAAAACATTAATTTTTAAATCCTTAAATTTGATAGACCTTCAATAGTTTGTCATGAAAAACTTTTTCTTAATACTTTTAGTTTGGGTTTATGCCATCTATGGTAATCTATTGTCTGCTCAGAATGGCATTGGAGAAACGACGGCCTTATTTTCAAAGCAAGAGCCGATTTTCATCAAATTGAACCTGTCTGTTAAAGAGTTAAAGAAAAACACCAATGACAGTACTTTTATGGAATCCATTCTTTATTACAAAAACGAAATGGAGGCATATGATTCTTTAAAAATTGATTTAAGGGCAAGAGGCAATAATAGAAGGGAGAACTGTTATTATGCGCCGTTAAAACTAAAACTGAGCAAATCGGTTACAAAAGGAACCTTTTTTGAAGGCAATAAGGAGTTGAAACTTGTTTTGCCTTGCTTAATTGAATCTCATAATAACGATTATGTTATTAAGGAGTTAATGGCTTATCAATTATATGAAATAGTGACACCGGTTCACTATAAAACGCGTTTGGTAAATATTGAATTTGTTGAAGAAAAAGGAAAACGTACCATAACCAAAGACTTGAAAGGGTTTTTAATAGAAGATGTAGATAATGTTGCAAAGCGACTTCATGGTAAAGAAATCAAGAGGCGTATCCTTGCGTTGCAGCAGGATGATGTGGCGTCAATAAGAAATTCTTTTTTTCAGTACTTAATAGCAAATACAGATTTTTCAACAACCTATCTGCATAACGGAAAGCTTTTGTTTATTGATAAAAAAATAATACCTCTTCCTTATGATTTTGATATGTCGGGTTTAGTTGATGCCAGTTATGCGGTCGTTTCCAATATTCAGAATATATCTTTAGATATCACTGATGTTAAAGAACGGGTTTATAAAGGCTATAAAAGAGACGTACTGCTTTTTGAACAGGTACGCAAGGAATTTATCGATAATAAATCTAAAATGTTTGAGACCATTGACCGTTTAGAAAAATACTTTGAGGATAAAAATCAGTTTATAATTGCCAAACGATTTGTTAATGAGTTTTTTGAGATTTTACAAAACGACACCGCCTTTAAAAACAAAATTCTGGATAAGGCAAGAGAGGACTAAACTTTCAGACCGTTATGTTTTATAATTGTTTATATTTGATTGCCTGGTTATTAATAATGATCAAATGAACTAAAAATGAAACATATTGTTCTTTTTATAGGCTTTTTATTGTCTGTAATTACTTTCCAAAACACCTATTCACAAATTGATCATACTGTTTTTCAGAATTTAAATTTTAGGTTTATTGGACCCGAAGGCAATCGGGCCATTGCAGTGGCCGGAGTTCCTGGAG
>BS_KBA_SWE02_21mDRAFT_10000104_pt1 | contig 28035 bp, 24 predicted proteins | sample BalSeasSWE02_21m_FD_9196 | JGI IMG/M metagenome (IMG submission 9196)
TGATCGACGATCAACAAATTTTACGCCCTCGTCCCCAAAGCGGATTGATACTTCAAGATTATGGATTGCTTCCTTGGGCAACAGTTCAGCAGAATTGCGACCTGGGTGTGAAAATACGAAAATATTACGGGGCTGATGGAATCCATGCTCCCAATGAGAATCAATCTCCTTTTAATGAGAAGAACTGGCTCCTGGAATTGGGGTTGGATAAGTTTGCAGATAAATATCCTTCACAGCTATCTGGGGGACAACGTCAACGGACTGCGATTGCAAGGACATTAAACCTTCAACCAGATTTACTTATGATGGATGAACCTTTCTCCTCGCTGGATGTCCCAACCCGGGAAAATTTACAGGCTTTAACAACCTCACTTGTCTCAGAGCAAGGATTGACCCTGATATTGGTTACTCACTCAGTTGAAGAAGCTGTATTACTGGGAAGAAAGATATTATTGTTGAGCGATCCTCCAAATCATGAAGCATTCATAATTGACAATCCTGAATGTGCAGGAAAGGGTTTTCGAAACACAATTGAATATTCTAATCTGTGCAGAGTATTACGAGCAAAGCTGGGAGCATCCTAAAATGCAGCGCAAAAGCCTTATCATAACAACGCTTGTTGCTGCGATTCTTTGGCAGGTAATTGCACTTATTATTCAACGCCCAATTTTCCCCGGCCCAATAGAGGTCCTTGCAGCTTTTATCTCTGAGCTTGTCAATGGCAAACTCGGTCCACATTTCCTGGCTAGTTTCTGGCGCGTAATTGCAGGAATGGGTTTGGCAATTTTGACTGCCTCTCCAGCTGGTATGCTTCTGGGACAATCAAAAAAAGTCAATCAATTATTATCCCCACTGATATACTTGCTTTACCCGATCCCAAAAGTTGTATTTGTGCCCATTATCATGCTTATCTTTGGAATCGGAGATCTTGCGAAAATAATTATTATCTTCATCATACTTTTTTTTCAAATTTTGGTACTTGTAAGAGACCAGGCTGCAAATATCAGGCCGGAGCTTCTAAACAGCGTACGTAGTCTTGGAGCCGGTCGAAAAGCCCTTTATCGATTTGTCTATTTTCCTGCCACCCTTCCAGCAATTCTTACTGCAATACGGCAATCAGTAGGAACTGCTGTCGCAGTATTGTATATAGCCGAATTATTTGCCACCCAAAAAGGGCTTGGATATTATATTTACTTTCAAGGCAGCACATTGTTTAATTTTCCGGCTATGTACGCAGGAGTAGTTGCTATGAGTTTGTTAGGATTGGGTATGTATTTTGGAATTGATTGGATCGAAAAACGAACTTGTAGGTGGCTATTCGTCAATTAATTAATAGGAATTTTCTAATGGATGATGATGATTCCGAAAGAAAAAAGTAGTGCATAAATTAATGCCAACCGAGCTGTGCCAGCCAGGGTCTGATTTAGTGATGAGCCAGCAAGTTTGGAGAGTTCCTGAAATGACTTTACGGCTAGTGGGGTGGAAAGCCAGGTAAAAAAACTGCCTGAATATGATTTGTCTGTCAAAGTTAGGATTATCGGTATTGCATAAGCGATTGTGAGACAAGCTAGATATTCTAAACGGGATCCATCAACGCCTAACCGGACCGCCAAAGTAACTTTGCCAGCTATCCGATCAGTTTCAATATCGCGCAAATTGTTAACCACCAGGATATTGGTGATCATTAATCCCATGGCAAATCCAGCCCAAATTACTGATATGGCCATTGAATGGGTTTGTACATAATAAGTTCCACAGACTGCAGCAAAACCAAAAAAGACAAGAACAAAAAAATCCCCCAATGAATGATACCCGAATGGAAATGGGCCGCCGGTATAAGCCAGGGCTGCAAAGATNGCGGATACGCCAATCACAACAACNACCCACCCGGCAACCCAGGCAAGATATGATCCAAGTAAAATTGACAATCCAAACACGACGATCATTCCGAGTCTTACTTGAGCGGNAGNAAGTAAGCCTGCTTGGGTAACGCGCAATGGACCCAGCCGTTGGTTTGTATCTGCGCCGCGTTGATAATCAAAGAGATCATTTGCTAAATTAGCTCCAATTTGAAGAAGGAGTGAGATGGATAGGGCAGCCAGTGCAGGAAAGAATGCAAAATTTCCATCTTTAATTGCTAAGGAACTTCCAAGAATGACCGAAGCTGCGGCAGCTGGCAATGTTTTAGGTCTGGCTGCCAGGATCCATATCTGGGCTTTGGACAATCGGTTTTGTTCTCTCATCCATTTTCCTTTAATTCTCATATTTGATATATTGTAAGCAACTTTTATTCTAGTAACGCATCAAAAATAAGCACTGTAGAATTTGTGATTAGGAGATCTAAATGCCATTATTTGAATTTGAATGCGTTGAATGCGAAAAAGCCTTTGAAGATCTTGTGCGGAACAGCGCAGATGTTAATAGTGTGATCTGTCCTTTCTGTGGCAGCGATATGACAAGAAAGAAAATATCTACCTTTGCATCCAGGGTTGCAGGAGCGTCCATATCTTCTACGATGAGCTCTGGTTATTCAGCTTCTTCATGTTCCAGCGGTAGTACTTGAGGTTTTTAACCTCAAGCCTGGCCGTGAGCTGGGTATATACTCCAATAAAGGGTCATGGTGTTAGAACCAGATGACCGATTGAATTATTAATAATATCCTGTTCAACCCACAGCATTGGGTAATATTGGAAGTTTCGCCATAGATCAGCCATATCAATGTAATTGGGGTTATAAGCGTGGCCTGATTGACCCGTTGGGTGGACAGTAACAGAATTGCGCATGTCGCTCAGGTCAACGATCATACGCAGGGATGGAAGCGAAGTCAATTCATATCCTTTTGTGGCATTCCAGCCTGTAGCATTAACAATTGAACCACCTCCACTGGTTTGGAAGGGACCTCTGTTGAAAAGCATTTCGATAGGGGCAATTCCGGAATTACCTAATGTCTGATTCTTAAAAGTCGCTGTATGAAGATCTCCCCAGCGCCATTTCGTTGGATCTTTGCCCAGGGCAGATTTAATTTCTGATACAGCTTGGCCGAAGGACAATCTGATAATATCTTCCCGGGTTTCAACTTTCTCAGTAGTTAATTGTGAGTCCCACCAGTGGCTATCAGATTGTGATGCCATGTTGCTTACTACTTCAAACCAACGACTGGAGCCGGCAGGTTGCATATCAAGGGGAAGATCATCGCCAAAAGTGTTGGCTAAAAAATTTTTCCAAAATGTTGCATAAAGAGCTGCTGGAGCTGAATCCATTCCATCCTGATAATCCCAACCTTTGAGTATTGAGCGGATCTGATCTAGATTCGCATCATCAAGTTCTGTTTTCAATAGCAGGGGAACGAGAATGGCTGCGCTGGCATCATAATTATCACTTTGAATTTTTTCAAAAAAAGCGATATCAATTGGCCCAGCAGCGGATGTTAATAGTGAGACAATACGCTCAGCCCTGAATCCATAATCCCAATCTGTTGTGATCAAGTTTGGATAGTTCCAGGGATTTACTTGATTGTTTGCAGAAGCTATAAATCCCGATTTTGGATTAAATGAATATGGTAATTGTTCAAATGGGATATATCCTTGCCAATCATATTCACCAGTCCAGCCGGGCACAGGTAAGCGACCATCTCCGGATTTGCGAATGGGGATATTGCCTGGCATTTGGTAGCCAATGTTACCTTCAACATCTGCATAAACCAGATTCTGGGCAGGGGCCACAAAATCTTGGGCGGCTGTACGAAATTCATCCCAATTTTGAGCCCTATCAAAACCCCATATTGCATTGAACAATTTCATTGGTTCAAGGGCTGGCCAACTTAAAGCGATCGCGTATTCAGTCGGTAGAACGATTCCAGATTTTTGTGTGAATGAGTCTTCGGGAGTTTCAACCTGTTGTTTTAGTGGTCCATAACTGTCAGAGATAATTGGCCCATGCTTCGTGGAGCGGACGATAATTTCTACAGGATCTTTTCCTGCAACCAAAATTATCTCCTTGCGCATATCCATATCAACCCATTCCCCGAGGTACTCATACTGATTGGGATTTTCTGGATTGATTTTTTCAATAAATAAGTCTTGCACGTCAGGTGCAACGTTGGTTACCCCCCATGCAATGTGGTCATTATGGCCGATTACAACTCCTGGTACACCTGCAAAAGAGAAACCGCTTACATCATAAGGGCAGGCTTCGTTTTTTGGTTGACAATGTAATCCTAACTGGTACCATATTGAAGGCATCTGAATACTAAGATGAGGGTCATTTGCCAGCAAAGGTTTTCCTGTATCAGTTAATGACCCTGAGACGACCCAGTTGTTGGAGCCAATATCTGCACCATTCGGCCCTAATAGAGCAGTTAAACTGGAAATATTAGCTGAAATATTATTCAGAAGGACATCGGGTGTGTCAAAATATGCGATTTTTGTAGTGGACTGATCTTGAAGGACATTTTCTCCTATAGTTGGGACGATAACCGGGTGATTCGTTGAATACATTGGATATAATTCATTCACTTTTTCGATAGTGAGAGTTTTTAAGAGAATGGCTCGATCAATTTCATTACTCATATTTCCGCCAAGGTCCCAGGCCATTGATTTTGCCCAGGTAAGCGTATTTACGGGTGTCCAGGCTTCAGGTTCATAATTTGGATTCAGTATTTTAAGAATTCCGTATTCAAGGCTGAGCTCTGTTCCATGATGGTCATTTAAATATGCGTTAACCCCCTGGGAATAAGCCTCAAGCATGGATTTTAATTCAGGTTCTAAAAATTGATATTCCTGTTCAGCAAGCTGCCTCCATCCAAGAGCACGTAGAAAAACATCAGTCTTAATTTCGGAAGGGAACATCTCGGCAAGTCTGGCTGACCCGATATGCCTCCAAAAATCCATCTGCCAAAAACGATCTTGGGCATGAACATAGCCTTGAGCTAAAAACAAATCGTGGGAGGATGTCGCGTAAATATTTGGTATGCCCATCTCGTCTCGATAGATGTTGACAGAGTTTATCAACCCGGGAATTTGTAGCTCACCAGTGACTTTGGGGAAAGATCGGGGAATGGATAATCTTACCCAAAGATATCCTGCAGCAAGGACCAAAAATACAAGAATTATTGTAATTATCCCTAATCGTTTAAGAAAATTGCTGACTTTCGTTTTCATGACTTCCTCCACCTGGCGATAGAATAATCCCAAGATTATATCCTCGATTGGTAATACTGTTTGAATATATAATTTAAATTTACCAATTTGATATAATCATTTTATTGGGATTTATTAGTTGTGCATCTTTTATAAAACATATAAAGATAATAATTCTATGAAACCTTTTTCACTTATTTTTAAATATGCAAAGAAATATACAGGAAGCCTGATCGTAACATCTCTCAGTATGTTGGCGCTTGTGGGGGTGCAACTGTTAATTCCATGGATTATCAAATCTTTAGTCTCCCTGGTAACTGAGCCGAATGGATCAGTGGATACGATCATTACGATCACAAGAATGACAGGTTTGGTGCTGGTTGTGTATGTTGCCAGGGCAATATTGCAATTCCTCCGTTCTTATGTAGCTCATTATGCAGGCTGGGGTGTTGTGGCAGACGTACGAAAATTTATATATGATCATATGCAACGATTATCCTTGCGTTTCTATGAAGATAAGCAAGTCGGACAATTAATGTCTAACGTTGTAAATGACACAGACCTATTTGAACAATTAATCTCCCATGCAATTCCTGATGTTGTGGTCAATATATTAACATTCTTGGGGGTTACAGCTGTACTATTTAATCTAAATTGGAAATTAACATTATTGAGTATGTTGCCAATTCCCCTGGTAATTTTGTCTTTGCGAGTTTATGCAAAATACGTTCGCCCGGCATTTCGGAGTAGACAAAAGGAATTGGGAGATTTAAATGCCATGTTAAATGATAATCTTTCAGGTATAAGGGAGATTAAATCATTTACGCGGGAAACAGACGAAGCCAAGAGGGTTCATTCTCGAATTGACAGTTATCGTCAATCCATGCTGAATGCGCTTAAACTTATGGCGACATTCCAGCCCTTTGTAGATTTCACTTCTTCTTTCGGAACGCTAATCGTTATTTACTTTGGTGGCCAATTGGCAATAAAAGGGACCTTGCCAATAGCCGACCTGGTGGCTTTTTTTCTCTATCTGGACATGTTTTATAATCCAGTCAGAGTTTTGAGTGGGGCATGGGAAGCGATCCAGAGTTCACTTGCCGGCGCAGATCGGGTTGCTGGTTTGCTTATCGAGCAAGAAGAACCTAACAATATTCCAGGNTCAATTGAAATTACCGATCCCATAAAGGGGGATATTCGTTTTAAAGATGTATCCTTTGAATATACATCTAGTAATCTTGTATTGGAACACATTAATTTGGAGATCCCTGCTTTTGATGTGATTGCTTTGGTAGGACCAACTGGTGTAGGCAAATCAACGCTGGTAAGTTTGATTGCACGCTTTTATGATGCAACGAAAGGGGAAATTTATTTAGATGGAAAGAATATCTGCGATTATAAATTGGATAGCTTGCGCCAACAAATAAGCATCGTTCTGCAGGATGTTTTTCTCTTTTATGGAACAATAAGGGAAAACATTTCATTTGGAAAACCTGAAGCATCCAACAATGAATTAATATTGGCGGCTAAGGCTGCCAATGCACATGATTTTATTATGGATCTACCGGAAGGTTACGATACTATGGTTGGGGAAAGAGGAATTAAACTATCTGGAGGACAGAAACAAAGAATTTCTGTTGCCCGGGCAATCCTTAAAAACGCACCAATTCTGATACTTGATGAAGCGACATCTTCAGTGGATACTGAAACCGAGATGCTGATCCAGCAAGCCTTGGAGCGATTGATGGAAGGCAGGACTACAATAGTTATCGCACATAGATTATCAACGGTAAGAAATGCCGATAAAATTGTTGTTTTAGAGGATAAAGTTATCCGAGAAATGGGTTCGCACGAAGAGTTGATCAAGTTGAATAATGGACTTTACCATCGATTATATAATGTCCAGAGGCAGTCTGAACCAATCTTTCTTACCGATTCTCCTTCTATTTAGATCAGTTATATTTTAGGATTACTGATGCTTTACAAGGAAATTTATGACCAGCTTATTGAAAGTTGAGGAATCGCATTGATGTGGAACATGCCCGCAAGTTGGCATGGGCGAAGATGTAACATTTGGAAGTACTTTTGCCAGTTTGGCAAAAGATGATGGATTAAGTGTGTGATCTTGTTCACCCCAAATAATCATTGTGGGTATGGTTAATTCGGATATTTGTTCTTTTAGTTCAACCATGGTTCGTGGGATATTATAAATACCAGGTGCAGCACGTTTGTAATCAAGAGCAGTTTGGATGCGGACTTCCTCTGGCAGGTTGTGACGTTGTCGATATTTAATACCCAATTGGAGGCTTGTAAGGTCGATTAATATTCGGAAGAGCCAATAAGGTGTTAGGCGAATGAATGTGGTATCAAGCAATGGGTGACGAAAAATTAATCGAAGAAAGCCAGACATCTGCCTTAAACTGTAATATGGATTGACCAAAACAATGCCTTTGACTCGCTGAGGATTCTGGATGGCATGAAGTAAGGCTAGATAACCACCCAGGGAATGCCCAATCAAAAAAACTGGCTCTCGGGGAAACAAAGAGTCGATCCAATCCAAGAGGTGCGAATAGACATTTTGAATAGTATAGGCATCCAACTTAGGAGGACTATAACTATCTCCATGGCCAAGTAAATCTAATGCGCAGGTATCATATCCTGCGCTTACCATGTCCGGTATTAAATAATCCCAATCGTGTAATGAGGCTGCCAACCCATGGATCAGAATGGCAGGGCTTCCACTTCCTTGACGTGAAAAATTCACAATTTGAGAAAAAGGCTGTCCAAGTATTGCCGAGCCTGCAAAAGGCTGATCCTGGATAAGGTTGGTTTTAATTGTCATGAGTTTTCTCGTAATGCTTGGTTAACTCCCGCCTCAAGACTTTGCCAATAAATGTGCGTGGAAAATCTTCCACGAAGACGATAAATTTCGGAACTAGGTTTTTGGGAAGGCGTCTTTGACAGTAAGCAATCAATGCTTCGGCTGTTGGATTTTCGCTCTGTGCAATAACAAAGGCTACGGGTTGACCAGCGATGGCGACCACGGCAACTTCTTTTACTTGGGGTACTTCATATAAAATTTCTTCAACATCGCGGGGAAATGCGGGTTTGCTTTTTTTTGTGGGATACCACATTTCAGATTTCCGGGAGATGATACGGAAATAACCATCTGAATCCATCTGTGCTACATCGCCGGTTAAAAGCCAATTGTCTTTGGTAAGAAAACGAGCGGTTGCTTNGGGATCTTTCCAATATCCAAGCATAACCTGAGGTCCACGAATAGCCAATTCGCCAATCTGACCTACCGGAACTTCCTTGCGCCCAGAGACAAGATCAACGATACGGGCTTCGGTGGATGGAAGAGGGATTCCGATACTTCCTGCTTTGCGTAATCCATGGATAGGGTTGGCGTGTGTTACGGGTGAAGCCTCTGTAAGCCCATAACCTTCGACTAATCTACCTTTTGTAAGTTTTTCAAAGGCTTCTTGTACTTCAACTGGTAGAGGAGCGGAACCACTGATACACGCTTTTATTGATCTAATACCAAACTTTCTTACCCCGCGGAAATTATTTATTGCAAGGTACATATTCGGAGTACCTGGGAATATTGTTGGCTGGTAGCGTTTGATGGTTTTTAGTATATCCAGTAATTGGAATTGTGGTTTGAGCAATATTGTCGCTCCGAAGGCGATAGGAACTGTTAGTGCTGTGGTAAGTCCATAGATATGCGAATAAGGGAGTGCCGACAAAAAGCGTTCCTTGCCCTCCTTACCATCCACCATCCATTGGCGTGTTTGTAGTGTGTTGGCAACCAAATTGCAGTGGGATAACATCACTCCTTTGGCGTTTGCTGTTGTTCCTCCAGTATACTGGATCACTGCTAGGTCATTCGGGGAGACGAAAGTAGCGGGGGAATGTTTGTTCTGGCCATCCAACAACCGACGATATTTAATGGCTCCCGGAAGAGTTAAGCCACGATTTCTTCGATATGAGACCATTCTTTTGATGATTGGAAGATAATCTGCCCCATCAGTAAGAATAAAATGAGGTAATTTAGTTTTATTCTGTATCTGTTGGGCAAGACCTGCCCAGGAAGTTATAGTGATGAGTAAACTAGCCTCACTTTCACGAACCTGACGAACAAGCTCCTCGGGATCTGTCGTGGGAGGAATAAATACGACAACTGCTCCAATTTTAAGAGCGCCAAAAAAACAAACGATCAGTTGGGGAATATTTGGTAGCAATAAAACTATACGAGAATCTTTATTTAGTCCTAAACTGAGCAATGCGTTGGCAAAACGGTTAACTTCTGTATTGATGAAGCGATATGAAAAGCGCTTTTTTTCAAAGATTATGGCTGTGTGATTTGGAAAACGGCGAACAGCAGAGCGAAGGAGTCGATGGAGTGGAACGCGGGGAATACCAATGGTGTATGGAACACCAGCTTCATAATTCTTCAGCCAAGGACGTTCTTTCCTTAGCGCATCTCTCCCTTGGTTTATAGTTAATGATTGAGAATCTTCCCGCCATGATTTTTGGATCCCACCAATTAGAAAACGCTCCAGGGAACGATTGACTGCTTCGCGACGTTCGAGCATAACCAAATGGCCTGAAACACTGATGTCTTCTTCTTCTGCACCGGGGATGGAGCGGGTTACCTGTTCAAACATTGGACGTTCAAACAAGAGGTCTCGATTACCTCTAATTACAAGTGTTGGTATCTGTAAATTTTGAAAAATTTCCAAGCCATTCCATGTGGATAATGTATTCCAATACCAGGGTTTGAGCACATGCATAGGCGCCCATAGCCATGGTCGGGTAAAAGGTTGCATAAGGCCTAAAAACCAAAGAGGCAGGCTTAATGCAAAACTTAATATAGGGTTGAGTTTAAACTTAGTTGCTGTGGCGATAAGAACCAGGCGTTCTACACGCTCTGGCCATTTGGATGCAAATTCAGCAGCTATTGCCCCGCCGAATGAATGACCTAATAAGACGACCTTCCCATTAACTCCCAGAATATTTAGGCTTACGCGTAAGTCGTCCAAAATTTGCGCCATTGTGTATTTACCCAACGGCTTATCTGATCGATCATGCCCACGCAAGTCAATTGCGATTACACGATTTTCCAAAGAAAAATTCTGTAGTTGATAGATCCATTGGACAGCGCGACCGCCGAAACCATGAATGAAAACAAGGGTTCTTTGAGGTCTATCAGGAGAGATATCTATGGCTGAAAGGCGTACTAGGGGTTGGGACGAGATGCGAATCTCGCGCCTGTAGAGTTCGAGGTCTATGTCCATTGAAGAAGTTTACAGTAGCTCACCTCTGATGTCAAATTAATAATTTTAAACAAATTAAGGGAAATTATTAAGTTAATTGTAGAAAATTACTTCCCAAATATCTCGCCTAAAGATGCAAGAAATGGGGATTAGATGTAAAATACTAATATGCCCAATACTATAAATATACTATTCTTAGCAGCAGAAGCTTATCCATATATAAAAGTTGGTGGATTGGCGGATGTTGCAGGATCTCTTCCGTTTGCATTACGTTCCTTATCCAAAAGGCAAACAGGTGGTTATTCTTTGGATGTGAGATTGGTACTACCTCTCCATAGAGTGGCTCAGGCTGGAGTGGTGACACTAAAACCAATAATTAATTTTGTAATCTCTACTGAAGATGGTGAAATAGATGCGCAAGCCTATGAAGCATCATTAAATGGGGTTCCAACTTATTTTATCGATGGATTGCCGATCTCTCGATCAGATTACGTTTATTCTCCGAGCCCTGAAGATGATCAGGAAAAATATGCTTTTTTTTCACTGGCTGCCCTGGAGTTAGCGCGTGTATTAAACTGGAAGGTGGATATTGTCCATGCGAATGATTGGCATACCGCACTATCCGTTTATGCGATACGAACTTTAAAAAAAGATTCTTATTTTTCAAAAACTGCAGGATTGTTAACGGTACACAACCTGCCCTATATGGGTGGGGATTATGGCGATTTATTAATTAAGTATGGATTTCAAGAATTGCTTGACAAGACTGTTCCGGTTTGGGCGAGAAGACAAGCGCTTCCGCTTGGTCTGTGGGCGGCAGATGCGATCGTTCCAGTTTCAGACACATATGCCAGGGAGATATTAACCCCTGAATATGGATGTGGATTACAAGATTTTCTTAAGAGTCGTGCCGATGTGATTACAGGCATCATCAATGGGCTGGATGTTAACCAGTGGGATCCTGCAAAGGATGAATACATCTTCGCAAATTATAGTATTGATAATCTCAAAGACCGTTTGAAGAATAAAATTTCATTACTCAAAAATATTGATCTGGATATCGATCCACGAATACCTTTGATTGGAATGGTCACCAGAATTGACTATCAAAAGGGAATTGACCTGACTATTAAAGCATTGCCGATGCTTATGGAGAAACGCTGGCAATTAGTGATTTTGGGATCAGGCGACGAATCTCTTGAGAAAGAATTAAGCCAATTACAGGCGATATTCCCTGATAGAGTTAGAGTTATCCTACGTTATGACAATTCGCTAAGTCATCTTATTTATGCTGGTTCTGATCTGTTCTTGATGCCTTCCAGGTACGAACCATGTGGGTTATCACAAATGATTGCAATGAGATACGGCAATATTCCAGTGGTACATGCTACTGGAGGATTAAAAGATACTGTATTGGAAGGGAAGACCGGGTTTGTTTTTGAGGATTCTAGCCCTGAAAGTCAAGCAGATACAATAAGAAGAGCGCTCAAAGTTTTTGCCGAACCAGGTAAGTGGTTATCATTTCAGCGAAGCGGAATGAAGCAAGATTTCTCGTGGATTCGATCCGCAATTCAATATTCCATCCTTTACCGTTCTATTGCATTTAATTATTTGCAAGGAGGTGAAAAATGAAAACACGGGCTGTTATTATGGCTGGTGGCGAAGGATCACGCCTTAGTGTTTTGACAGCTAAGCGCACCAAACCAGCAGTGCCATTCGCAGGAAAATATCGGATCATAGATTTTGCATTATCAAATTGTGTCAATTCTAATATTTACGATGTTATGGTATTAATGCAATATCGACCCCATTCATTGATCGAACACATTGGCGCTGGTGGTCCCTGGGATTTGAACCGGGATTTTTCCGGGGGAATACGAATGTATACTCCATATAAAGCGCGTTATGGTTCTGATTGGTATTTAGGGACAGCCGACGCTGTGCAACAAAACTTTGCGTTTATTAAACAAACCAATCCTGATTATATTTTGATCTTATCAGGAGATCATATCTATTCTATGGATTACGATCCTCTTATTACATTTCACAGAGACCATGAAGCTGATATGACAATGGCGACAATCCGAGTTCCCAAAAACGAAGCTTCCAGATTTGGAATAGTAGGTGTAGAAAACGATTATAGAGTTACTTCTTTTTTGGAAAAACCCGATAAACCACCTTCCGACCTGGCAAATATGGGTGTGTATTTGTTTAATTTGAATACGTTGGATCAATATTTATGGGATGACCATCAAGACGAAAATAGCTCTCATGATTTTGGTAAAGATATCCTTCCCAAGTTGATTGCCGGAGGAAAACGAATATTCGCTTATCCTTATGCGGGATATTGGGTGGATGTGGGGACAATTCAATCTTATTGGCAGGCTCATATGGACCTTTTAGCTAACGAGCCACCATTGAAATTAAATGATCGCTCTTGGGTTATTCATACACGAACGGAAGAACGTCCTCCAGTGCGCATAGCTGCAGGAGCAATTGTTATGGATAGTATGTTGTCCGATGGGTGTATTTTAGAAGCCGGAGCCAGAGTTGAAAATAGTGTTCTTTCCCCCGGAGTTATAGTGCGGGCTGGTGCAGTTGTAAGACAATCCATTCTTCTTACTGATTCAATTGTCGGGCCGGGGGCTGTAGTTGAACGCACCATCCTTGATAAACGTGTTCAAGTTTTTGAAAATGCAATTGTTGGATCTTTGTCCGACAGGAATATTGTTCTCGCTGGAAAGAACAGCCAAATTCCAGCAGGGGCAACTATATTTCCAGGTGTTATTATTGCAAACGATGTAATTTTGTCTGACTACACAAATCTGACAATAAATACAACAGAGGTTGTTCAGACTAAGCGTAGACCAAATGAAATTTGAGAGATCAGCGGGAATTCTCGTTCACCCTTCCAGTTTTCCCGGGAGATTTGGGATAGGGGATTTAGGACCAGCTGCATATGCATTTTTGGACTTTTTAAATTTGGCCGGCTGTAAGCTTTGGCAAATCTTACCGCTTGGACCCACAGGTTTTGGCGATTCACCTTATCAGAGTTTTTCGGCTTTTGCAGGTAATCCCTATTTAATAAGTCCCGAACTATTGTTGCAGGAAGAATTAATACACTCCAATGACCTGGTTGAAGAAACGCATTTCTCCCAAGTGAGCATTGAGTTTGGGAAGATTATTCCATGGAAATTAAAATTACTTGAAAAAGCCTTTATAAACTTTTCTGACAAGCATATACAGCATGATGAGTTTAACAACTTTTGCTTTGAAAATGAGCAATGGTTGGAAGATTATGCACTTTTCATGGCACTAAAAGAAATTTATGGGGGTGACCCTTGGACAAACTTCCCTGATTTGTTGCGGACTCGCGATCCATCAACTATTCTTGATTCTCAAAAACAGTTGAAACAAAGTGTTGATCGGTATAAGTTTTATCAGTTCTTATTTTTTAGACAGTGGCAATCATTAAAAACATATGCTCAAAAATTGGGCATCAGAATTATAGGTGATATCCCACTATACGTCGCTCATGACAGTTCCGATGTTTGGGCAAGTCCTGAATTATTTCAACTTGATACTAATGGTCAACCAAAAGTTATGGCGGGAGTTCCCCCGGATTATTTTTCTCCAACAGGGCAATTGTGGGGAAATCCAATTTACCAATGGAGTGAGCACAAAAAGAATGGATATCGCTGGTGGATTGAGCGAATAAGACACATCTTAAATTCAGTTGACACAATTCGCCTGGATCATTTTCGAGGGTTTGTTAGTTATTGGCAGGTTCCGGCTGGTAATTCAACTGCTGAAATTGGGCTGTGGGTTCAAGGTCCAGGGATTGAATTATTTAATCATTTATCAAAAGGTTTAGTGTTATCCAATAATTTCCCAATAATTGCAGAGGATTTGGGGGTNATTACAGAAGATGTGGTTGAATTAAGGGATCGTCTTGATCTCCCGGGAATGAAAATTCTCCAATTTGCATTTTCGGGGCCTGAAAACCACTTCCTTCCACATCATTATTTGCATAATTGTGTGGTTTACACAGGGACACATGATAATGATACAACTGTGGGTTGGTTTAATTCTGCCCCTGAAAATGAAAAAATGTTTGCAAAAGAATATATGGGAGTTGATGGTAGTAATATTGCTTGGGATTTAATTAGGCTAGGCTGGGCGTCGGTTGCTGGTTATGCGATTGCACCTATGCAAGATATTTTAAAACTCGATTCCTCAGCTCGAATGAATTTTCCGGGTCGAATTGGAGGAAATTGGGAGTGGCGGATGCCTGAAAATTACTCCCAGGGAGGCTTGCTTGAAAGGTTAAAAAATATTAATGATACTTATGGACGTTGAAAGTTATTTATGTTTTAATTTGTGCTCGGGAAGCAAGATATATACCCGAAAGAATAAATATTCCCCCAATAATTTTTACTATCCCTGGGGATTCGTGTAATATAAAATATGCCAAGGTCACTGAGCCAATAGGTTCGCCGAGGGTGAGAATTGCAACCAAAGTAGCCGGCATAAAGCGTAAAGCCCAATTATAGGTAGAATGACCAATTATTTGTGGAATGAGCGCTAACAAGAAAATCCAACCATAAGTGGCTTTGGGGAATCCCAATGGAGATTGTCTTGCGAAAAGCATAATTACAATTAAGACAATAGCCGCCATGCTGTAAACTAAGAAAATGTAGGGAATTAGGGATATCTTGGTTCTCAATCGGCGGCCAATCAATAGATACCCGGTAATTGTAAAAGCACCTGTCAGGGCTAGTAGGTTGCCGATCATTGATTTGCTGTTTTGTGAATTAAAAAATGTTTCGCAAATGAGTCTGGATTGCCACATACACGAATCACTTAATGCGATAAAAAAACCACCTGATACTGCAAGCAACAATCCCCAAAAGATCTTTCTTGGTAGCGATTCATGTAAAATAATTGGGGATAATAATGCGACCCATAATGGGCCAGTGGAAACGAGAACTACTGAACTGGCAACACTTGTATATTCAAGAGACGAGATCCAGGTTGCAAAATGTAAGGCTAAAAAAAAGCCTGCCAGAAAACCTAGAAGCAACTCTTTTCTGCTTAAAGAAAGTAACTCTTCCTTATGACGAATAATGGCGATTGGAGCTAAAAGGAGACTCGCCAATGTTAATCGTAATGCAGCAATAACCAGGGATGGGGCTTCTTCCTGGGCAAACTTAATGAAAAGGGAAGCAGTTGAAACCGATATGATCGCGACAATAATTGCTAGGGGTAAGATTAGTGGAGAGCGATTTTCATCCATATTTTCTCCATGTTGAATATGGGCTTTCAGTGGATCAATAAATTCTATCTGAATTATATTAATTTATAGCGATTATTGCTTCCGAATATGCCAAATAACTTTTCCCCTAATCGCAGCAATGGGAATGTTCCCTAATTTGTTACTATCCAGACTATTCTCATGGGTGCCGCTGACGAAATATCCTTCTTCAGGCAAATAAGAATCAATTCTTTTTATAAGGATTCCATAAACTGGATGATTGAAAATAATAATATCTCCTTCTGATAATCTACGAAGAAAGAAGGGGATTTCGTTGATAACAACGAAATCCCCTTCTCTATATTCTGGCAGCATACTCTCCCCGTATATTTTAAATACGGAAAACCAGGGATTTTTCTTCCGGGAAATGTATGCTGGATTTATGGGCAATTTTATAAATAATGTTCTGGTTATAGGTTCGGATATACCATTTCAAGAGCGGGGGCATATGGTGCTTTTGCTCTTTTGATGGCAACGCCTTTTGATTCCCAGAAAATTGCTGCAAATTCATTTATTGCATCGACGAATGCCAGGCCAGCTTCCCGATCTGCTGTTTGCCTGCACTTAGAACCCAGTTGCATGATCTTTTGAACCAGGTCATCCACGTTCGGGTGCTTATCCTTTTTGAAATAATCACCCCATATCACACGGATTTCATGTTTAGCCTTCTCAGCATGTTCTTCTTTTACAGCAATGTACCTGGACATGCTATTGTGATATTCAGATTTGCTCTTATCATCACCGCTTTGTAATCCTGCCATTAAATCCAACATGCGCACAACAGTTAGAGCTGCGATCTGGGCTGGTGCAGGATCATATATTCCACATGGAACATCACAATGAGCATGAGCTTGTTTAAATTGAAATTTATTATCGAGAGAGACAAATAATTTATGTAGCATAAAGATCTCCTTAGGTAAATTGAAACAGGATTAATAAATATATATATAATCATAATAATGAAAAACAGGTTCGGTGTCAAGAATTGGCAGGCATTTATAATATATATCTTATACTTTTAAGATAATTTAAGGGCAAATAATATAGTAATCTTTTTTGAAAAAATGAGGTAGAATTAGGTTGTATTGAGTACTCATAATTTCTAAAGGAGGATGAATATGACTCACATAATTACAAGTCTTTGCCTGCGAGATAGCGGGTGCGTGGATGTTTGTCCAGTGGAATGTATTGTCCCAGGAACACCACAGGAAGAAAGCCCATGGTTCTATATTGATCCCGATACCTGTATTGATTGTGGTGCATGCGTCCCGGAATGTCCTTATGCTGCTATCTTTCCGGAAGATGAAGTGCCAAGTGCATACACTGCGCGTGGTGGGGAATTTATTAGCAGGGTTGGTTTGACTGGGCACTATGAAGGGGAAAACCATGCAGGTGAAGCTGTGGTTTTAGACTCGGTAAAACAACTTGAAGCAGGAGAAATAGTAGATTTAACAGAGGACATCAAACCCAATTATGCATATTTTGAGGATGGCCCTGGATATAGCTCAAAACCCTAAATAAACCAAGGTTTATTAACGTCCGATGGCTTTTTCTTAAAGTCATCGGACGTTTTTTATGTTATATTCCGAGGAAGAAACAATAAAGTGGATATTGGAAATATGATAGACTTGCAATAATGCCTAAGGAGGAGAGAATTGAATGACCATTGATCCAACTTATTTGAACAATTTCGTGTTGGTTTTAACTGGATTTGGCGGCGCATTCTTGGCGGCACTATGGGTAAGCCTGGTAATTTGGACCTATAGGGATATTAAAAGCCGGGCACGTGATAATCTCGTATTTATTTTAGCCCCTTTGGTTGTTGCATTGTTGTCTTTGCCGGGCTTTCTTATCTATTTAGTACTTCGCCCTCAATTTACTCTGGAAGAAGAATACCAGAAAACGCTAGAAGAAGAAGCTCTTCTTCAAGCCATTGAAGATCAACCAGTGTGCCCGGGATGTGAACGGCGAATCGAGTCAAATTGGCAGGTATGTCCAAATTGCCATACTAAACTTAGAAAATCATGCCAGAATTGCGGAAAATTGATGGACCTACCTTGGAATGTATGCCCATTTTGTGCAACTCCTGAGTATGGAATCCGTACAGAAGATATAAATATATTCGAGAACCGTAAGGAAGACTCGGAAAGTTACGAGGTGGGCGCAGATTCTTTTATAGAGCCTGAACCCATACCTTTCGAGGAAGATGTTTCAGATCAAGGAATGTTATCTGACGAGTAATAGTTATTTTATTAGGAGAATAAAATGGGAATTGCCAGTTTGATTATTGGGATATTGTCTCTATTAGGTGTATGTATTTCTTTGATTCCATTTTTGAATGTCTTGAATTGCGTGGGATTGCCCCTCGGATTACTTGGTGTAATACTTGGTATTGCTGCGTTGGTTTCAAAGCGGGGAAGTAACGGTTTGGCAATAACCGGTATAGTCTTGAATGGTCTGGCTATTTTGGTAGGTGTTATCCGGTTTGTGATCAGCCTGCTAACAACTGGTGGAATTATTTAATTAAGTCACAATGAAAATAGAAAAAATAAAAATAAATCATTTATCAATGCCGCTAGTATCTCCCTTTGAAACATCCTTTGGGAGCATAATTGAGCGCGAATGTCTGATTATCAGTATATATTCAGAAGGATTGGTTGGGTTTGGCGAGTGCGTTACTGACCGGGACCCTGGATATGCGTATGAAACAACAGGTACAGCTCTGCATATTATTACTGATTTCCTAATACCAATGATGTTGGGAAAAGAAATGGGCTCAGCGGATGATTTCTGTGAACTGGCATCCGGAATTCGTGGGCATCGGATGGCAAAAGCCGGATTGGAAATGGCCTTGTGGGATTTATTTGGCAAAGCACAAGGAAGCTCATTAAGGACCTTGCTTAACGGGAATAATTCAAAGGTNGATGTTGGGGTTTCCGTTGGTATCCAAGACTCACCTGAGAGACTAGCCCTGGTAATGGATGAGTATCTTGAACAGGGTTATAGACGGATCAAGATCAAAATAAAACCTGGACGTGATACGGGCGATGTAGGTTTCGTTCGAAACATCTTTCCGAAAATAAATCTTCAAGTGGATGCCAATTCTGCTTATACATATGAAACCGCACAAGAAATTTTAAAGCTGGACGAATACGATCTATTAATGATTGAACAACCATTATTCGAAGACGATTTATGGGAGCACCATAAATTGCAAAAGCAATTGCGCACCCCTATCTGTCTGGATGAAAGTATCCTATCAGCAATTCATGCGCAGTCTGCAATTGAGATGGGTGCTTGCAGGATAATAAATATCAAAGCTGGGAGAGTTGGTGGTTTGAGTGAGGCTATTGCGATCCATGATGTCTGTCTGAAAATGGAAATACCAAATTGGTGTGGTGGAATGCTTGAAACCGGAATAGGTAGAGCATCCAATTTAGCATTAGCGTCTTTACCGAACTTCAGATTTCCTGCCGACATATCTGCAACCGAGCGATATTACAAGCAGGATATAACAAATGAAAGTTTTATTTTAAATCCGGACAGTACAATAAATGTACCAGAAGGGAATGGCTTGGGAGTATCGATTGATGAAAAAGTATTAAAAAATTATTCACTTTCAGAAGCCATCTATGAAAGGAAATAAAAGAAAGCGCTTTCATATTTTAATAATTATATTTTTATTTATATTATCAGGATGTACGTCCTTGTGGGGAAAAAATGTGGACGTAGGTGTCGGATTGAAGTGGACAGATACTCCAACGCCATTTTTACCGGTGGAATTTCAGCCATCAATCCAAGTTTCGACTTCCACCGCAACTTCGGTTCCTTTGATGCCCTCCCAAGTCCCAGAAACGGGAGGAAGGGGAAATATATGGATAAGTGAAGCGGTTTCTCCCATGCTGCGCAGCTTTATCGAGGATGCTGGCTTGCAGATAACAAATGACAAGTCAATTGCAATTTATCATCTAAATACTCAAGCAGCGCAAAATAATTCAAATACCACCTGGGTATACGCTTTTGTTGCTCCATTTTCTGCGATTAATGACAATATATCTTGGTCGGAATTTTTAGGGGCTTGGCAAGGCGTTGATGCAGGTACGATTGCTGGGTATCCAATTTGGATGGACTCTGCAACATTAAATGCCTTAAGTGCTATTTTAGGCCAACCTGCCTCAGGAAATATAATAGTCGCAGGTTCGGATGGCTTAATAAATTCTGTCTGGGAAAACCAACCAGCCTGGGGTATCGTGCCTTTTGAGGATCTTGAACCTCGCTGGAAAGTAATAAGCATTGATGGATTGTCCCCAATGTCAAATGATTTTGATTTCAATAATTATCCTTTGAAAGTAAACTTTAGTTTCGATGAAAATAGTTCCCCGCCTATATTGAATTTGCCACGATCTAATCGCGATCCCGATAAATTTACTTCCCTTGTGATGACTGGCGTTACTGCATTGGTCCGGGCAACAGCAGGGAAAATGGAACAAAATGGGGTCTTATATCCAGGTAAGGATATTCGTGATTGGCTTGTGTCGGCTGACCTAACTCATATTAGTAACGAAATCCCTTTCTCCGATGAATGTCCTTTTCCGGATCCCAACCAAAAAACTTTGGTGTTTTGCAGCGATAAAAAATATATTGCCTTACTCAAAGATGTTGGAACAGATATTATCGAATTAACTGGAAATCATTTTCAAGATTATGGTTCAGCTGCAACTTACTCTACGCTGGAAATGTATAACCAGGAAGGATGGATTTATTTTGGTGGAGGTGCTGACCTGGAAGACGCACACTCACCTAAATTAATTATTCATAACGGTAATAAATTGGCATTTATTGGATGTAACCCAGCAGGGCCACAATATGCCTGGGCAACAAATTATCAGCCGGGAGCCTCTCCATGTGATTATGATTGGATGCATGCTGAAATTTCCCGATTAGTGTCTGAAGGATATTTGCCAATTGTTACTTTTCAATACGTCGAATCGTATTCAGTTCATCCTCTTCCGGACCAGGTGGAAGATTTCCGGTCGATGGCTGCTGCAGGTGCCGTTATAATTAGTGGAAGTCAGGCTCATTTACCTCAGAGTATGGAATTCTTTAATAATAGTTTTATTCACTATGGTTTGGGAAATTTATTTTTTGATCAAATGGATTATCCTGTCGTTGGAACGCGCAGAGAATTTATTGATAGACATATATTTTATGATGGTAAATATATTGGAACTGAATTGTTGACCGCCTTGTTGGAGGATTATTCTCGTCCCCGTCCGATGACTTTTGAAGAGCGCTCGACGTTTCTTCAAGATATATTTGCAGCAAGTGGTTGGTGATGATAGAGATGAATTGGAGATAAAATGCAGATTTTTGATATATCCCTTACAATTTCACCCAAGTTACCGGTTTGGCCGGGAGATCCAGCGATCCATTTCCACCAGTTGAGCGATATGGATAAAGGTGATACTTGCAACGTAACACATATTTCAATGAGCGTGCACGCAGGTACGCATGTGGATGCGCCTCATCATTTCTTGAATGACAATCGCACTGTAGATGATCTCGATCTGAACATATTAACTGGCCAGGCATATCTGGTTGAGCTTCCAGATCAAGTGGACGAAATTTCATATGAGATCTTAGATGGAGCATCAATTCCAGCAGGAATTGAGCGGTTACTGATAAAAACACGAAATTCAGAAATATGGAGCCGAGGAGCAGAAGAATTTTATGAAGATTTTGTGGCTATCAATAATGATGGCGCAAAATGGCTCGTCCAGAAAGGAATAAAATTGGTGGGTGTCGATTATCTTTCTGTAGCCCCTTTTGGTGAAGGTGTGCCAACCCATCGAACTTTGTTAAATGCAGGTGTGATCGCTTTGGAAGGATTAAACCTTTCGCATGTCCCTGCTGGATATTATGATCTATACTGCCTGCCTCTCAAGCTTGGTGGTTCTGATGGAGCGCCAGCGAGAGCAATTTTAAAGAAATAATTCCATTGAATAATTATGGTAGTATTAATTAATAAACTGGATCCCATGAAATATTAATTGAGGCTGTCATGTTTGATCTACCGGATAATGAAATATTACCTCTGGCAAAGAAACACGTCTTTTGGACCTGGTCTGCTCAAGAGAAAGTTAATCCAATAGCAATTAAGAAGGCTCAGGGAGTTTATTTTTGGGATACTGAAGAAAAAAAATATCTAGACCTTAACTCTATGACAATGTGCGTCAACGTTGGCCATGGTGAACAACGAATTATTCAGGCAATGACTGAACAAATTCAGATATTGCCATATGCTGCACCGGGAATGGCAACAAAAGTTCGATCTTTGGCAAGCAAACTGGTGGCAGAAATTTCACCTGGCGGGGCTCTTACCAAAGTGTTATTTACACTGGGGGGAGCGGATGCCAATGAAAATGCTATCAAGCTTGCTCGAGGATATACTGGAAAATCAAAAATATTAACCCGTTATCGTTCTTACCACGGGGCTACTGCAGGTGCAATGGCGGCTACCGGTGATACCCGACGGTGGATGTGGGAGCCATTGTTAATGCCAGGGGTTGTGCATTTCCTCGATCCTTACAGATATCGTTCAACATTTCATAGGTCAAATCCGAATATTTCCGAAGAAGAATTTTCGCAGGATTACTTAAACCATCTTGAGGAAATAATTCTTTACGAAGGCCCTGACACTATTGCCGGAATCTTGATGGAATCAGTTACGGGGACAAATGGAATTATTGTTCCACCCGCTGGTTATATGCAGGGAGTTCGGGGGCTGTGTGATAAGTATAATATTGTTATGATTGCCGATGAAGTTATGAGTGGTTTCGGAAGGACTGGCCAATGGTTTGGGGTTGACCATTGGAATATAATTCCCGATATCATGACGATGGCAAAAGGACTAACCTCGGCATATGCTCCTTTGGGGGCTGTGGCTATGAAACCGGAAATTGCGGATGCCTTTAATATCAAAGTTTTCGAGTCGGGTTTAACATATACATCTCATCCTGTTTCTCTAGCCGCAGCTATCGCTAATATTAATGTATTGCGAGATGATAAAATTATTGATCATGCTGCACGCATGGGGGTTGTGTTAAGGCGATTGCTAAATGATTTGGGTGAGAAACATGAATCCGTTGGGGAAGTGAGATCGATTGGATTATTTGCAATTCTGGAGCTGGTTAAGAACCGATCAACTAAAGAACCAATGGCTCCTTGGAATTCCACAAGCCCTGAAATGAACGCTTTACGAAAATACTGTTTGGATAATGGATTGTTTCTATACACTCATTGGCATACAGTTCTAATAATTCCACCGTTGATAATAACCGAAGATCAGTTGCTGGAAGCCATTAGTATCTTGGATAAGGCTTTAATGATCACAGATAAGGCTTGTAAATAATTATTAAAGTTCGAATTTTGATACGGTGCCATGTATCAAAATTCAATATACAGCATCTTAATATTATCAAAATATTTTTCACGGAGTAAAGAGTATGGATGATTTGAAAGATGCAGATTCTGAAGTTTTGGATGTGTTGATCTTGGGATCTGGTCCAGCTGGATTATCTGCTGCGATTTATGCAGCCCGGGCAGAACTCAATCCAGTAGTTTTAACAGGGCTTCAACTTGGTGGCCAGGCAGCTATTACCAACGAAATAGAGAATTATCCTGGATTTCCTGAGGGCGTCGGTGGAAGTGAACTGGGCGAGTTATTGCAAAAGCAGGCTGAACGCTTCGGTGCAAAAATTGAATATGAACTTGCAACAGAATTGGACCTCTCCACTCGTCCTTTTCGGGTACAAACTGAAAATAAGCAAATTCTGGCAAAATCGTTGATTATTGCCACGGGTGCAAGTCCCATTTACATGAATATCGAAGGTGAGAAAGAACTAACCGGTAAAGGTGTTTCTTACTGTGGAACCTGCGACGGGTGGTTTTTTAAAGAAAAGAGGGTTGTTGTCGTAGGTGGTGGTGATAGCGCATTAGAGGAAGCAATATTCTTGACTAGATTTGCTTCTTCCGTAACGATTATTCACCGGCGTGACACTTTTCGTGCAAGCGCTATACTCCAAAAAAGAGCTGCAGATAATCCAAAAATTAAATTAATGATGAACACCATTGTCACTAAAATTATAGGAAGTGAAAAAGTCGAATCTTTATTGATCAAAGATGTAATAACCGAAGATGAGAAAACACTTGAGACAGATGGCTTTTTTGTATTCATCGGGCATTCACCAAATACACAAATATTTAATGGTCAACTCGAAATGACAGATCTGGGTTACATCAAGGTTGACCATCTAATGCGGGCAAGTGTGCCGGGAGTGTTTGCTGCCGGCGAAGCAGCCGATCCTGATTTTAAACAAGTAGTAACGTCAGCTGGGATGGGTGCGGCAGCCGCGATTCAGGCTACTCGGTTTCTTGAAAATAACGAGGAGTAAAATAGCAAAGAATAATACGTTGGTTTTCTTAGCCCACAATGGTTTAAATCACTTTGTCATTTATATTCGCAAAGTAGACTTATAAGAGTTTTTATAATAATAAGTTTTGGAGGAAATATGACCGCAAAAGTTTCGATTATAGGAGCCGGAATGACCGGTTCGACCACTGCCCACTGGTTGGCAGAGCGGGAGTTGGCAGACGTTGTGTTGGTAGATATTGTTGATGGAATGCCTCAAGGTAAAGCGCTTGATTTGATGCAAGCAATGCCGGTGATCGGAAAGGATGTCTCAATAACTGGCAGCAATGATTTCCGCTCAACTGAAGGTTCAGATATTATTGTGATAACAGCTGGTTTGCCAAGAAAACCAGGTATGAGCCGTGATGATCTCTTAAAAACCAATGCGGATATCGTTGGCAAGGCTACAACAGAGACTTTGAAATATTCGCCAAACGCGATCTACATAATCCTTACCAATCCGTTGGATACTATGGCTTTCCTGGCAATGAAAGTAGGAAAATTGCCTCCCAATAGAGTCATTGGCCAGGCTGGTATTCTCGATTCTGCCCGGATGCGCACTTTTGTCGGCATGGAGTTGGGTGTAAGTGTTGAAAATATTAATTGTTATGTTTTGGGTGGGCATGGCGATACAATGGTACCGCTTACGCGTCACTCGAATGTTGCTGGAGTACCTTTAAAAGATACCATGTCAACAGAAAAACTGAATGCCATCGTAGACCGGACGCGCAAGGGTGGTGGAGAAATTGTCAGCCTATTAAAGACTGGATCTGCGTATTATGCACCTTCTGCAGCCGTCGCCCAGATGGTTGAAGCAATATTGAAAAATAAAAAATTAATTGTTCCCGCTGCGGCTTTTATGCAAGGTGAGTATGGTTTGAAGGATATCTTCTTTGGAGTTCCAGTTCAGTTGGGACGGAATGGGATTGAAAAGATCATTGAATATGATTTGGATGCTGAAGAAAAAACAGCTCTTTTAAATTCAGCAGCAGCAGTTCAGGAAACGACTGAGGCACTTGTAAAATTGGTCGAATTTTAATGGTTGTACCAAGTATATTACTGGAGATTAAGAATGATAATTAATGAGAAGATTGCCGCACAATTGCCTGAATGGCGGGAACGGGTAAAGAAATTAGTCAAAGAAAAAGGGTCAGTTGTTATCGATAATGTAACTATTGATCAGGTTTATGGCGGCATGCGTGGAACAAAGGTCCTTGTTTCGGACATCTCGTACGTAGACCCCGCAGAAGGAATTAGATTCCGCGGCCTAAGCATTCCAGAAGTACTGGAGAAACTTCCAAAGCCAGATGGTGCAGAAATGCCATTAGTTGGTGGACTATATTATCTTCTGTTGACAAATGAAATTCCCACCAAAGAGCAGGCTTGTTTGGTTGAGAAAGATTGGGCTAGTAGAAGCGAAGTCCCGGATTACGTTTACGAAACTTTGCGCGCATTGCCAAAAAATACCCATCCAATGACGTTGTTCACGCTCGCTGTTCAATCCCTGCAAACTCAATCAGAATTTGCACGCCGTTATCAGGAGGGCATGCACAAAGAAGAATATTGGGAACCCATGCTGGAAGACAGCCTAAACCTAACTGCAAAACTTCCTGTCATTGCAGCCTTTATATACAATCTTAAATATCGGAATGGAGAAATTCCACAAATTGACACTTCTCTTGATTGGGGGGCAAATTTTGCCCGTATGTTGGGTGTTGCAGATAAAGAGTATGAAGAGCTCGCGCGTTTGTATTTTATTATCCATTCAGACCATGAAAGCGGAAATGTTAGTGCGCATGCCACTCATCTCGTAGGATCATCTCTTTCAGATGTATATTATGCTTTTTCGGCAGGTTTGAACGGGTTGGCTGGACCTTTGCATGGATTGGCTAACCAGGAATGTCTGGGCTGGCTGTTGGAACTTTGGAGAGCGGCAAAGTAATTCCCGGATATGGGCATGCAGTTCTCCGCGTACCAGATCCGCGTTTTACAGCCCAAATGAATTTTGCCAAAGAAAGATTTCCTCAAGATGAGCTTGTTCAATTAGCGGACCTGGTGTTTGAGATTGTCCCACAGGTGCTTAAAGAACAAGGAAAGGCAAAAAACCCTGCACCAAATGTAGATGCGATTTCGGGAACGCTGCAATATTATTATGGGATTCGAGAATTTGATTTTTATACTGTGTTATTTGGTGTTGGTCGAGCTCTTGGTGTGACAGCCAATCTGGTTTGGTCTAGAGCTTTAGGTCAACCCCTGGAAAGACCGAAATCCTTGACAACTAAAATGTTGGAAGAAGCCGCAGCCAATAACGATTAATCCTCCCGGAAAATATAAAAAAATGACCTTGAAGATTTTTCTCAAGGTCATTTTTTTTGGAAAGTAATATTCTAAAATTTTCTATGCGATTGAAAATATCTGTCCAGGTCAGGTGTTGTTCGCAGATACTCTTCGCTCATTAGTGGTGATGAAATTATGTAATCTGCAGTTGCTCGATTACTGGCTGTAGGGATATTCCATAAAACAGCTAAACGAAGCAGGGCTTTAACGTCTGGGTCGTGAGGCTGTGGTTCCAACGGATCCCAAAAGAAAACAAGAAGATCGATTTCGCCTTCAGCAATTTTTGCCCCAACTTGTTGATCACCCCCAAGAGGGCCGCTATTAAATTTTACAATCGGGATTCCAATTGCATCTTCTAGGAATGCACCAGTTGTACCTGTTGCATACAATTTATGAAAAGCCAGTGTTCCTTTATTGAATAAAGCCCACGCGAGCAGATCTTTTTTCTTATTGTCATGTGCGATCAGGGCAATATGTTGTTTCTTTGGCTTGAGAATCACGTTTTCCATCTNTATACTTATGGTGTAGCGGTGGCAGCAGGTGCTGCTCCGCTCCAGATAAAGACTCGCAGTTGGCTGGGGGTTCCAGCCTGGCTCCAGATTGTTTTGCCTTGATCGTCCGTTCCTGTCTGTCGAACTGTTACAACCTGCCATGACATTATGTGTGGTTGGCTGTCTTGAGGGCGGAAGGAAACCGGGACAATGAATTTCGTGTCAGTAACATAATCGTTAAGTTTTCGGCCCAATCCTTCAGTTACATCTTCAACAAAGACAAGATAAGCTTCGTTGCTTCGCAAGTTGCCGATGGATGCCCATTGTAAGGTGACAATATCGTTTGCAAGATTGAAAACAGAGCCATTGGCTGGTAGCAATAAATTAGGTGCAGGATATGGAGCTGGTAGTGTGGGAGTCGGGGATGGACCAGGTGTTGCAGCCCGCATGCACAAAGGAATGTCGAGAGGTTGGTTTAAGTAAACATTATCCGTACTCAAACCGTTCCATTGTTTAATAGCATCCATTGAGACCCCGTAATTCAATGCTATAGAGCTAAGAGTGTCAGTGGATTGCACTGTAATGGTGACTGTCTGACAGGCAGCACGAGTGGCATCTGCGGCAATAAGTGTAATTGTGGCGACCGGCAATGGCGTGGGGGTAGGTTGTGGAATAAATAGTTTTTGTCCGACAACTAGGTCTGTACAAGTAGCCGATAAATTATTAAGAAGGATTATTGATTGGACAGATACATCAAATGCAAACGCGATTGAACCACAATAATCATTTGCTTTAACGATATATTCTAGGGGAGCTAATAGCGTAGGTGTTGGAGTAAGGCTTGGTATAGGAGTTTCGGTTGGTGTCTGGGTTACTGTCGCTGTGTTAGTGGCTGTTGAGATAGGAGTAGGGATTACCAGGCGGTCTCCAGCATTTAAGGCAAAATAAACCGCGCTTGCTCCAACAGCAAGTATTAGGACCAACAAGCCCAGTGCTAACGGCAGGC
>BS_KBA_SWE02_21mDRAFT_10000105_pt1 | contig 27936 bp, 24 predicted proteins | sample BalSeasSWE02_21m_FD_9196 | JGI IMG/M metagenome (IMG submission 9196)
TCCTAAAACTTACTATATAGATGAAGAATTTTTAGTTAATGGATCAAGTGAATTTGGTACTGGGCAAATGTATTTTCTTGATCAACAATATTACAGCGATCTTGTTTCCTATGATATTATCACACCATTTGAATTTAATCTTGCTGGTGCTGTAAATCTAAAAGGAATAATATTAAGTGCAGAAGTAACTTTTATGGATTATACTCAGCTAGAGTTTAAGAATCCTGAAGGACTTACTTCATCTTATATATCTGATGTGAATAAGTCGATAAAAGAGGTTCTAAGATCAGCTGTTAACTATAATGTTGGATTTGAATATACTGTTCCTATGGTTGGCTTAAAATTACGCGGGGGATATTTGATGCAACAATCACCATTTGAAGGAGATAATTCCGAATTTAATCATCAATATCTTACCGGCGGATTAGGATTTTTAGCCAATGGAAATATCGGTATTGATCTTGCATATGCATATGGCTGGTGGAATGATATTGGGGACAATTATGGCTCTAATGTTTCAAGAACGTTTCAGGAGATTAGCACCCATAATTTAATATTAACAACAACTTTAAGATTCTAATTATATTTTAATTGATTAACGATTCAAAGCACCATATTTTCGATATGGTGCTTTTTTATTTTAAAGGAGAATAGTATTCAAGGAATCATTTCAAGATCAGAAAGCAAAGATCTTTATGTTTTTTCGGAAAGAGATCATTCACTTATCAGATGCTCGCTAAAAGGAAAATTTAAAAAAGATTTTAACCTTAAGAAAGATAAACTTTTTAACAGAGATTTTGCTGCTGTTGGTGATTCTGTGTTTTATGATTTAAATGAAGATGGCACAGGTGTTATTTATGAGATACTACCTCGCAAAAATTTTATATCCCGCAAAGCAATAAAAACACGCGGCGCAAGTTTCCGTGGTGAAAGACTTGAACAAATAATCGCATCCAATATTGATAATATTTTTATTGTGACAAGTACCTTAGAACCGGATTTTAATAACAAAACTTTAGATAGATTTTTAGTCGCGTGTGAAAGTGCACATATTAGAACAAACATAATAATCAACAAAACCGATCTTGCCGAAGAATCATCCTTTACTGCCTGGGCTGATCTTTATAAAAATATCGGCTACAATGTATTTCTAACCTCAGCAATAGATTCAACTGGATTAGATTATTTATTTCGATCTCTTAGGGGGAAAAAAAATCTTTTTTGGGGACAATCGGGCGTTGGCAAATCCTCATTACTAAATCTTTTCTACCCGGATTTAAATCTTAAAATTGGCGAAATAAGTAACTATACTTCCAAAGGAACTCATACAACATCAACAAGTGTTATGATTTTTGTTGGTGAAGAAACTTATATCATTGATACTCCGGGAGTTCGCGAAATTGATCCTTTTGGAATTAGGAAAGAAGATTTGGGGCATTACTTTAAAGAATTTAATAGTTTTATTCAAGAATGTCGTTTTAATACGTGTATTCATCATCACGAACCAGGTTGTGCTGTAATTAATGCGGTTGAAAATGACAATATTTCGACAGAAAGATACGATAGTTATTTGAGAATTCTGGATACGGTAGAAAAAGATATGAATTTTTAGTTTTCATCTTATGAACTTTTAACCTAATCACTTAATTTTACTTTAGTAAACAATCGAGATTTATGAGTAACACAGCACAAATATCGGCCAACACTTCAGATGATTTATCTGAAAATCTAAGTAATCCCAATAAAGTTTTTTTTAGTTATGCGGCTAAAATTAGCTCGTTAAAGTTTACGATGCTTCTTGAACATTTTGCAAATAAAGCTGAGGATGTTTTTTATTACTCTGAACCTGAAAGTAATATTTCTTTTTTATCCTTTGAAATACTGAACAAACAGTCTTTCAGTTTTGATAATTACGAATTGCTTGCAGAAGAGATATCGATTTTAAAGAACAAACTTGTTTCAAACCATAGTGATTATGAAAAATTTAACCTTCCAATCTTTATTACATCGGTAAAGTTTCCGATTAAAAAGAATTCTGAGGAATGGAATGATTTTAATGATTTAGATTTTATCGTTCCAAAAATAATTTTATTTCAACACTCCGGAACTTGTTTTATAATAGCAAATTTTTTCTCCGAAAGTTTTTCACATCACGAAAACTTTAATGAATTCCTGGAACGCGAAACGGAATTGATCTATAATCTTGAAAATCGTTTACTGGAAAGCACTGGGGATCGCACAGTTCTTAAAGACATTAGTTATAGCGATGACTTTGAAAACTGGGAAAGGAAAATTCATTCAGTAGTTGAAGAAATAAAACGCGAGAAGATAGACAAAGTAGTTATAGCCCGCAGAGTTGAAAACGAAATATCAACTTCTATAAATTGGCAAAAAACACTCGATGATTTGAATAAAAAGTATCCGACCTGTACAAATTTTTTTTACAAATCAGGCAAATCAATTTTCTTTGGCTCTACTCCCGAAATACTTATAAAGTATTCTGGTAATAAATTCTTTACCGAAGCATTAGCCGGTTCGATTATGCGCGGAACCGATCCTGAGAGTGATAAATTATTAGAAAGCGAATTACTTAATAGTGAAAAAAATAATGCTGAACACAATGCCGTTATAGATTACATAAAAAAATCTGTTTTTAATTTTGTAGATAAGGTTGAAATAGATAATAAACCTATTGTAAAAAAATTACCAAACATTCAACATCTGCAAACTTCAGTTACAGGTACACTTAAATCTAAAGATCAGATATTTAAAATTATTTCATCGCTGTTCCCTACTCCCGCAGTTTGCGGAATTCCAAAAGAACAATCACTAAAAATGATTGAGAAAACCGAGAATTTTGATCGAGGATTATTTTCAGGGGTAATTGGATGGTTTAATGCTGATAATTATGGTGAATTTTTTGTAACTATTCGTTCTGCTTTAGTAAAAAACAATAAGCTTTATGCTTATGCCGGCTGCGGAATTGTTGAAGGGTCTGATCCAAAAGAAGAGTTTGAAGAGACTCAACTAAAATTAAAACCTATACTATCACTGTTTAATAATGCTGATAAAAATTAATCGTAATTATTTTTGGGCAAACATTTTTTTTGATCAGCTTGCTGAGTGCGGTGTTAAATATGCTTGTATTTCTCCAGGTTCAAGAAGCACTCCGCTTACCTACGCGCTTTCACAAAACAAAAAAATAAAGTCTTACGTAATTGTTGATGAAAGATCTTCAGGATTTTTTGCATTGGGAATTGCCAAACAAACCAATTCACCTGTTATTGTTGTTACAACTTCTGGTACTGCAGCTGCGGAATTATACCCGGCAATTATTGAAGCGTATCAAAACAGAGTTCCATTAATTATTTGCACTGCCGATAGACCTGCTTATTTACAAAANTCTGGTGCTAATCAGACGATTAATCAGAATCATCTTTATAATAATCATACAAGATTTTTTTATGATACTGGTTTACCAAAAATCGTTTTAAAGAGAATTAGGCAACTAAAAAATGCTGCAAATAATGCTTTCGATATTTGCAATAACCAAAACATCGGTCCTGTTCATATTAATATTCCATTTGAAAAACCGCTTGAACCGGATTCTTTTACAGATGAGATTGAAGAAATAATACTAAAGGAATCATTAGCTGATGAATATACTTCAAGCCCTAAACAGCAATTAAAAAGTATTGAACAAAAAGATATTAGAATGATTGTTGATCTTCTTAGCAAAGACAATAACGGTTTGATTACAATTGGACCTGGTAATTTTAGTGATTCATTTTGTTCTTTACTTGAAGATTTCTCTATTAAATTTTCACTTCCGGTTTTTGCAGATGCATCCAGCGGATTAAGATTTAAATCGAAGTCTTTATCTAACCTGATTACTAATTATGATGCTGTTTTAAGATCTGAATCCTTTTCAAAATTATTTTCTCCTAAATTTGTTTTACATTTTGGTAAAGCATTAACGTCTCCAAAATTGGAAAATTATATATCTGTTGTTAAGCCTAAAGGTTTTTCTATTAACAAATTTGGAGATTCGCATCATCATTCCCGCAAATTTAAAGTCCTGCTATCAAGTGAAGAATTATTTATAAAATATTTTATTGAATCGATAGAAGTAAACCAAAATAATTTTTCACCGCAATTAAAAAAACTAAAGATTTTAGATTCTGAAATTGAGAAGATCAAACCAGAAATTTTTTCAATCGCAAAAAAGATTAATGAGACTGGGGTTCTGTTAAATATAATTAATTTTATTCCGCCAAATTCCAATCTAATGATTGGTAACAGTATCCCTATACGCGATCTTGATTTTTTTTCATCTGCCGTAAACAAAAATATAAATGTCTTCCAAAACAGAGGAGCAAGCGGTATTGACGGAATTACTTCAACTGCATTAGGCATTTGCTCTCAATCAAACAATTCAACTTATCTTGTAACAGGCGATTTATCTTTTTATTATGATATAAACAGTTTGTTGATTGCAAAACAGTATAATATTCCGTTAGTAACGCTGCTAATAAATAATAATGGCGGAGCTATTTTTAAATTTCTTCCAATAGCCGAATACAAAAATGTTTTTGCTAAGTATTTTTTAACTTGTACAAATCTTTCATTTAAGAAACTTAGTGAAGCATTTGAAATAGATTACAAGGAATTGAAATCGCAATCGGATATACTAAATCATATTAAAGTTTCGTCAGTAAGAAAAAAACCAGCAGTGTTCGAAATAAAGACTAATGCTGATTATTCATTACAATTAAGAAAAAAATATTGGAAAAAATCCAACAAGTTTGTAGAAAATTTTTTGAGGAATTATGAAGCTTGATGCTAAAGGTGTAAAAATAAATTTAGGACATCTAAAAGAAATTGGCAAAGCAAAAGATTACGTTTTGTTCCTTCACGGATTTACTGGTTGTGCAGAAGATTGGTTTCCGGTTTTTGAACAGATGCCCGATAAATATAATTACATTGCGGTGGACGTTGTTGGACATGGTAAAAGTGATGCGCCCGGTGGTCAATCAAATTATAGTGCCGAATCAATCGTTAACCAAATTAAATTTGTTAAAGATCATCTTACACCTAACAAAATTTTTCTTTTAGGATATTCTATGGGTGGGAGAATTGCGCTAAGTTATGCTTCAATTTATCCTGATGATTTAAAAGGATTAATTCTGGAAAGTGCTTCGGCTGGAATTAAAAATGACGAGGAACGACAGAAAAGATATGAGGAAGATTTAAAGCTTGCCGAGTTTATTGAAACTCACACTCTTGAAGAATTTATTGAAATGTGGCAAGACCAGGAATTATTCAATACACAAAGAAGATTTTCAAATGACAAGTTGAAAAAACTTAAGAAGAAAAAAACCTCAGGTAGTAAGATTGGCTATGCAAATTTATTAAAAGGTTTTAGTACTGGAGTTATGCCACCTGTGCACGATAAATTAAAAAAGATTCCATTAAAAGTTTTATTGATAACAGGAGATCTTGATACCAAGTTTACAGGAATAAACGCAAGACTTGCTAAAAGATTTTTTAAAGCAAAACATAAAATTGTTCGTAACTCAGGACACAATACTCATCTTGAGGATTCAAAACGTTTTGTGGAAATAGTTTTGAATTATTTAGGACAGTTTTAATTCTTTTTATAATGACAGTAGTCATTTCGAAGTCCGCCGCGGAGGATTCGACTGAGAAATCTTTATAAATATCGCAAACAGATTTCTCTGGCAATGCCATCGAAATGACTTTCAGGTATTTCATAAAGGACAATAAAGTTATTGGCTATTAGTGAAGATTAATTTTTAATAGGACTATTTATGATTTTCAAGTGGAAAAAAACTAAAGACTATAAAGACATTATTTATGATAAAATGGATGGTATAGCAAAGATTACAATCAATCGTCCAGAAAAAAGAAATGCATTCCGTCCTGAAACTGTTTTTGAAATGTATGATGCTTTTTCGAATGCAAGGGAAGATCAAACTATTGGTGTCATTTTACTTACAGGCTACGGTCCTGCAAAAGATGGCAAATATGCTTTTTGTTCTGGTGGCGATCAAAGCATACGTAGTGATATGGGTTATGTCGGAAAAGATGGAGTGCCAAGATTAAATGTTTTAGATTTACAAAAATTAATTCGCAGTATCCCAAAAGTGGTTATAGCTCTGGTTGCAGGATACGCAATTGGCGGTGGTCATGTTCTTCATGTAATTTGTGATTTAACTATCGCAGCCGATAACGCAATCTTTGGACAGACCGGACCAAAAGTCGGAAGTTTTGATGGAGGTTTTGGCTCAAGTTATTTGGCAAGAATGGTTGGACAAAAAAAGGCTCGAGAAATCTGGTATCTCTGCAGACAGTATAATGCAAAAGAAGCATTAGATATGGGATTGATAAATAAGATCGTTCCGGTTGATAAACTTGAAGCAGAAGGTGTGAAATGGGCAAAAGAAATTTTACAGCACAGCCCTATGGCAATACGTGTTTTAAAATCTGCTTTCAATGCGGAACTGGATGGACAAGCTGGAATACAGGAACTTGCTGGCAATGCAACATTGCTCTACTATATGAGTGAAGAAGCCCAAGAAGGTAAAAAAGCTTATAACGAAAAACGTAATCCTAATTTTAAAAAATTTCCAAAACTACCTTAATGAGTGAAGTGACAAAGAGTATTTCTCAGTTCCAAAGCTGGATTCTTGCAAGTAGACCAAGAACATTACCTGCTGCAATTGTTCCTGTTATGGTCGGTTCTGCTTTAGCAATTTATCAGGGGAGCTTCTTTCCACTTTATTCTATAATAGCACTTCTATGTTCTGTGTTAATACAAATCGGCACAAACTTTACAAATGATCTTTATGATCACCTCAAAGGTTCAGATACAAAAGAAAGAAAAGGTCCCTTACGTGTTTTAGCATCTGGATTAATTTCAGTGAAAGAAATGAAGTGGGGAATATTTTTAGTTTTCTTATCTGCATTTATTCTCGGTTTATATCTTGTTTATTCCGTTGGATTGGTAATTCTTTGGGTTGGAATATTTTCAATCATTGCTGGAATAGCATACACTGCAGGACCATTTTCATTAGCTTATAATGGACTAGGAGATTTATTCGTCTTTATCTTTTTCGGAATTGTTGGAACAGTGGGCACTTATTATTTGCATGTTCAACATTTTACTTCATTAGCATTATTGATTTCACTTCCAGTTGGTGCATTGATAACAAACATTTTAATAGTTAATAATTATCGCGATATTGAAGAAGACAAAACCGCAGGTAAAAATACTCTTGCCGTTTTACTTGGGAGAGAATTTTCCCGATATGAATATGTTTTTTTTATTCTTGTCTCCTTCTTCATTCCATTCCTACTTCACTTCAAATACGATTTTAGTCTTTGGATATTTCTTCCCTATTTAACTTTACCTATTGCAATAATTTTAGTTACAATGATTTATGCGCATACAGGAACACAACTAAATAAAACTTTAGAGTTATCAGCAAAGTTTTCTGCACTGTTTGGATTTCTTCTCTCTGTCGGTATCATTTTATAATGATCACAAAAATGGGTTTTATAATTGACAATTAAAGCCGTAAATAATTTTTTTAGTTTTTCAGACAGAAAAGATCTCAAATCAATTATTACATCAGATACCTCGATTTCCTATTTTAATTTGTTTGACACAGCCAATCAGTTGGCATTTAATTTATCTAAAAACGGAATTAAAAAAAGTGATTATGTCCCTTTATTGATTGCAGATAATCTTAGTTTTATTGAAACAACAATCGCCCTCTGGTTTTTGGGTTCAGTACCAGTTCCAATAAATACAAAAATGCTTGATGAAGAAATATTTTCAATTATCGAGGATTATAATTTTAAATATTTAATTACTGATAAAGAATTTTTCAACGGCAGCATATTAAAATCAATAAAAATTATTTCAATTGCTGAATTGAAACTTGAGACTCAATCATTTGAAAATTTTAACTTTCCTTCCACAAAAAATGAAGCGGTTGTTATTTTTACTTCAGGTTCAACAGGAAGACCAAGAGGAGTTGTACATACTTTTTCTTCATTAATAAATAGTATCGAAAATGGAAACGAAATCTTAGATCATAAAGAAAATGATCGCTGGCTTGCTTCGCTTCCCTTTTATCATATAGGTGGATTTCAAATAGTCTGTCGTTCACTGCATTACGGATGTTCGATCATCATTCCAGAATCCCAGCAAACAAATCACTTGGCTGATGCAATTGAAATGAATAAACCAACTCATCTTTCACTAGTCTCAGCTCAATTAGAAAGATTGATGCATCAAAAAGTTAAACCTAATGAATCACTTGAAGTGTCCTTAATTGGTGGCGGATTTATTGATGACGAGTTGGTGTTTGAGGCTGAAAATCTTGGCTGGAAACCGTTTCGTGTTTACGGTTCATCTGAAACTGCTTCTTTTATTTCAGCCATCTCCCCTGATGAAATAAGATTAAAACCACACTCTGTTGGAAAAACATTTAATCATGTTGAAATCAATATTACTGATGAATCGGAAATACTTATTAAATCTAACAGCTTGTTAAATAAATACCTCGATAATGAAAAAGAAACCTTATTAAGACTAAGAAACGGTTTTTATCATTCTGGTGATTTAGGATTTATTGATGATGGTGGCTATTTGTTTATAGAAGCTAGACGAAATGACTTAATAGTAACTGGCGGAGAAAATGTTAATCCAATTGAAGTAGAAAAAGTTCTAACCGAATTACCATTTATTAAAGAGGCTTGTGTGTTTTCCAAACAGAGTAAAACGTGGGGGCAAGAAGTTGCTGCTGCAATTATTATTTCTGATTCCACTATCAATGATAAGGCTATTAAAGAAATATTAAAGCAAAAACTTGCGGGATATAAAATTCCAAAAAAGTTTTTCTTTGTTGATGAGTTACCAAGAACCTTGCTCGGAAAACTTGAACGCGAGAAAATTAGGAAAATGTTTTAGCTTTTTTACTATCATTAATCAGTTAAAAACAGATTCATTACCAAAACTCAAAATTACAAAAACCCTCTAAAAATATTTTTTTTCACTTTTGAGTTCTAGTGATTTCATGGCAAATCTAAGTTTTATGTGTCCTCAATCCTTCAATCAATTCTTTATACATCTCTTTTTTCTTCCAGTTTTTTTTATCTACAAAAACATGAACTGTTTTTGCATGACAGCAAAGAACTTTGTCTCTCTTTATTATGTAGGTGAGTTCAAATGAGGCATTCTTTAACTGTGAAACCTGTACGTTAACAGAAATTTCATCACCATATTTTATTGGTTTTACATACTCACTTTCTGAATGAATAATCGGGACTACGTAATCTTCGTTCATCCAGTAATTTTCTTTAAGATTAAAACTGGAAATCATTTGTTCGTACGCGGCATGACAGAATTCAAAAATTCTGGAATAAAAAATTATCCCTGCAGGATCGCAATCAAAAAAATTTATTTTTCTGTTTATTGTAAACATAATTAATGAATTATCAACCCTTCTTTTTTATCTGTTAATTCTTTTGGAACAATATGTAGTATTTCTTTTTTCAGTGCCTGAACCAGATGCTTTTTAATAAATATTTTACTGTACACAATTCCAATTTCTCTTTTAGGTACAGGTGAATTAAATTCTCTTATAAGCTTAATCCTTGAATCGTTCATATATTTTACAGCAAGATAAGGGAGTAATGTCATACCAAAATTTTGCTGGACAAGATTTATTAGTGTATCAAGGCTTCCAAACTCAAATAGTATTTTGTTGTGATCATCGCGCCATTCTTTTTCAGATGTTTTACAAACTTTTAGTGTCTGCTCGCGTAAACAATGTCCTTCCTTAAGAAGTAATAAATCATCAGTATCTAAATCTTCAACACTAAGTTTATCTTTTAAAAATAATTTATGTTTCTCAGGAATAAATCCAACAAACGGTTCGGAGTAAAGTAATTCTTCAATTATTCCAGAATTATTTATTGGCAGAGCTAAAATACCAATATCAAGCAATGATTTATTTAAACCCGAAATAATTTCATCGGTGGTTAACTCATCTAAGACTAACTCAACTTTAGGATAATTATTTACAAAGGACTTTAGAAATAGCGGCAGTAAAAAAGGCGCAATAGTAGGGATTATTCCGATTCGCAAAATTCCGGTGAATTCCCCCTTTTCATTTTCAATAATGTTTTGAAGGCGATCACGTTCCTGCAATATAATTTTAGCTTGTCTGATTAATTTTTCGCCAACGTCAGTTGTAGAAATAGGATTTCTTGTGCGACCGAAAATCAGCACACCCAGTTCTTCTTCTAATTTTTGTATTTGCATACTCAAAGTAGGCTGGGTAACAAAGCAATAATTTGCAGCGATTGAAAAATTTTTATATGTATGGACTGCTACGATATATTCTAATTGTGTGATAGTCATATTTTTCATTTCTAAATTAAGAAATCTTTAACATAAAAACGTTTGTTTATTGAGCATTTTATTAACTATAAATCTTTTTTATAACTGTATAAGAATAATCAATTTGAATTATCTCCATTATTATTGCATATTAATGATGAAATTACACTAACATTACGTTTTAATTGGATTTCTAAATGAGAGAGCAAACAACATCTCTTGCACCTATACTAAAATACTTTTATCTGATAAGCGGATTTCTTCTAGTATTTATAGGTGTTGTTGGAATTTTTCTCCCGCTTCTTCCTACAACTATTTTTTTGATTCTGGCTTCAATCTGTTTTTTAAAGAGTTCTCCAAAAGCAAATGGATGGTTGAAAAATCACAAATTGCTTGGTGCGTATATCGATAATTATCAAAACAAAACTGGGCTAACTCGAAGCGCAAAAATAATGAACATAATTACACTTTGGACATCAATTTCTTTATCCTCATTTCTGCTTACAGATGAGCTTTACATTCAAGTTCTTTTGTTAGCAATTGCAATAGGAGTTACAATTCATCTTTTAATGATTAAGACAAAACAACCAAAGATATAAGAAAATTTTTAAATTAATTAAATTATATAACTAAAAGGAGAACTAATATGAGTGACGAAAGTAAATGCCCTGTACCACACGGTGCTAATACCCGCTTCTCAGGCAAAGGTACTGCAAACCGTGATTGGTGGCCCAATCAATTAAATCTTGGTATTCTTCATCAGCATGCCCCGGTATCCAATCCAATGGATCCTGATTTTAATTACGCCAAAGAATTCAAGAAACTTGATCTGAAAGCTCTAAAGAAAGATCTTTACGCTATGATGACAGAGTCGCAGGATTGGTGGCCTGCCGATTGGGGTCATTATGGTGGTTTGTTTATTCGTATGTCGTGGCACAGTGCCGGTACATACCGTACTGCCGACGGACGCGGTGGTGCTGGAACCGGTAATCAGCGTTTTGCACCAGTTAATAGTTGGCCTGATAACGGTAACTTAGATAAAGCACGTCGTCTGCTCTGGCCAATCAAACAAAAATATGGAAATAAAATTTCCTGGGCCGACCTTTTTATCTTAGCCGGCAACTGTGCACTGGAATCGATGGGCTTTAAAACCTTTGGATTCGGTGGTGGACGCGCAGACATCTACCAACCCGAGGAGGATATTTATTGGGGTGCTGAAAAGGAGTGGCTATCCACAAGTGATAAACCCAAGAGCCGGTACTCCGGTGACCGGGAGCTGGAAAACCCTCTGGCGGCTGTTCAGATGGGTCTGATCTATGTCAACCCTGAAGGCCCTGACGGAAATCCCGATCCCTTGGCTTCAGGTCTTGATGTGCGGGAAACATTTAAACGTATGGCTATGAATGACGAAGAGACTGTTGCACTCACTGCCGGTGGACACACATTTGGTAAAATGCACGGCGCAGGTGATCCAAAGTTAGTTGGTCCGGAACCAGAAGCTGCACCTATTGAAGAGCAAGGTTTAGGATGGATAAATAAATTTGGAACAGGCAAGGGTGCTCATGCAACAACCAGTGGTTTAGAAGGTGCATGGAAACCAAACCCAACAAAATGGGATATGGGCTACTTCGACATGCTTTTTGGTTACGAGTGGGAAAAGGTTAAAAGTCCTGCCGGTGCTTGGCAATGGCAAGCTAAGAACGTTAAGCCAGAACATATGATTCCGGATGCTCACGATCGATCAAAGAAGCACGCGCCTACAATGACAACTGCTGATATGTCTTTGCGCTTCGATCCGATCTACGAACCTATTTCGCGCCGATTCCATAAAGACCCAAAAGCTTTTGCTGATGCATTTGCAAGAGCTTGGTTTAAACTTACTCACCGAGATATGGGACCTAAAGCTCGTTATCTCGGACCAGAAGTTCCAAAAGAAAATTTAATTTGGCAGGATCCAATTCCTGCAGTCAATCATAAGCTTATCAATAAGAAGGATCTCGCAGGACTCAAAAAGAAGATTTTAGATTCAGGACTTTCGATAGCAGAATTGGTTTACACTGCATGGGCTTCTGCATCAACCTTCCGTGGATCAGACAACCGTGGTGGAGCTACTGGTGCGCGCATTCGTTTAGAGCCGCAAAAAGATTGGGAAGTAAACCAACCGGTACAACTGGAAAAGGTACTAAAAAAACTTAAAAGCATTCAGAAAGATTTCAACGGTGCACAGAAAGATGATAAAAAAGTTTCTCTAGCTGATCTTATCGTGCTGGGTGGATGTGCTGCAGTTGAAGCTGCGGCTAAAGATGCCGGCTACAAGATTGAAGTGCCATTTACTCCGGGACGTATGGATGCTTCACAAGCTCAGACAGATGTAGAATCATTTTCGGTGCTCGAACCCGAAGCCGATGGTTTCCGTAATTACTCTAAGAAAGCTTACACCGTTTCCGCTGAAGAAATGCTTGTTGACAAAGCACAGCTTTTAACCTTAAGTGCACCGGAGATGACAGTGCTTGTTGGTGGTATGCGAGTGCTTGGTGCAAACTATGGTCAGGCGAAACACGGAGTATTTACAAACCAGGTTGGTAAACTCACCAACGACTTCTTCGTCAATCTGCTCGATATGGGAACAGTTTGGAAACTTATGTCTGATAAAGGTGACTCGTTTGAAGGTCGTGATCGGAAGACAGGTAAAGTTAAATGGACAGGCACAAGAGTGGATTTGATTTTCGGTTCAAACTCGCAGCTGCGTGCACTTGCTGAGGTCTATGCACAGGATGATGCAAAAGAGAAGTTTGTGCGTGAATTCGTAGCGGTTTGGAACAAAGTAATGAACCTTGACCGTTTCGACTTGAAGTAAGTTATGCATTATATTTAGATATACATAAATTAAATCTGTTATTATAAATTAAGGACTCGAGAGAGTCCTTTTATTATAATTGAGATTGATTATTTTTGTTACGTATGAATATTCAATCCGCATATAACAAATGGTCATCAACCTACGATGAAGACAAAAACTTTACTCGTGATCTTGATTCCATCGTGATGAAAAAAAACTTTAGTGATTTAAAGATTAATACAATTCTTGAGATTGGATGCGGCACAGGAAAGAATACAGAATTGCTGTCACGAATTGGGAAAAAAGTTTATGCTTTTGATTTCTCAGAAAAGATGATCTTAAAAGCCAAAGAAAAAGTTAAAACAAATAATGTAGCTTTTACGGTAACAAACATAAATGATAGATGGCAGACAGAAAACCAAGTTATTGACCTAATAACCTATAATCTTGTGCTGGAACATATTGAAGATCTTAACTTTATTTTTTCAGAGGCTGCCCGTTCGTTAGTTGATCAAGGAAAAATTTTTATTAGTGAACTGCATCCTTTCAGACAATATGAAGGGACGAAAGCAAACTTTAAACGTGATGGTATAACAACAGAGATAAATGCATTTGTCCATCATATTTCAGATTTTCTTGATGCCGCAAACAAAAATGGGTTTGAACTTATCGAGCTAAAAGAGTTGTGGCATGAAAACGACCAAAACAAACCATCAAGATTAGTTACATTAATGTTCAAGAAAAATTCATAGATATAAAAATATTTTGGATAACCAATGACGATCAAAGAACAGCTTCTTAAACGATTTCCATTTCTAAAAGCAAGGACTGCAAAATACATAATTGCATTTTCCATTTTTCGAAGAATTGTCGTTGTAATCTTTTTAGTTATTTATAACTGAGAAAATTTTTTTAGCATTAAATTTTAGATCAATCTCATATCATTTAAAAATGGTAATCTTTTTCTTACATCCGCAACGTAAGATTTATCAATTTCTACAGAAATAACTTTTTCTTCATTCTCAACAGCAACAATTTCTTTCCCCATTGGATCAAAGACAGAACTGAATCCATTGTAATGTAGTTTTGGATCATCGCCAACCCTGTTTACTCCAATAACATAACATTGATTTTCTATCGCACGAGCTTTCAATAAAGCACGCCAATGTTCAATTCTGGAATCGGGCCAATTGGCAATATCAACAATTAGATGAACTCTTTCCTTTGCATAGAAGCGATACATTTCAGGAAAACGCAGATCATAACAAATGGAAAGTCCTATTTTAAATCCTTTAACCATTGTTACAACTGTTTCTTTTCCTTTTCCAAAAAAAACATCCTCTTTAGAATAAGAGAAAGGATGAATTTTTCTGTAAGTACTTATAACCTTGCCCTGATTATTTAAGTGAACCAGAAGATTAAAATTTTTCTTTCTTCCCTTTTCAATTATTCCGTACATTACTGCACATTTTTTTTGTTTCGCCAGATTTGAAAAGAACAAATAACTTTCGCCTTCTAATTCTTCCGAGAACTCATTTGATTTCATTGTAAAACCAGTTAGAGTCATTTCTGGAAAGATCAATAGATTTAATCCATCACATTGTTCTACAAGATTTTTTATCTTTTCTTGGGTTGCAGTTTTATTTTCCCAAACAGGGCTGTACTGAACTAAACCTATTTTTAATTTTTTATCCATAAGAACTTTCATCAACTTATTATTAAAAGTGCAACTGAAATTAATATTCCAATTACAGCTTGTGTAATTATTTTATTTCGTGTCAGATTTCCTTTAATGAAACCAAGTGGAGTCCATTTCATCCAAGTCCATTTTTGTGGAAGTTTTTCTTTTAGAAATATGTAATAGAAAACATCTTGTAATCCAAACAACTTCATGATCCAGCCTGATAACGATGCCATCCAACTAAATTGGATCCCAATTATAATAAGCAAAAGTGCATCATACATAAACTGGTTTATTCTGTACGAGTGAATAATTATTTTTTCGGGTAACTGTGTGGTCCTCCTGATCAATGAAAAATGATAACCAAGAATATCAAACAAATTACTTAATAGGATAAACAGCAATGCAGCTGTTTCAAAAAGATAAAAAGACAAAACTGTGAAAACAATACAAAGAACCAGGTTAAGCCAAACCAATCTGTATTTAAGAATATTTATAAACTCAATCATATAGAAAAATAATTAAAACAAATTCGATAAAAAATTTTTAACTGTGATATTTGCTGCAGTTATCTATCAATTTGGTCATATTTTAGTATAAAAAATAGATTAAGATTACTTATTTTAGCCCAACAATTTTTAGAACTAATAATCCGATGAATAACAATATTACTCTTGATTTTTCCCTTTTCGATGGTTTTCCGGATATGTGCTTTCTAGTAAACGAAAGTGGAAATATTAGAGTTTTAAATAAAGTTTCTACTAAAAGATTGGAATTGGTTGACAGAAAGCCTGAAATCTTTTTTGATTATGTAGAACTCTGTGATAGAAGCGAAGCTGAAAACTTATTTAAAAGTTCTTTTGCAACCGGGCAATCAATAGATATTGAAACTAGGCTTTTTATCAAAAAAAACTTTATCGATGTTAAACTTACTTATGTACCTTTTACTAGCAATGGTTCCGTAGAAAAATTACTTCTAATAACCGCTAGAGATATTAGCGAAGAGAAGAAAAGAGAAATTGACCTTATAAGATTTTTTAATGTTGCAGAAAACACGGTAAATCCCTTACAGATAACCGATCTTAACGGCAAAATGATATATGTTAATAAGGCTTTTGAAACTGCAAGCGGTTATTCAAAAGAAGAACTGATAAATAAAAATCCTAGAGTTTTTGGCAGTGGTAAACACTCAGGTAAATTTTGGGATAAAATGTGGGATACTATCTCAAGTGGTAAAGTATGGGTGGGCGAAGTAGAAAATCTAAGGAAACACGGAGAACCATTTTTTACTCAATTATTAGTTTCACCTATTTTGGGTAAAGATGGAAAAGTATCCGGCTATTTTGGAATTCATCGTGATCTAACTGAAAAAAGAATTCTTGAACGACAACTTATCCACACTCAAAAGATGGAAAGTATCGGCACTCTTGCTGCTGGAATTGCACACGAAGTTGGTAACCCATTAGCTTCAATATCTGCATTAGTTCAAGTTGCACAAAGAATTACAACTGATCCTTTTGTAAATGAAAAACTTGGATTGGTAAAAAGCCAGGTTACACGTATATCAAAAATTATTAGAGATCTTGTTGATTTTTCCCGTCCATCAAATTATGAACTTGAAATGACTGATATTAACAAGGTAATTCACGAAGCAGTAGAGATTACTAAAGTTGGTACTAAAGCAAGAGATGTAATTTTTGAAACGGATTTAAGCAATGATATTCCCATGCTTCCTCTAATTGCTGATCAAACACAACAGGTTTTTGTTAACATCCTGTTAAATGCTGTTGATGCAATTGCAGAAAAAAGGAAAGAAAATAAAGTTGAGAAAGTCTCCGTTAAATCTGAGTGTAACGGGGATGAAGTTACACTTACATTTTCAGACACAGGAATGGGTATTAAAGAAGAAAATCTTAGCAAAGTTTTTGAACCTTTTTTTACAACCAAAAAAGAAGGCAGAGGTACAGGGCTTGGTTTGTGGGTAAGTTACGGAATAGTAAAAAGTTTTCAGGGTGATATAAAAATAAAAAGTAAACTTAACGAAGGCACTACTTTTATTATTAAGTTGCCGATTAGTTAATAAAATCAGGAATAAAGATGGCTCATAAAATTTTAGTTGTTGATGATGAAGAAATAATCCGTGATTCGTTGTTCTATATCTTAGATAAAGAAGGCTATGATGTTGATAAAGCTGAAAACGGAAAAATTGCTTATGAAAAAATGATTGCTACTCATTTTGATCTTGTGATTACAGATATTGAAATGCCTTTTATGAAAGGCACAGAACTTCTTGAAAAAATTAAATCATTAAATGTTCAAACTTCTGTTATAGTAATAACAGCTTTTGGATCTTTAGAGACTGCAATAAGTGCATTAAGAAATGGGGCAAGTGATTATATTTTAAAACCTATTGAATTTGATGAACTACTAATAAAAACTAATAGACTTTTTGAAGTAAGAGATTTACTGTTAGAGAACCGTGTTTTACGTGAAGAGATACATAGAAAGTATGATTTTGAAAATATTGTGGGAAAAGGTAACAGTATAAAAAAAGTTTATGAGATGATAGAAGCTGTAGCTGAAACCGACTCAACTGTACTTATTAGCGGCAACAGCGGAACGGGAAAAGAACTTGTTGCACGTGCTCTGCATTTTAAGAGCCATAGAAAAAATAAACCCTTTGTTGCTGTAAACTGCGGAGCCATTTCAGAAAACTTAATTGAAAGTGAATTGTTCGGGCATAAGAAAGGTGCATTTACCGGAGCTATCTCTGATAAAGATGGCTATATGAAAGCGGCAAACGGGGGAACTCTTTTTCTTGATGAGATAAGTGAAATGCCACCGCAATTGCAAGTCAAACTTTTAAGAGCCATCCAGGAAAAAGAATATACTCCTGTTGGCACTACAGTTTCTTTATCTGTTAATACAAGATTTATCGCTACAACAAACAAAAACCTTGAAGAAGAAGTTAAGATTGGAAGATTTCGCGAAGATCTTTTTTATAGAATAAATGTTGTTGATATTCATCTTCCTTCGCTTAAAGAGCGAGAAGAAGATATACCGTTACTTGCGGATCATTTTCTTAATAAGTATCGAAAAGAATTGAATAAGAACATCAAAGGTGTTGATAATGAAGCAATGCGCGCTTTATTAAGTCATGAATGGAAAGGAGAGATTAGGGAGCTTGAGAATATTATTGAACGAGCCGTAATTTTTTGCAAAGGAGATATGATTACAATACAAGAATTACCGGCTACTTTTAAACCTAAAATGGATGAGGTTGATTTCTCCTTCAGTGGTTCTCTTGATGATTCTGTAAGAAAGTTTGAGAAAGATTTTATTATTAGGGCACTTGAGAATAATGATAGCAATAAAGAAAAAACTGCTGATGCTTTAAGAGTGGGCTTATCCACTTTATATCGAAAATTAAAAGAACTGGATATAAAAATTTAGGATCGTAATAGACATTGCATTTATGTGGATTTATTCTCAATAATTATAATGCAACTTTCTTGATTTCCAATTGCGAGAATAGAATAATGTGTCTTTTTCCTCAATACTTCGCAAAACTAACCATTACCTGCATAATTTATTAACAACCAATTTTGGCACACAAATAGCAAATTTATATCTGCTTTTCCATTCAGGGGAAAAGAATCACAAAAAAAAATGAAAAACATAGTTATATATAGTCCGGATTTTAGCTTGTGTTATAGTTTGCTGATGTATTTGCAAACACAATATAAAGTTGTTGCCACAACTGATATGGAAGTTGTGTCTTCACTAGTATGCAGCGGGTCGGCAGATTTAGTTATTATGGATACTGAACCGGATGTTGATTTATTAACTAAATGCGAACAATTTAAAAAGTGCAAATCAGAAGTACCGCTAATCCTAACATATGTCTTTAACAACAGAGTTAAAGAGTCAGAAATAAAGATTAAGAAATTTGTAAATGAAATTTTTTACAAACCGTTTGATCTAAACGAAATTTCTTCAAAAATACCTTCATTATTATCCAACGCTTAAACTATTTTTAAAAGTTTAATTTTCAGAGAATTTATGTCCACAATCAGTCGAGGAAAGTCTGCTTTTATATACAACAGATTTTATTATTTTCTGTGCGCAACAATTATGAAAAACATTCCAATTCTTGCGAATTTCTTGTAAAAGGACTTCCCAAAGCTGAGAAATTTGGCAAATCTGAATAAAGCTAATATTGGATTTTTAGCAAATAATTCATATTGCTAGTGTGGTATTCTAATTGTAAGATTAGGGCACAAGATCAATAACTACAAAATTCAAATTAAAGGAACTGAAAACATGAAAAATATATTGATTTATCTTGGTATGGTTATAACTATTGTTGCTTTATATGGATTTGCTTTTACTATTGCAGATCAATCAAGCGATGACGGCAAAAAAGTATTTCTTGATAACAAATGTAACATGTGCCATATAGTTAAATCTGCTGGAATTGAATCTAAAAAATCGGACGCTGTTGATCTTTCAACCGTTGGCAAAGATAAAACAGTTGAGTTCTTAACTAAATATTTAAAAAAAGAAGCTAAGCTAAATGAAAAAGATCATAAATCATCTTTTAAAGGAAGTGAAGAAGATCTTACCAAATTAGTTGAATGGTTATCAACTCTTAAATAGAAATATAAAGGTTAAAGTTTATCATCTATGGCACGTAGATTAACATCAAACGAAAAATTAAGATGCTTCCCAAACATCTTAAAAAAGATACAAACCCTCCTAGTAATCGGATTAGTTATTTTACCCACAAATATATATGCTCAATCGATTGATGATTGTTTAATGTGCCATAGTGATAATGAACTCACTATGGAAAAAAAGGGGAAAGAAATTTCCTTATTTGTTAAAGAAGATGTTTTTAAAAATTCAGTCCATTCTAAATTAAGTTGTGTTGCCTGCCATAAAGGATTTGATCCGGAAAGCATGCCGCATGCTGAAAATATTCAGGAAATTAATTGCGTAAACTGCCATCAAAAAGTTTTAACTAAACATTCATTCCACCCTCAAATTTTAAAATCTAAAGGCCTTGGAAAAACTGTCGATACTTCTTGTAAAAGCTGTCACGGAATACATGATGTTGTTTCCCCAAAGGATCCAAAGGGTAAATGGAATAGCAAAAATCTGATCGTCACTTGTGGAAATTGTCATAAAAATGAAAGTGAAAACTATTTAACATCTAATCACGCTGCTGCTTTTAAAAGTGGAGATAAAAGCGCACCTAATTGTATTACTTGTCATAAATCACCAATAACTCAGATTTCCTTTAGTGATAATAAAGTTGAAATGAAAAAAGTACAGGAAAAACTTTGCCTTTCCTGTCACCTTGACGATAAAGATGTTAGAGAACGAATAACACCTTCAGCTGGGTTTATTCATGCATATGATAAAAGTGTTCATGGATATGCTCTTAATGTAAAAAATAATGGAGATGCCGCTAATTGCATAAATTGCCACTCTGCACATGATATTATTAAAGGTACAGATTCCCGGTCAACCGTATACAAACTAAATATTCCAAATACTTGTGGTAAATGTCATACAGAAATTCAGAAGGAGTATATAGAAAGTATTCATGGACAACTTGTAATGAAAGGTAATGGTGATTCACCTTCTTGTACAAATTGCCACGGTGAACATAATATTTTAAATATCGCTGATCCTAATGCTCCAGTTGCATTTGAAAATGTTTCGAGGGAGATATGTTCGCCGTGCCATTCATCTGTAAAACTAACTGAAAAATATGGTATAGCATCAAATAAATATAAAACTTTTTCACAATCTTATCATGGGCTTGCACTAAGTGGTGGTTCTGCAGCGGTAGCAAATTGCGGTAGTTGCCATGGCGTGCATAATATTAAACAATCATCAGACCCTTCATCGATGGTTAATAAAAATAATCTTATTAAGACATGCGGAAAGTGCCATCCGGGTGCAAATGAAACTTTTACTCAAGGGAACATTCACGTAACTCTGGATAAAGCTGATGAACCAATTCTTTATTGGATATCTACAACATACATAATTTTGCTTATATCAGTACTTGGCGGAATGTTTTTACATAACCTGATCGATCTTTTCAGAAAATCTAAAATCAAAAAGCTTAAACAACTTGGACATATCAGAGAAGAAAAACATGGTCATTCACTTTATTTAAGAATGACTGTAAATGAAAGAATTCAACACGCGACTATGGCAATAAGTTTTATGATTCTTGTAATTACAGGATTTATGTTACGATATCCAAATACCTGGTGGGTGAGTCATATAAGCGATTTATCAAGCCATGTTGTTGAATACAGAAGTTGGATACACCGCATAGCAGCAATCACTATGATCATTGTTAGTCTTTATCATATTTACTATATAGGTTTTACACAAAGAGGTAGAGAATTGGTAAAAGATCTTTTCCCAAAATTAAGTGATTTTACTGACGCCATCGGTGTTGCAAAATTTAATCTTGGATTATCTAAAGACAAACCTAAATTAGACAGGTTCAGTTATGTTGAAAAAGCCGAATACTGGGCTTTAATTTGGGGAACAATTGTAATGAGTTTAACAGGTTTACTAATGTGGATTTACATTGACTACATTGGTGTTTTCTCAAAACTTGATTGGGATATTGCAAGAACAATTCATTATTATGAGGCTTGGTTAGCATTTCTGTCAATAGTAATCTGGCACCTCTACTTTGTTATTTTCAATCCGGATATTTACCCTATGAGCCTGGCTTGGTTCAAAGGTACAATTACTGAAGAGGAGATGGCTGAAGAGCATCCTTTGGAACTAAAACGATTAAAAGAAAAAGAAAATTTAAATTCTGGTTCAGAAGATTAGTTTTAACAATTTATGAATACTCCCCATAGGTCTATACTAAAGATTATTTTATCTATCGCAACTATTGTTTGCTGTGTATCTTATTCATCATTCGCTCAGTCAAATGATGATTGCTTAATGTGCCACGATGATAAAGATTTGGAAGGCACAAAAAATGGAAAAACCATTTCGCTGTATGCTAATCCCAAAGTTCTATTAGCTTCAATCCATAAATCAAACAACTGTGTAGATTGCCATCAAAATTATAATCCTGAAGAATTTCCTCACAATGAAAGTAACAACAAAGCACAATGTAATCCGTGCCATCAAGAGGAAGTTGATTTATATAAAGAATGTCTTCACGGAAAAGCAAATGCAAAGGGAGATAAGTTAGCACCTACTTGCGAATTTTGTCATGGCACACATAATATTCTTTCTGTTAAAAACCCTAAATCCACAACCTATGCGTCTAATATTCCATATTTGTGTGGTAAATGTCATAAGGAAAATTCCCCTGTTCAGTTGTACAGAAATATACCGCAAGATAGAATTCTTGAAAACTATACTGAAAGTATCCATGGTGAAGGATTATTAAAAAAAGGATTAATAGTATCAGCAAATTGCGCATCCTGTCATACTGCTCATCGGATTTTACCTCATACAGATTCGCGTTCTACCATTTCCAGAAATAATATTGCAAACACTTGCTCTAAATGCCATGCGAATATTGAAAATGTTCATCAAAAGATAATCCGCGGTGAGTTGTGGGAAAAGGAAGCACACGTACTTCCCGCATGTGTAGATTGCCACCAGCCGCACGTTATCAGAAATGTTTATTACAGTCAGGGTTTTGCTAATGAACAATGTTTAAAATGTCACGGGATTGATAACATTGTTTCTTCTCAAGATGGCCATTCACTTCAAATCGATGTTAAGAAGCTTGAAGCCTCGATGCATAGTAAAATTAATTGCAGCCAGTGCCACGTTATTAATAACCCGTTTAAACATAGACCTTGTGAAAACATTATGCAGGGTGTAGATTGCAGCAGCTGTCATGCAGAGGTTGGCAACGATTATTCGCTAAGTACGCACGGTAAATTCAGAGCTGCAAATGACAAAAATGCTCCAACATGTAAAGAGTGCCATGGCACTCACCAGGTATTAGGAAAGAAAAATCCTAAGTCTCCGATTTTTGCAACCAACATTCCGAAGTTGTGCGGCAAATGCCACAGAGAAGGTGAAAAAGCAGCCGTACTTATTAAAGATGGGGAAGCTGTAGTTGCACACTATACTGAAAGTATTCATGGCAAAGGATTATTGAAAAGCGGGTTAACTGTTACGGCCACATGTACTAATTGTCATACTTCCCATAGAGAACTTCCGGCTGATGATCCAATGAGTAGTGTTAATCATGCAAATATCGCAAAGACCTGTGGCAGTTGTCATCATGGTATAGAAGATCAATTCGATACAAGCATTCACTCCGTTTTAATTAATAAGACAAATAAAATATTGCCAGTTTGTTCAACATGTCATTCAGCACACAGTATTACAAGAGCTGATGCCGAAGGATTTAAACTAACAATAATGAATCAATGCGGGAAGTGCCACGAAAAAATAACTGAAACATATTTTGATACTTATCATGGCAAAGTTTCTCAATTAGGATATACAAAAACTGCAAAATGTTATGATTGCCATGGTGCCCATGATATACTTGGTGTCAATGATCCAAAATCACGCTTAAGCAGAAAAAATATTGTTGAAACTTGTAAGACTTGTCACCCATCAGCTAATAGGCAATTTGCAGGATACTTTACACACGCTACACATCACGACCCGGAAAAATATCCTGTTCTTTTTTGGACATTCTGGGGAATGACTGGTTTATTGCTTGGAACTTTCGTTTTGGCAGGTTTACATACAATCTTATGGCTGCCAAAATCATTACAATGGCGGAGAGAATTAAAAAAGAAACACAACGAAAAAAAGAATGACGACTGATAACATTACAACTGCAAATAGCATAAATATTGAGGAAGCTACGGCTACTCAGGAAAAACAAGTGCTAAGATTTACGAGACTTAATCGTGGACTGCACTTTTTTATGATATTAAGTTTTTTAAATCTTGCATTAAGTGGCATGACTTTAAAATTCTCATATACCGGATGGGCAAGATTTCTTTCTAGCTTATATGGCGGTTTTGAATCTGCAGGTTATCTTCACAGATTTTCTGCTATAGTTATGGTAACAGTATTCATCATTCATATTGTTGATCTGGTTAAGAATAAGAGAAAACAAGTAGACAGTTTTAAAGCTTTGATTATCGGACCTCGCTCAATGATGTTCAATAAAAAAGATTTAAGCGATTTTATTGGTTCAATGAAATGGTTTTTAGGAAAGGGTGAACGCCCTGAATACGGAAGATGGACTTACTGGGAAAAGTTTGACTACTTTGCTGTATTTTGGGGGATGATTGTGATTGGCTCAACTGGATTTATACTTTGGTTTCCGGAATTTTTCACACTCATCATTCCTGGCTTTATGATAAATGTAGCAACCATTATTCATAGTGATGAAGCTTTACTGGCGACGGGTTTTATTTTTACTATACATTTTTTTAATACTCATTTACGTCCTGAAAAGTTTCCGATGGATGTTTGTATTTTTACAGGTAGAGTACCTCTTGAAGAGTTTAAACTAGATAGACCTAAAGAATATGAAGAGATTGTAAAAAAAGGTGAATTAGATAAATATCTNGTTGAAGCTTATCCACCTATAGTTCTTAAAGGAATAAAACTTTTTGGTTGGACTGCTCTCAGCATCGGCTTCAGTATGATTATATGGATAATCTATGCAATGATATTCGCATATAGATAGTTAACTTTATAAGTTGACAATATAAAAAGTTAAATGAAGAAGATTTTTCCTAAATATGTATATAATCCCATTACCTTAACTGGTGCTGCAATTGCTGCACTTAGTTTTGGATTAATTATATTTTTGTTTGTGCTTGATTTCTTCAGCCCTGAAGAAAATACCTATATGGGAATTCTTACTTTTATCGTTATCCCAACATTTTTAATCCTAGGTCTATTCATAATTGCATATGGTATCCTCCGTGAAAAAAGAAGGGAAAGGCAAGGTAAAGTTAGAGGTGCTCACTTTCCTGTACTGGATCTTAATGATCCTAAAAAGCGAGCAATGTTTTTAACTTTTTCTATTGGAAGTATAGTCTTAATGCTTTTTTCTGCCTTTGGAAGTTTTAAAGCGTATGAATATACCGAAACAGATGAGTTTTGCGGAACCATTTGTCACCAAGTCATGGAACCGGAATATACGGCATATTTAGATTCACCTCACTCACGAGTTGGCTGCGTTGGGTGCCATATTGGCTCTGGTACAGGTTGGTATGTTAAATCCAAAATATCCGGTGCATACCAGGTTTATTCGGTTTTGTTAAATAAATATTCACGCCCGATTCCAACACCAGTTGAAGCGCTTCGCCCGGCTGTAGGAACCTGCGAACAATGCCACACTCCAGCGCACTTTTATAATGAGAAAAAAGTTGATTACACTTATTATTTATCAGATGAACTAAACTCGAAATCAAATATTAGTATGCTTCTCAAAATCGGGGGCGGTAAGAGTCAGTTAGGTTCTATTGAAGGAATTCATTGGCATATTAATCCTGATAACGTTATCTCATACATCCATACTGATGAAAGAAGATTAGAAATTCCCTGGGTTAAAGTAACATCCAAGAATGGAAAAGAAATAATTTTTAGAGATACAAAATCTAAGTTTGATGAAAAGAATTTTAATAAAGATAACTTAAGAACTATGGATTGTATCGATTGCCATAACAGACCTTCGCACATTTATCACCAACCTGATAAAATGATAAATGAGATGTTGTCAAAAGGTAAAATCGATGAATCACTGCCATTCATTAAAAGCATTTCTGTTGAAGCATTGGAAGATAACTACACAACTAAAGAGCAAGCTTTAGCTAACATTCAACAAAAGATAAATGATTTTTATATGTCTAATTATCCTGTAATATATAAATCAAAAAAAGATGTGATTCAGTCAAATATAGAAATTGTAAAAAATATATATTCAAGAAATTACTTCACATATATGAACGCTAATTGGAAACATTTTCCAGATAATATCGCCCACACTTATACTCCGGGCTGTTTCCGATGCCACGATGGAAATCATGTTAGTGATGATGGTAAAGTAATTTCAAATGATTGCAATAGCTGTCATAAAATCATTTCGCAAACAGATAATACTGGTAATACAAGAGTTGATCTTAATGGATTAAATTTCCAGCATCCTGTTGATCTCGGAGAATCCATCAAGGATCATCAATGCACAGATTGTCATTGGAAGAAAGATTAATTCTTTATCTTTGAGTAATGAAGAAATTAAGTTTAATATTTTTTCTTACTATTTCAATTCAACTTTTCTCTCAAGAAATTCCTGATGGATTTGTTGAAATCCGTGATGTCATCCCCGATTTAATTCTTGATCTTAGATATTTAACCAACTACAATTTTCTTGGAGTTCAAGTTGAAGGATACAAAGCTGAAAAATGTTACATCACAAGAGCCGCAGCAGATTCTCTTGCTAAAGTACAAACTGAACTTAGAAATTTTTCCCTGTCATTAAAAGTTTATGATGCATATCGTCCACAGCGTGCAGTTGATCATTTTGTGAGATGGGCAAAAAATTTATCTGATACTCTTACAAAAAGGGAATTCTATCCTACCATTGATAAAAGCAGATTATTTATTGATGGTTACATTGCGGAAAAATCAGGACATAGCCGAGGGAGTACTGTGGATTTAACAATCGTTCCAATACCAGTTCCCTTTCAACCTGGGTTTGATGTTAATAATCAATGTGAATGTTTTGAGGACAAGGATAAAAGATTTAAAGATAACGGCATTGATATGGGAACGGGATTTGATTGTTTTCATACTCTTTCTCACACGCATAATAAAGAACTTACACCACAGCAAAGAGCTAACCGACTTTTATTAAAAAGTCTAATGGACAAATACGGCTTCAAAAATCTTGCTGAAGAATGGTGGCATTTTACTCTAAGAAACGAACCTTTCCCAAATACTTATTTTGATTTTGAAGTCAAATAGGTCAAAATTCTTCCTCTCACAAATATTTTCTAATTTATTGGAACAAACAAAAAGCCCGTTCAGTTAAAGCATCAGTTTTATAAATTATTCATGCTTTACGGAGGTTATTATGAAATCATTAGTTGTGCTGATAATATTTTTTATCTATTCCAGTGGTTCATTCGCAAATCAAGTTTTTGACAAAAAGCCCATTAAAAAAAGTTCGATCCAACTAGCACTACTTCTTGACACAAGTAACAGTATGGATGGTTTGATTGATCAGGCAAAAAGTCAGCTTTGGAAAATTGTTAATGAACTGGCTTCCACAAAAAAAGATAGACACACTATAGATCTTTATGTTGCATTGTATGAGTACGGTAAAGATGCAATCCCTGCCCAAGAAGGACATCTTAGGAACATTGTTCCATTTACACAAGACCTTGACAAAATTTCTGATGAGTTATTTAAATTAAAAACCAATGGTGGTCAGGAATATTGCGGTAAAGTTATTCTTGATGCTGTTAAAAATCTGCAATGGAAAAAAACTAACGACGAATTGAAAATTATTTTCATTGCCGGGAATGAGCCATTCACACAAGGAGATGTTGATTATAAAGAAGCTTGTAAAAAAGCAACGAAGAATGGAATAGTTGTGAACACTATCTTCTGCGGTAATTTTGATGAAGGTGTTCAAACTATGTGGAAAGACGGGGCGGACATCTCTGATGGAAAATATATGAATATTGATCACAATGCAGAAATAGTTCATATTGATGCACCACAGGATGCTGAGATAATTAAACTAGGACAACAATTAAATAAAACTTACATCGCTTTTGGAACCTCTGGACGCGAAAAGAAAGAACTACAAGCTGAACAAGATGCTAATTCAATGAGTGTAAGCGACGAAGTAATGGTGCAAAGATCTGTAACTAAATCTGGTGGACAATATAAAAATTCTAGTTGGGATTTGGTCGATGCGAA